>JADHEF010000936.1_pt1 | contig 22828 bp, 23 predicted proteins | sample 8952391 | NCBI WGS metagenome assembly JADHEF01 (sample SAMN16124439, study PRJNA663245) | bioreactor sludge metagenome | isolation source: sludge (nitrite) | place: India:Bengaluru | collected 2019-02-28 | reverse complement strand
GCGATTTTGATAGAACTGGGGAGCAGACGATGGCTCCCCAGTTCAGCTTTATTAAATCAATCAAGTGCCAGGGATTGTGAACAGTGGCATACGACCTTCCATACGCCAGTTACGTACTTGAGATGTACCTACGTTCTCGATGCGATAACGGTATTGGCCGGTAGCACTGGGTACGAAGCTCCGATTAACAGTTCTTGCTCCATTACTGGTGGTCGAAGACACGAGAGACCACGACGAACCAGAACGTCGCTCAATGATATGGGCGATCCTGCTCGTCGGGTTGTTGCCGGAAAGGTCTTCAAACTTGAACGTCACCGAGCCAATGCACGAGATGCTGAACTCATACACGTTCTGAGAATCACCTGCAGAAAGGCTTGCCCCGCTGCTGGTGATGTTCATATAAGCGCATGCAGCAGCCGCCATGTTGCTGGTACTCAGCAACAATGCCGCGAATAGCGAGAAGAACAGTTTTTTCATACGATACTCCTTGTGGATGAAATAGCTGAATCCCCTTCGCCCTCGTTCGGCACGGAAAGCTGGTGAAGGGTAACTTCTATAACGGCAGGAAATGAGAATTCTTTAGCTTTTCTTGACTGTTTTTTCTGCAATTTTTGCGTGATTTTTTGCCGTCGCCCACGTTCAGGGCACCAGAACATACCCTGCCTGCAACCCTTGTACTTCAATGCCCTCAGTGATTGCCCGTCCTGGTACAACCGGAATCTTCGATGGCGCTGTATCTGCGGTGGCGCGGAACATGACATAAGTTGAACCGTCACTGTCCGTCGTCAATGCCTGTGGCGGCACCACGATGCCCTGCTCGTTGCGGTAGAGGCTGACCGCCAGCCGGGCGCTCATACCCAGCCTGACCTGCGCGGCTTCGGTCTGCGGCGTATCGACGGCAATCACAATGTCGTAGTGGGCGGCTGCGCCGGGGGCATCCGCCGCGTTGCCCTGTACCGCGATGGCGGCAATACGGCCTGTCAGCGTTATCCCGGCGAAGCCATCGCCCGTGATTTGCACGGGCATGCCCTCGCGTAGCTGATGCAGGTCGGTTTCCTCTACGCGGGTGAGTACCTGGATGCGATCCAGCCCGATTACGGTCAGCAGTGGCGTGCCTTGCGTGACCTGTACGCCAGCCTGCGCGATAAGCGCTTTTCCGCCCTCGGGCACCGATGGACGCGCCACCACGCCAGGAAATGGCGCTCTAAGCACGCGCCGTTCGCTTTGCGCCGTCACGGCCTGATAGCGGGCTTGTGCGTTGGTCAGCTCCATCTCGGCAATCTTGCGTTCTTCGCCCTGGCCGCGAGACTCGGCGGTACGCAGTTCGTCCCGGGCGGCAAGCAGGTCTTGCTGCTGGGTGCGTACCTGCTGCGCCAGCGTATCAACTTCCATGCGGGCCACGATCCCACGCTCGAACAACGCCCGCGTGTCTCGCAGGTTGGCCTGCGTGGCTTCCAACGTTGAACGAGCGGTCTGCACGGCGCGTCGGGCGCGTGACACTTCGGGGCTGCCGTCCCAGTTGCGCAGTTGATGGGCTTCCCGTTGTGCCTTGAGCAGTTCGGCCTGTGCCTGCCGCAACTGGATTTCGATTTGCGCCGGGTCAAGCCGCAGCAGTGTCTGGCCCGCCTCAACGGTTTGACCTTCCTGCACCAGCACGTCCCGAATGACGCCTTCAAACGGCGCGGACAGGGTTTCCTGCCGGGCAGCCTGGATGCGGCCCACCAGGCCCAGCTGCTGTTCCACCAACTGGGGCTGTACCTGCACCCATTGCGCTTGTGGTTGCTGGGGGATGCTGGCGTTGTCGGATTGCCAGAAGGCGGCGGAAGTCGCGGCTGTCAGCAACACGAGTAACGCCGAACGCATGGGGTGGCGGCGGACGTGTGCGATCAGTGGGTCTATCAAGCGATTTTTAATCATTCAGCGATATGTCCCAGCTTTCCAGTGTGGTGCCCAGCGTCTGATCGAGTTCGGCCTGCGCGTTCAGGTAGCTGATCAATGCGTTCAGGCGGGCGTTCTCGGCATTGCGCAGGTCGTTCTCGAAACTCAGCACCTGAAAGTTGCTGGAGCGGCCCACGGTGAGCTTTTCCCGTTCAATTTCCAGCTTGCGGCGTGAAAGGTCGAGCGCACGCTGGGCGATTTCGTACTGTCGCCAGCGGGTGCCAATATCGCGCACCGCATTCGCCACGTCGCGCTCCAGTTGCTGGCGGGCTTCGGCCAGCTGGATTTCCTGATTGCGCACGTTGACCTGGGCCTGTACCTCGGCCTGGCGCGTGCTGAGGTCGCCAATGGGGATTTCGACCTGGATGCCGACATAGTTTTCCCAGGTTCGTGCGGAACCGCTCAGGGTATTGCGGTCGCGTATCTGGCTGGCGCCGCCCACCAGAGAAACGTCCCACAGGCGGTCATTACGCGCTACGGCAAGATTGATGGTGGCCTGTTCGCTGTAGATGAGTTGAGAGAGCCAGGCGGGTTGCAAGGCTTCGGCTTGCCGGAGCGCCTCAGCGGCATTGACGTCCACGCGCCGCGCCTGCAGTGCCTCGGTGGCGACTATCGGCGTATTCAGATTCAGGGCGAGTAGCTGCAACAGGGCAAGCCGTGCGGTATCCGTCTGATTGCGGGCCTCTTCATAGGCCAGTTCCTGTGAGGCGACTTCGGCCTCTGTCTGCACGATTTCAAACTCGGCCATGCGTCCGGCAGCGATCATGGCGCGGTTGACTTCAAGCAACTGACGGGCGCGTTGCAACGATTCCCTGGAAATCTTCAACTGCTCCTGTGCCTGCAGCAGGGTGCGGTAGGACGCAATCACTTGCGTGATGGTCTGCGAGACAGTGGATTTCAGGTTGAGCCGGTTGGCCTGCTCGGATAGCCGCGCCAGGCGCACCGGTGCTGTCGCAATATCCTTGCCTGCGCCGCGTAACAACGGCTGGATCAGAGAAATGTTGGCCCCGTCATTGCGTGACAGCCCGGCCTGGTCGGCCTGCGTATGGCGGTACGTCCAGCCCAGGCTTACGCGGGTGCCATAGGGCGTCAGCAATGTGGTTGTGGGGGTTACGGTGCTTTCCCGGTAACGGTCATCCTGATTCCGGCTGGAAAGATAGCCGCCGCTGAGCACCAGTTTGGGTGTGAAGCGGTCTTCCGCCACGCGCAGGTCGAATTTCTGGGCAATGCGATCGAGATAGGCGCTGCGGATGGCGCGGTTGTCGCGCAGCCCCAGATAGATCGCGTCGCTCAGGGTCAACTCGATGGTCTCGGCATTGAGTGAAATGCTGGCCGTCGTCGATGATGGCTGACCCTGGCGGGTCGCCTGGGATGGGCGCAGCGCCCCATCTGTCCTCGCCTGCGCAACGACAGGGGCCATCAGCATGAGTGCGATGAGGATAGACACTTTACGCATCACGCAACGCCTGTACCGGGGTGAGGCGCGCAGCCGCCATCGCAGGCGACAGCCCGAAAAACAGGCCGGTTGCGATGGCGCTGCCAATACCGAGCGGCAATGCCGCCGCCGAGAATGAGAAGGCAGACCAGCCCGAGTAGTGAACGAAGGCCCAGGCCATGATCAGGCCAACAGCCGCGCCAGCCAGTGCCCCGGTGGCGGCCAGTACAACCGCTTCCAGCAGGAAGAGCCTGGCAATGTCCCTGGGGCGAGCGCCGAGCGCCATACGCACGCCTATCTCACGGCGGCGCTCGGCGACGTTCATCACCATGACATTCATGACGCCGATGCCGCCGACCAGCAGGGCGATACTGCCCAGTCCTGCCAGCAGCCAGGAAAACAGGCGTGACTGTTTCGCCATGCCCTCAAGCAACAGTCGGGGAATTTGCACGTTGACCTCATAGCCGGGCATCCTGCCTTCCACCCATTGCTGCAGGGCGGGGGAGGTTTGCACCAGCGTTGCGCCGTTGGGGTTGCGGGCCAGTACGCTGGTGATCTGCGGACTGGGGATGATGCGTCGCATGCCTTCCAGTGGCAGCAAAATGGCGTCGTCCGGCGGGGCGGGAAGCAATGGGTTCTGGCCTGCGGGTTGCAGGATGCCGATCACCTGAAACAGATAACCGCCGATCTGAATGCGGTCGCCGGGCTGGGCATGGATGCCTGCGTTTTCCCACGCCGCTGCGACATTCGCACCCAGCACCGCATGGGTACTGTGCGTATCGAACTGGCTCAGGAAACGCCCCTGCGCCAGTTGGAGATCCAGCACGCCGGGCAGGTCGGCATTGCTGCCCAGTATTGTTGTACTCAGAGCATGGCCTTTAAGCCGGGCGTCACTACTGGTCAGGATGAGAGGAGCTGCCGCTGTAATGTCGGGGATGGCCTGGCGCAACGCGGCGGTATCCAGTGTGGCGACGTTCGGTAACGCCTCGCTGCGGCCGCTGCCGGGGATCTGCACGTTTGCCACAAGCAGATCGCTGCCCATCCCCTTGAAGACGTTCATGGCTTCACGTTCGGCGTTGTGCCCGATGTTCAGCAGGGCAACGACGGCCATGCAGCCCACGGCGATCCCCAGCAGCGCCAGAACGGCACGGCGACCGAGCTGGCGCAGATTCTCCACGGGTTCGCGCACCAGGTGCAGCCATGAGGGGCCGTAGCCATGCGATGAGGTCAGTGTGATGGCAGCACGTCTAGGCATGTCCCGCTTCCTCGATCCGGCCATCGCGGACTTGAATGCAACGAGCCATGCGATCGGCAATCCCGGTATCGTGCGTCACCACAACCAGGGTCGTGCCGCGTTCGCGGTTCAAAGACAGCAGCAGCCCGATGATGTCCTGCGCCGTCTGGCTGTCGAGGTTGCCGGTGGGTTCGTCAGCCAGCAGCAGCGAGGGTTCGCCGACAAGGGCGCGGGCTATCGCGACACGCTGGCGCTGGCCGCCCGACATATCGGCGGGTCGATGGTGGCTGCGGTTGCTCAGGCCGACGCGCTCCAGTTGCGTCAGGGCAGCCTGGCGGGCTTGCGGCTGGGGGATGCCGCGATAGAGCAGCGGGAGTGCCACATTGTCGAGCGCATCGAGCCGTGGCAGCAGGTTGAAACTCTGGAATACGAAGCCAATGATCCGATTACGCGCGATGGCGCGTGATTCGGCATCGGCGTTGGTCATGTCTTCGCCCGCGAGCAGAACACGCCCCGAAGTCGGTTCATCCAGCAGCCCGATGAGGTTGAGCAGCGTGCTTTTCCCTGAGCCAGACGCACCAACGATGGCGCAACTTTGGCCTGTGGGGACAGAAAACGACACATCATACAAAACCGCCTGACTGGACGCGCCCGTAGCATAAGCATGCGTAATATTTTCCAGGCGAATCAAATCGGTGTCGTGAACTCTCTGCATCCTCTCTCCAGATGATTTTGCCGTCCCCTTGCCTGTGCTGTCGCAGCAGACGATGATGTTTCTGGGCTTATGATTTCTGGTTATTTGTTAGTCGTTTTGTTAGTTGTTCCAGCAAGGATTCAAGTTCATCTTTATGTTGTGATGACTCTGTGCTTTTAGCCTCCTGTATCCAGCCCTGCAACTGCATGTCATAGCCTTTGGGAAGTTGGGACTCTTCAATGGCGGGTAGAGATTTATAGTGGTCAAGAACTTCCTGGTGGGTCTCTGCAGATATTTTGCCTGTACGGTTGTAGTCATCCATCATTTTGGCAACAACCTTTACGCGCCACTGATATTCCTGATCATCCGCTTCTGATAAAGCCGCACGGCGCTCGTTGACAGTGAAGGCGCCGCTGTCGTCGTAAGCGATTAGTGCAAGTTGGTCGCGTGACATACCTTTGAATGGATTGCTGCCTTGGCCGTTGGTAAAGGCAGTTGCCTGTTTTGCTTGTGCAAGTCGTTGTGAGTCGTCGGAGTTCGGGACTTCTGCATCATGAATAGCTTTGTTGCGTGTATAGCTTTCACCATAAAGCTCATGAGCGGTCGATTGGGCAATAGCTGCAAGTCCGTCACGATTGGTGATGGCGTCTCGTGTTTCGGCTCGAACGGCGGCATCATTAAGCAGGCGTGATAGCGATGAAACCTGCATTGTTGCACTGTTGGGAGTGTTGATTATCTCAGAGGTCTGAGAGTATGTTGTTTCCCCAGTTTTATTAACAAAACTGCGTTCGCTTACTTGAGTTTGTTGAGGCGTGGTTGTGCCAAGTTGATTAATGCTATTCATATAGCGTCCCGTAGGAATTGTAATCTGCATTGCGCTTTCAGAAAGAGGGGCGACCAGTTACATATGCCGGGTCGCCCGTTGTCAGTTACTTCATCGTGAATTCAACCGTCCACGAGTAGTTTGACAAATTCTGCGATTTGATGGTGGCGGTGCAGACTGCCCCACCGCTAGCGGTTGCAGTTTTGTTCCATTTCGGAATTTTAGTTGGGCCGCCAGGTAGCAGAGCGCCGCCCGAGATTTGATTTACGAAGGTTGTACCGAAGACGCAGGTCTTACTGCCTATGGTATAGCGCACGGTTGCTGCGTTGGCATCGGGGCTGATGATATTTTGCACAACGTATGTGTCAGCACCTTGAGGCTGCACTGTCGTTTTTGGCTTAGGGCTTGCATTGGTGTTGGTACTCACCTCATTATTGGTGACGACCTTGTAGGTGGCCTCTTGAGTGCTGAGGTTTTTGAATGTTACGGTCACTGGCGGGCCAGCAAATGCAGCGCCAGCGGCACACATCGTCGCAGCGGCAAGAGCAGCCGACAGCATGGTTTGTTTGATCTTCATATACGATCTCCTTCAGTGGTATTGAACAATGTATCCGTGCAGGGTTTGTGTTCGCCCGTCCGGTATTGCAGCACTTCGTTGTGCGATTCCATGCGGCAATTCTGCTTTATCTTGCCTGCGTTGAAACGTCTTCTCGTGGATTCTTATTCAATGCAGGCTGATAAAATTTTTGTATAAGTTCCCTACGGGTTAACGGCTACAAATGAGAATTCTTTAGGGTTGGATTGCGTTATTTTTGTGCTGCTCGGGCTTCTGCTGAATTGCAGTGTCCTTGTCAGTGAAAGAACGTCCATGGCGGGACAAACCAGGCAACATTGCCACTATGAAGGTTGCTTCGCCTGGCACCATGACCTGAGGCAGCACCTACAAGCTCTTCTTGGCTGGAGCAGGGACGCGGAGTGGTAGATGCAGGCTGGGGCGGTGCTTCTTGTTCGGCATCAGTCACCGCATGGTTGCTGCTGCCCAGGGGCATGCAGGCAATGATCGGGTAAGATGAAGAGACGATATGACCAAAAAACAAGCACTTGAAGCGGTGTCGTGAGAAAGCGCTTGCCAAGACAGCAAGGGTAGTACATAATCCAGTCCGTCAAGCAGAGCGGTGTACCAAAAACCTCTGTTGAATCAATAGGATAGGGATCGACGGGGAAACCCGTTTCCCGCTCCAAATAAAGATCTACAGATTTTTATTCGAAGTCTGTAAGTCGTGAAAAAAGGGCCTTCGGGCCCTTTTTTCGTTTCTGCGGTAATCATCTTGGCAAGCTGGTTATTCACCCCGTGCCGGCAGTAGTGAAGACCGTCCAGCAATAGCCTCGGGAAGTACAAGGTACGCCGTCTTCAGGCAGCGTACCGGCCCATCACTGTGCTTTAAGCACCTTCGGATTCGAGTTGCCCCAGATCGTGTAGAGGTCGGCCAGCAACGCGCCGTTGATGGTTTCGAGCTCTGCCTGGGTGATTTCCTGATCGCCCTGCTTGCCGTAGAGCACCACTTCATTACCCGGCTTGACCCCCGGAATATCGGTCACATCGACCATGAGGGTGTTCATGGTGACCTTGCCAATTACTGGCGCCCGCTTGCCATTGATCAGTACCGAGGCCTTGTTGGAGAACGCCCGGCGATAGCCGTCTGAGTAGCCCGCGGGAATGTTGGCAACCAGCGAGTCGCGATTCAGGGTGTAGGTGCGGTCGTAGCTGATGGTACTTCCGGCGGGGTAGTGGTTGACGGCTGCGACCTGCGACTTGAACTGCATGACACGCTGGAACTCTTCGTGGCCGCCAACCGGGTAGCCATACAGCGCCGCGCCGGGGCGCACCATGTCCAGCCAGCCCTCAGGTACTTCTAGCGTGGTGAAGGTATTGGCGCAGTGCAGTAGCAGTTTGCTGCGATCCAGTTTGGCCTGTTCGATCAGCAACGCTGACTGTTCCTTGAATGTGGCAAGCCCTTTGAGGACATCCTCACGCGCCTCCTCCGGGAAGTGGGTCATGATGCCGACCACTTGCAGGTGCGCGAGGGTAGCCATGGCAATCGCGTCTTTGCGACCCTGGGGCGTCCCCATCTCCACACCGTTGCGTCCCATTCCGGCCGAGTTGAGTGCCAGGTGCACTTTCAATGGGTGGCCATTGCGCTTGGCCAGGGCATCCAGTTGCTGTGCCACCTCCAGGTTGCCTACCAGTTCGTCCATGTCGTAGGGAAGTGCATCCTGTACCTCGCCAAGGCTGGCAGTTCGCAGTCGCATGAGCCGGCCTTTGAAGCCTTTCTCACGGGCGACGCGTGCTTCTTCGTTACTGGCAACGCCAATGCAACCGATACCCATACGAATGGCCGATGGCACCAGCAGGGCAATCCCGTTGCCATAGGCGTCAGCTTTCATGACTGCGCAGACCTGACTTTTGCCGGCGACCAGCTTCTGTATGCGTGCGATGTTGTGTTCGAAGGCAGCCTGGTCGATTTCCAGCCAGGCATTGCTTTGCGCCATGCGTGCGGCTGCAGGTACGTCGTTGCTGCTGGCGTCAAGCAGCGGGGCGGCGTGTACGAAGCTTGCGCTGCTGGCGAGCGCTATGGCGATAGCGATGCGACTGAGGGCGTGTCGGGTCATGTCTGGCTTCCGTTCTTATTGAGTAGAGCGAGCCGGCGCCCCTCGGGAGCGCAGACCCGTCTCGAAAGTTTCTCGGATAAAGAGACGCGAAACCTGTCGTGATGCAGGTGGCCGGCAGCGGATCAGGTCGTTGCGACCGGGAAAACGACGATTTGCGCTGAGGCTCGGAAAGCGCAGCGGGTTCGTTACGCTCGCCTCAGGATTTATCGACAGTCGCCAACTTATGCTGCAACCCCTCCAGAAATACCCCTTCTGCCATTGTCAGCTTCTGCTCCCGATTCCATAGCAGATACACGTCCACATCAACGATTCCCTCCGCCGGCGGTAATCGCCACAGCAACCCTTCCTCGATATCCTTTTGCAGCATATGGTCCGGCAAACACCCGATTCCGTACCCCGCGCACACCAGTCGGTGAATCTCCTCGAAGCTGGAGGAAGAGGCCACAATTCGCCCGGTGAACCCCTGTTGATCCCGAAATACCGCCAACGGCGACAAGTTTCCGCCCAACTGATCGCTCACGAAGCTGACAAAGTTCTCCCCCTGCATCTCCTCCAGCGCCACGTCTGCGCGCCCGAACAACCGATGACGTCGTCCGCAGAAAAATGCATAACGCTGGCGCAGCAGTTGCCGCTGCTCCAGTTTCTGTTGCGGTATCCGGCATAGACCTAACCCCACCGTCGCCGTCTTCTGCAGCAGTGAACTGATGATGTCCGAACTGCGTAGCACCTCGATCTCCACCTCCACCCGTGGGTGCGCTTCGTGAAAATCTGCGAGAAATTCGTCGTACAGCGTCGACTGCAGCCCGCTGATGGTCAGCAGCCGGACTTTGCCGGCCACGCCATCGTTTCGTTCCTCGACGGCAGCGCTGATCCGCGAAACATCGCCGTAGATATCCGTGGCAATGCGCAACACTTCCTCGCCGGCAGAGGTAAGGTCAAAACGTGGCCCACGCCGCAGAATCAGGGCACAGTCCAGCTGCTCCTCCAGGCGCTTCAGCGCTTGGCTTACTGCCGACTGGGTGATGTGCAAACGCGCGGCTGCGCGGCTGACACTGCCTTCCTGGCCGATCACCAGGTAGGTGCGTAACAGGTTCCAGTCGAGCCGGTCGTTGAGGAAACGACGACCCTCCCATTTGTTGACCAGTCCGTCAGCTTGCGACGCAGGCACTTTCATCTCAGGCTCCATTAGTAGTGCTGCTAATACGGCGATTAAGAATTAGCAAATTGACTAATCATAGCCAGCGGGGCGATAAAAGACAAAAGCGCCAAAGAGCGCACCGTTTTAGCCAGAAACACTGCCTTTACAATTATTTCAAGAAGGGCCTTGCCATGCACACGTCCACTCAGCCGAGGCGCGCTGCGGCTGCCGCATTCGTCGGCACCACCATCGAGTTCTACGACTTTTACATCTACGCCACCGCTGCGGCGCTGGTGCTCGGCCAGGTGTTCTTCCCCAGCTCCAATCCACTGCTCAGCACCCTTGGCGCTTTTGGCACCTTCGCCGTCGGCTTCATCGCCCGGCCCATGGCCGGCATGGTCTTCGGCCACCTGGGTGACCGTCTGGGTCGCAAGAAAATGTTGCTGGTGACCATGGCGCTGATGGGCCTCGCCACCACCGGTATCGGTCTACTGCCAAGTTACGCAACGGCCGGTATCTGGGCGCCCATCGGGCTGATTGCGCTGCGTATCGTGCAGGGTATCTCGGTAGGCGGGGAGTGGGGCGGTGCGGTGTTGATGGCCAGCGAACACGCCCCGGCAAAGCGCAAGACCTTCTATGCCTCTTTTGCTCAGCTGGGTAGCCCGGCCGGCCTGTTGCTGGCGCTGATCGCCTTCCGCCTGGCCTCGATGCTTGACCAGGACGACTTCCTCAGCTGGGGTTGGCGCATTCCGTTTCTGATCAGCGGACTGCTGATGATGGTTGGTCTGGCGATCCGCTTCGGGGTCGACGAGTCACCCGAGTTCAAGGCCGCGCGCGAGAATAAAGAGGTCGTCGAATATCCGGTCGCCGAAGTGATCCGCAGTTGCTGGCGACAGATCCTCTTTGCCGCGCTCGCCGTAACCATCGGGTCGGCCGGGTTCTTCTTCACCAATACCTTCATGATCACGTACGTCACGACCTACCAGGGCATTGCGCGCTCGACGATCCTGGACTGCCTGTTCCTGGTGACTATCCTGCAGCTCCTCACCCAGCCTTTGGCCGCGTTGCTGGCCGAGCGCATCGGCGAAGGGGGCTTCCTCAAAGGGGTCGCATTGCTGTGCATGGCCGTGCCCTATCCGATGTTCATGCTGGTGGGTACCCAGAATCTGTTGCTGATGACCCTTGGCATCGCCTTGGCGGTAGTCACCTTGTCAGCCCTCTACGCGGTGATCGCGGGCTACATGGCCCAAGCCTTCCCGGCCCACCTTCGCTACTCGGGCATCTCGCTGGCCTACCAGTTGATCTGCGCCCTGGCCGGGGGCAGTACGCCGATCATCGGTACGCTGCTGGCCAACCAGTTCGCCGGGCAATGGCTGCCGCTGGCGCTGTTCTTCACCTTGCTGTCCACGCTTTCCCTGATCGGTGTCTGCGGCCTGTCGCGCCTGCGCAGCGACACTCAACCCGACGCCGTACTCGCTCGTTAACCAGGAGTTTCCATGAGCAAGCCCCATCACATCAGCGACGTCGAATGGCACGCCCGTTGCGAACTGGCCGCGCTGTACCGCCTGGTCGCGCACTTTCGCATGACCGACCTGATCGACACCCACATCACCCTGCGTATCCCAGGGCCGGAGCATCACTTCCTGATCAACCGCTACGGGGTGATTTTCGACCGTATGCGCGCCTCGGACCTGGTGCGCATCGACCAGTATGGCAATGTCGTTGGCGGTAACATTGAAGCGCAACGGGTGAACGCCGCCGGGTTCGTGATCCATTCGGCCATCCACATGGCCCGCCCGGACATGGCCTGCGTGGTGCACACCCATACCGCCGCCGGCATCGCGGTGTCGGCCCAGGAGCATGGGCTGTTGCCAATCAGCCAGCATGCGCTGAAGTTCTACGGCAAGCTCGCCTACCACCAGTACGAGGGCATCGCGCTGTCGCTGGACGAGCGCGAGCGGCTGATCGCCGACCTTGGCCCGCACAAGGCGATGATCCTGCGTAACCACGGCCTGCTGGCCGGTGGGCAGAGTGTGGCCCATGCCTTCCATGAGCTGCATTTCCTGGAGCGCGCCTGCCAGGCCCAGGTGCAGGCCCTGGCCGGTGGCAGCAAGCTGATCTTCCCCTCGGAAGCCGTGTGCCGGCATACCGCGGCGCAGTTCGACCGGGATGAGGCGGACGAGATCATCGCCCTGAGCTGGAGCGCTGCCCTGACCCTGATCGAAACCCAACGCGAGTCTTACTGCTCATGAATCCGCTGGTGCTTTTATCCGCCGATAATGTGTTGCTTGGGCAGTTGCAGGCAGCGTTCGCCCGCCAGGCGCCGGGGCTGCGCGTGGTACTGGCTGACGACCCGGCCGCCGTGGATGCAGAAGTCGCCGCCTGCTGGTTTCCGCCAGCGGGCAGCCTGAAGGCATTGCCCTGCCTGAAGCTGATCCATTCAGTGGCTGCCGGTGTCGATCACTTGGGCACCGACCCCGACCACCGCAACCTGCCGGTATGCCGCGTGGTCGACCCGGCGCACCGCCAGGGCATGGCCGAATACGTGCGCTGGGCGGTGACCCACTACCACCGGGATTTCGACCGGGCCATGCAGCAGCAAGCGCGTCAGGTATGGCAGCGTCACCCGCAGAAACCCGCCGCACAATACCGCGTGGGCATCATGGGGCTCGGCTCGCTCGGCGGCGTCATTGCCGAAGAACTGAGCGCTGCGGGTTACGTGGTACGCGGCTGGTCGCGCACCCTGAAAGCGATCGAGGGCGTGCAGACTTTCGCCGGCGAAGCGTCCTTCTTCGCGTTTCTCGATGGCCTTGACCTGCTGGTGAACCTGCTGCCGCTGACCAACGCTACACGCGGCATTCTCTGTCAGAAGACCTTTGACTCACTGGCGCCTGGCGCGGCCGTGGTGAACTGCGGGCGTGGCCAGCATGTGCAGGTAGACGAACTGATCACCGCCGTGGAAAGCGGCCGCCTGCGCGGGGCCTTGCTGGACGTGTTCGAGAAGGAACCGTTGGCACCGGACAGCCGACTCTGGATCACGCCGGGCATCGTCGTCACGCCGCACATGGCGTCGGCGGCGTCCCATGACTGCATCGCCCAGCAGATCGCAACAAATGCCCGGCGCCTTCATGAAGGCCAGCCGTTGCTCAACCGGGTGGATGTACACCTCGGTTACTGAACCCACCGCCTGAACTGATGAGGAAACACACCATGCTGACATGCAATGGGGAACGGCTGTGGGACAGCCTGATGCAGATGGCCAAGGTAGGCCCGACGGAAAACGGTGGCAACTGCCGGCTGGCGCTGTCGGCCGAGGACAAGGCTGGGCGCGAGTTGTTTGCTGGCTGGTGCCGCGACCTGGGGATGACTGTCCATTTCGACGCCATTGGCAACCTGTTCGCCCGCAAGGTCGGGCGCGATGAGTCGCTGCCGCCGGTAGTGATGGGTAGCCACCTAGACACCCAACCCAAGGGTGGGCGTTTTGATGGTATCTACGGCGTTTTGGCCGGGCTGGAAGTGCTGCGTAGCCTGCGCGATCAAGGTATTGAGCCGCTGCGGACGCTGGAAATTGCGGTATGGACCAACGAAGAGGGCGCCCGCTTTACCCCGGCAATGCTCGGTTCGGCGGTATTTACCGGAGACCTGGCGCTGGAGCGTGCATTGGCGGTGAAGGACGCGGCCGGGGTCAGCGTGGCGCAGGCACTGGAGGACACCGGTCATGCCGGCAGCCTACCGCTGGCGCGTGAGTTCGATGCCTATTTCGAAGCGCATATCGAGCAGGGGCCGATCCTTGAGGATGCTGGTCTGCCGGTTGGCGTGGTGACGGGCGGACAGGCGATCTGCTGGCTGGACATCGAGGTCAAGGGCATTCCCGCTCACGCTGGCACCACGCCGATGCCGCTGCGCCGTGATGCGATGTTTGCGGTGGGTGAGATGGTCACGGCACTGGAACAACTGGCCCGGGACTTCGCGCCCAAAGGGCTGGTCACGGTGGGGCAACTGGAGATCGCCCGGTCTTCGCGCAATACCATTCCAGGCCGGGTGGCGTTTACGCTGGATCTGCGGCACCACGAGGATGAGCAGATTGCCGCGATGGAGGCCAGTGCGCGTGAGCTGATCAATGCCATTGCACTGCGCCGAGGGTTATCTGTGAGCGTTGAGCGTCACTGGCTGAGCCCGGCGACGCCGTTCGATGCGCAATGCATCGCGGCGGTGCAGCAGGCGGTTGACGAGCTGGGTTATGCGCACCAGCGAATTGTCAGCGGAGCGGGGCATGACGCTATTCACCTGGCGCGGCATTGCCCGACGACCATGGTGTTCATTCCGTGTGTTGGAGGGCTCAGCCATAACGAGGCGGAGGATGCCCTGCCTGACGATGTGAGCAAAGGGTGTGATGTGTTGCTCAATGCCGTACTGAAACGCGCCGACCGGAGCTGACACGGCCCGGCGCTGCCGGGCATCGCCAGCCATCGACCGCGAAGCGGTCGCGGCAACAAAAAAGTCATGAGCTTTTCCAGTAATTGGCGCCCGCCAGCCGCGCGCCACGGCTTCGCTTTGCCCGAAAAACAAGAAATTGCCGTACCGATTGCACCTGCCAAACAACAACCAAAACCCCACTTCCGGGAGTAAATGGCATGAACAGCCCTGCGTACACCAAGGTTGCCAGCGAGCAACCCACCCAGACCACCGACATGAAAAAGGTCGCCATCGCCAGCGTGATCGGCACCACTGTCGAATGGTACGACCTGTTCCTTTTCGCCACGGCCTCGGCCCTGGTGTTCAACAAGATCTTCTTCCCAGGCTTCGACCCGCTGGTCGGCACGCTGCTGGCCTTTGGTACCTTCGCCTCAGCCTACGGCGCGCGGATCGTCGGCGCCGCACTGTTTGGCCACTTCGGTGATCGCCTGGGGCGCAAATCGATGCTGCTGATCTCGCTACTGGCCATGGGGGCTGCCACCTTTGGCATCGGTCTGCTACCGGACTACCAGTCCATCGGCATCTGGGCCCCCGTTTCACTGCTGACGCTGCGCATCATCCAGGGGCTGGCCTTGGGGGGCGAATGGGGCGGGGCCGTGCTGATGGCGGTGGAGCATGCACCCAAACACCAGCGTGGCCTGTACGGTTCGTGGGTTCAGATCGGCGTCCCCGCCGGCACCATGCTCGCCAACCTGGTGTTCCTGCTGATCGCCACCACCTTGAGCACCGAAGATTTGCTTGCCTGGGGCTGGCGCATCCCGTTCCTGGGCAGCGTGCTGCTGATTGCCCTGGGCCTGTACATCCGCCTGAACATTCACGAAACCCCGTCGTTCAAGGCCGTGGAGAAAACCGGTGAACAGGTGAAGGTTCCGCTGTTCGAGGTGTTCCGCAAGTACTGGAAACAAGTGCTGCTCGGCGGCGTGGCGACCATGTCCACCGGTACTTCCTACAACCTGATCGTTGCCTTTGGCCTTACTTACGGCACCCAGACCCTCGGCTTCTCACGCGGCGAGATGCTGACTGTGGTGCTGGTGTCCTGCGCCGCGTGCATCTTCATGCTGCCGTTTTTCGGCGCGCTGTCGGACAGGATCGGGCGCAAGCCGATCATCATCGGCGGGATCATCGCCGAAGCGCTGGTGGCCTTCCCGATGTTCTGGCTGATGGACACCAAGGAGCTGCCGCTGGTGTTCGCCGGTTACCTGCTGCTGATGACCGCTTTCGCCGCCAACTACGGCCCCATCGCGACGTTCCTGGCCGAATTGTTCGGCACCCGCGTGCGTTACTCGGGGTTGTCGATCAGTTACATGCTCTCGGGCCTGCTGGGCAGTGCGGCCACGCCGCTGGTGACCACGGCATTGCTGTCGATAACCGGCAAAGGCTCTTCGGTGGCCTGGTACATGGTCGGTTCGGCGGTGGTGTCGCTTGTGGCCTTGCTGCTGCTCACCGAAACCTTCAACAAAGACATCAACACCAAAGCACGTGGCTGAGCCCAGGGAGAGCATCGATGAAAAAGACCTTGCTGGCCTTCAGTGCCGTTGCCTTGCCGCTTAGCCCGAGTGCCTTCGCCGATCTGGTGAAAGACAGCCAGGCGAGCCTCAACCTGCGCAACTTCTACTTCAACAACGATTTCCGTGACAAGCCCGGCGCTGCCGGGCAAAGCAAGACGGAGGAGTGGGCCGAGGGTTTCGTCTTCAATTTCGCCTCTGGCTACACCGAAGGCACTGTGGGCGTGGGCCTGGACGCCATCGGCCTGATGGGGGTAACCCTGGACAGCGGCGCTGGCCGCCACCGCGGCAGTAGCATGATCCCGGACGACGGTGCCGGTGCAGCCAGCGAGTGGAGCCGCTTTGGGCTTACACCCAAGATGAAGTTCTCGAAAACCGAGCTGCGCTACGGCAGCCTGCTGCCCAAGTTGCCGGTGCTTACCTACAACGATGGCCGACTGTTGCCGCAAACCTTCGAAGGCGGTCAGGTGACCTCCAGCGAGATCGATGGGCTGACCCTGACCGGCGGGCGCCTGGAGCATGTCACCGGGCGTGGCTCCAGTGACCGTACCGGGCTGGCGGTGGCAGGCGGCAGCCGCGAAAGCAATGAGTTCCTGTTTGCCGGTGGTGACTACAAGTTGGGCAAAGACCTGCTGGCGCAGTACTACTTCGCCAACCTGCAGGACTACTACAACCAGCACTTCGTCGGCCTGACCCATACGCTGCCGTTCGCCGACGGGCAGTCCTTCAAGACCGAGCTGCGTTACTTTCGCACCACTTCTGACGGTGCCAACGGCAGCGCCGCCGGGCGTGCGAGCGGTTATCGGGTGGGCGGCTACACCGAGCACGGCAATGGTGAAATCGACAACCGCACCTGGAGCGCGGCGTTCACCTACAGCGTGCAGGGCCATGCGCTGATGGCCGGTTACCAGGTGGTTTCCGACGCCAGCAACTTCGTCCAGCCCAACCAGGGCTCCCTGGCCGGCAAGGGTGCCGGTGGGGCGAGCGTGTACCTGCACACCGACCGCATGCTGGCCAGCTTCAACCGGGCCGGTGAGCGCACAGGCTTCGCTCAATACAGCTACGACTTCGCCGCTGCCGGTGTGCCTGGGCTCAAGGCTTCGCTGATGTACCTCAAGGGTGACGACATCAAACGTGTCGGGGCGGATGACGGTTCTGAATGGGAGCGAGACATCGGCCTGGACTACGTGATCCAGAGTGGCACCTTCAAGGGGCTGGGCCTGGCCTGGCGCAACGGTGTGCTGCATTCCGACATCGATCCGAATCAGGACCAGAACCGCCTGATTCTGAGCTATAGCCTGGCGCTTTTCTAAAGGAGACAGCCATGGAACGTATCAACGCGGCACCCGGCACCATTGGTCCGGTCGGACCTTACTCGCAAGCGGTGGTGAGTGGCCACCTCGTATTCACCGCGGGTCAGATTCCCTCGATCGGCAGCCTTGAGGAGCAGCCTGAAACCTTTGCTGAACAGGTCCGCCAGACGTTTGCCAACCTGGGGGCGATTCTCGATGCGGCGGGGTCCAGCCTGAGCCACATCGTCAAGGTCAATGCCTATCTCACCGCCCCGGCGTTGCTGGAGGAATTCAACCAGGTCTACCGGGAAGTCCTCGGCCATGCGCCGCCAGCGCGCACCACCGTGTGCGTGCAACTCTGGGGCGTTAGCCTGGAAATCGACTGCATAGCAGAGCTCGTCGAAGGGGGTTGCTGATGGACGATGTAGCGTTCTCGCAGTTGCTCGACCAACTGCGGTCAGTGAGTTTCGCCACCCTTGGGCACTTCCTGGAGCAAGGGTTCGTCAGCCACGAGATTCGCGCGATGGTGCCGAATGTCCGCTTGGTCGGTAGGGCAGTGACCTTGCGTGTGGCCCATGCGGATGCCATTGCCGTTAACCGTGCACTGGCTTCTTTGAGGCACGGCGATGTACTGGTGATCGACATGGCAGGCGATCATGCCCACGCCTGCATTGGAACCGTCACCCAGTGCGCTGCGCTCTGCGCTGGCGCGATGGGTATTGTCGTTGACGGTGTGGTCACTGACCTCGTCGAGTTACGTGCCGCCGGGTTGCCGGTGTTCGCCCGTGGCACCACGCAACTCACAACCAAGTTGCTGGGTAGCGCTTCCAGTGCCTTCAACATACCGGTGTGTTGTGGTGGTGTAGTGGTCAATCCGGGGGATGTGGTGATGGCCGATGACAATGGCGTGCTGATTTTGCCACCGCAGGTGGTCGCAAAAGCCATTGCGCAGGCGCAGGCGTCAGACCGGGGCGAACCGGCGCTACTGGCCCGCTTGAGAGCAGGTGAGGCCGTGGAATCGGTGCTTATGACCGAACCGGTCGAGGCTTAGGAAAGGCGCACGACAGAATCGGCTGTTTTGCCTGGTTAAACAGCTGGTTCTGGTCGTGCCGGTGCAGTTTTACGACAACAACAGGGAAGGGCGAGAAGGCATTCTGGCTGCGTCCGATAGCGGTTTCATGCGGCTTCGGACGACCTACGAGGCAAAACAAAAACAGGATGCTTCATCATCTCTCGCTCCATGTTCTCTGCCCTGATGAAAAGTGCGGGCCGCCCCTCATCGGCCCGCGATAAATCAAAACTCACTGGGACCCTGCTCATGAAGATCAATTGGTTGACCTTGTCCGCAATGATGCTCGCGCTGTCCTTCGGCGCTGCGCACGCCAAGGACTGGAAGGAAATTCGTTTTGGTGTGAACCCGGCCTATCCGCCGTTCGAATCCACCGCCCCTGATGGTTCCCTGCAAGGTTTCGATATCGACCTGGGCAATGCCATATGCGCTGAACTCAAGGTCAAGTGCACCTGGGTGACCAACGATTTCGATGGCCTGATCCCGTCACTGAAGGCCCGCAAGATCGATGCCGTGCTGTCCTCCATGACGGTGACCGAACCCCGCAAGAAACAGGTCGACTTCTCTGATCGGCTCTTCTCCGGCCCGACTTCCATCGTGACGCGCAAAGGCTCTGGTCTGGAGCCCACCGCCGAATCGCTCAAGGGCAAGACCGTAGGCTTCCAGCAGGGCACCATTCAGGAAGCCTATGCCAAGGCGAAACTGGCGCCAGGAGGCGTTCGGATAAAGGCCTACCAGAACCAGGATCAGGTGTACTCGGACTTGGTGTCTGGCCGGCTGGACGCCTCGATCCAGGACATGCTCGAAGCAGAACTGGGCTTCCTCAAGTCTGCGCATGGCGCCGACTTCCAGAGCAGCAAGGGCATCAGTGACCCTATGGTGCCTTCCGATATCGCCATCGGTATCCGCAAGGGCGACGATGAATTGAAAGGCCTGCTCGACAAGGCCATTGCACAGATGCATGCCAGTGGCACCTACCAGGAGATCCAGCGCAAGCACTTCGGCGACCTGGACCTCTACAACAACTGACGATCTCGTCATCCGCGCGGTTGCTTGCGGCAGCTGCGCGGTGTTTTCAATCAGGTAGGTATCGTGAACGATCTCTTTCAATCTCTGGCGTTGCAGGGTTTCGGGCCGTTGCTGCTGCACGGCACTTGGGTCACCCTGAAGCTTTCTTTACTCTCGCTGGCGCTGAGCATTGGTATCGGCTTGCTGGGTGCGGTGGCGAAGCTGTCACCCCTGTCGATCTTGCGGGTTCCGGCAACCCTCTATACGACGCTGATCCGTGGTATTCCCGACTTGGTGCTGATGCTGTTGATCTTCTATAGCCTGCAGGGTTGGCTGAGCAGCCTGACCGATGTCATGGGTTGGGAACACATTGACGTCGACCCCTTCGCTGCTGGCGTCGTCACGCTCGGGTTCATCTATGGTGCGTACTTCGCCGAGACATTCCGAGGCGCGATCCTTTCGGTACCACGGAGCCAGGTAGAGGCGGCCACGGCTTATGGCCTGGGACGTACCCAGCGCTTCGTTCAGGTGGTCTTTCCGCAGATGATGCGCTTCGCCTTGCCGAGCCTGGGCAATAACTGGCTCGTTTTGCTCAAGGCTACCGCGCTGGTGTCGATCATCGGCCTGGCTGACGTCGTCAAGGTGGCCCAGGATGCCGGCAAGGCCACGTTCAACATGCTCTATTTTCTGGTCCTGGCAGCGCTGCTGTACCTGCTCATCACCAGTTTTTCCAATATCGTCCTGCGCCGGTTGGAAGCGCGATACAACCTTGGGGTGAGAGGGCACGATCATGCTTGAGCTGATTCAGGAGTACTGGAGACCCTTCCTTTACAGCGATGGTTACAACATGACCGGGCTCGCCATGACGCTCTGGTTACTGTGCTTTTCCCTGGCCTTGGGCTTCGTGTTGTCGATTCCGCTGGCTATCGCTCGCACGTCTCATTGCCGAGTGGTGCGTTGGCCAGTGCAGTTCTTTACCTATCTGTTCCGCGGCACGCCGCTCTACATCCAGTTGCTGATCATTTACACCGGCCTGTACGGAGTCGCAGCCGTACGCGAGCAGCCGGTGCTGAATGCGTTCTTGCGCGATGCAGTGAATTGCACATTACTGGCTTTCACACTCAACACGTGTGCCTACACGGTGGAGATCTTTGCCGGGGCCATCCGCAGCATTCCCCATGGAGAAATCGAGGCGGCGCGCGCCTATGGGCTCAAGGGCTGGCGGCTCTACACGCAGCTCATCGTGCCTTCGGCACTGCGCAGGGCATTGCCGTACTACAGCAATGAAGTGATTCTCATGCTGCATGCGACCTCGGTGGCCTTCACTGCAACTATTCCGGACATTCTGAAGGTCGCCCGTGACGCCAATGCAGCAACTTTCCTGACTTTCCAGTCTTTTGGACTCGCCGCGCTGATGTACCTGGGCCTGACCTTCGCTTTCGTCGGCCTGTTTCGGCTGGCTGAACGGCGCTGGCTGGCCTTTCTCGGCACCCCTCATTAAGTCCCCCGGATCTTGATCCGCGATGAAAATGCTGCGTCGAAGTAACGCAGCCATTGGAGAGCCTTATGTACAAGCTGACAGTAGAAGCACTGCACAAGCGATATGGCGACAACGAAGTCCTTAAAGGCGTGTCGCTGAACGCCCGCCAAGGGGACGTGGTGAGCATGATTGGTGCAAGTGGCTCGGGCAAAAGTACCATGCTGCGTTGTATCAACTTCCTTGAGCAGCCGGATGCCGGCGCCATCATCCTCGATGGTGAGGCCATACGCATGCGAGGGCCTGCGGGGGCCATGCGGCCTGCGTGCGGCAAGCAGTTGCAGACATTGCGCACACGGTTGGCCATGGTGTTCCAGCATTTCAACCTGTGGAGCCACCTGAGCGTGCTGGACAACATTACGCTGGCGCCCGTTCGCGTCCTCGGCGTCAGTCGAAAGGATGCGCAGGAGCGCGCCCGGTCGTATCTGGACAAAGTGGGCTTGCCATCACGCGTCGCCGACCAGTACCCGGCCTTCCTCTCCGGGGGCCAGCAACAACGGGTGGCGATAGCCCGTGCGTTGGCGATGGAGCCAGAAGTCATGCTCTTCGACGAGCCAACATCGGCCCTCGACCCTGAGCTGGTGGGTGAGGTACTGAAGGTTATCCAGTCGCTAGCGGAGGAGGGCAGAACGATGCTGATGGTTACCCACGAGATGGAGTTCGCCCGCCGCGTTTCCAGCCAGGTACTGTTCCTGCACCAAGGCAAGGTGGAGGAGCAAGGTGGTTCAGAGATACTCGACAAACCGCAGAGCGGGCGCTTGCAGCAATTTCTCTCTGGTCGGCTGAAGTGAGCCGCTGGAAATGATCGAGAGCAGCGAATCATCCCTCGCTCTGGACCGTATTGACCAAGCCATTCTGGAGGTGCTGCGCCATGAAGGGCGCATCACCTACCAAAAGCTCTCCGAGCGCGTACACCTCACGCCACGTCCCTGCCTGGAGCGGGTGCGCAAGCTGGAGCGCATGGGCGTCATCCGTGGCTATTCGGCCGTGATAGATCAGCGCAAGCTGACACCCGGTTTGTCACTGCTGGTGCTCGTGGCGCTGTCCAATCAGAGCGGTCGGGCTGCGCAGAAAGCCTTCGAGGCCAAGGTGCAGAATTGCCCGCAGGTACTGGAATGCCACTTGGTCAGCGGCGCGTTCGACTACAGCTTGCGCATGCGTTGCCGTGATATGGAGCACTACCGGGTGTTGACTGAAACCTGGTTCGACGACGCGGAGCTGCATATCGACAAGCTGGTCAGTCACCCCGAGTTGGCAGTCGTGAAGACGGTCAAGGAATAGCCTTGGGGGAGAGTACAAGGTACGCCACCTGACGAGAGCGTACCGTTCCATCGGTGTTGATCAGACCAAAAAGCCAAACAGCAGCAACGCAACGACACCAAGCCCGACCGCAACCGAACAACCGCCCAGCGACAACGCCGCCCGGCCTTGCCGATACCAGCCATCATGGCCAAGCAGCCGAGCCGGCGCCAGCAGGCTGCGCCAACGCAATTCCGTCTCGTGGAACGCCTGCAAGTTCGCCTGGTCCGCATCCAGCCAGCGGCGAAAGTCGATTCGCTCGCACGCCGTTACCTGAGGGCTTTGCAAGCGCACATACCATTGCCCGGCAACACTCGCCAGCACATCCCGGCGCGAGCGGCCGGCCTGCAGCGCCTGTTCCATGTTCCGCTCGACACTGGCCAATGGCAGGTTCAGGCGGGCAGCGATGGCGGCGAAGCCCAGCTGGTCGAGGCGGTTGAGCAGGAACACTTGCTGTACGCGCCGGGGCAGCCGCTTCAGGGCATGCAGCAGGGCGTGGTCGGCATCATGTTCGGCAACCGGGCCTGGGTGCTCAAGGGGCAGTAGCAGACGGGTCATGGACAGCTCCTTGCTTTACAAAGGGGAGGGGATGGGGGCATCTTCCTTGATGCGTGATCAGCGTAGACGAAACGAGATTGATTCTCAACTGCTGATTCCGCAAAGTTTTGTAATGAGCGTTCACGCCCTGAAACACATTTGCTACCATGCGC
>JADHEF010000934.1_pt1 | contig 22837 bp, 22 predicted proteins | sample 8952391 | NCBI WGS metagenome assembly JADHEF01 (sample SAMN16124439, study PRJNA663245) | bioreactor sludge metagenome | isolation source: sludge (nitrite) | place: India:Bengaluru | collected 2019-02-28 | reverse complement strand
GATGGCTGGGGTGGGGCGGATAGAAGCGGAGGACCTGTCTTCAGAGCCGTCTAACCGTGGGCGTCAGTGGCGAGCACAGCGAAGCTGTGCGAGTCCACTGCACGCCGGGTTAGGGCCGCCCTTTGAATTGACGCCAACGACCTTGAACCGCCGTGACGAAAGCCTCGTGGGCGCTTGTGCTGAAGAGGTTGACGGGCGAGTGCCCGATTGATGCGGCTCGCGCGAAGACGAACGCAAGAAGCCCCAGGGTGAAGACGATGTTCGGCCACGCGTTGAGAGGCCACTGACCGGACCACGACAGCGTGAGCGCTTCGGTGAATGGACTGAGGTAGTGAATGGGCCAGACGTCGTCAGGTGTGGGGCCACGCGAGCCGACGAGGTCGCAGGCGAGGTGAAGGTGAACGACAGCGACGCCCCAGAGGAACGCGACAAGCCGACGCCGCGCGAAGGCGGCGCCGATGGCAGACAGGAAGAAGGCGCCGGGCAAACCGTGGAGCAAGACATGGTGGAACCGGCCGTAGAGCGCGGGATCGCCGAACCCGAGAAGACGAGCGGCGGTATCGGTGACGGCCCCGAACCCGTCGAGGTCTGGCGCCAGGCCGGCCCACGCGACGATGGCCCGATCGCGCGCTTCAAGGCCGGAGACCTCACCGAGGGACCACGACGCGAGAAAGTGGGTGATCGGGTTCATGTACGCGAAGCGGGCCTAACCCTCTATTAGACAGCTGGCGGGCGTGGTAAGCCGGTCGAAAAGCTCCGTCTTAGACATCTCGTTCCGCCATCTATTCCCCGCTCCTCACAAGACGAACGCAGCGCAAGACCCCCGATTCGCGCCGTCTAAGCCGGGCGGCATGGACAGCGCCCGACGGGCAATTCTCTCCCCCGCCACGGTCGTCTCGTTCGGGCGGAACGAAGGCCGCGGGGATTGGTCCGACGGCGGAGGGGAGACGCCCCGAGGGCTCGCCCGGAACGGCGTCCGGGCGCGCTCCGCGCCCCTCGGTGGCAGGCGCCGAGCGCGGGAAGCGGGCGGACGAAGGGCCTCGGGCACGAGTCCTGGAACGGGAAATCCGAGGGAGCATCGCGCGGCCGGACGCGCCGCGCAAGGGCTTGCTCAGCCCTTGCGGCGGGCCGTCCGCTTCGGACGGCGGACGAGGACGAGGCGCGAGGGGCGCCCCTTCCCTTCGCAGGCGGCGCAGAGGCGGGCGCGGCCGAAGGGGCTCCGCCGCGTCCACTCGTCGAGGCAGCCGATGCAGCGGTAGACGTACCGGGCGTTCCGCGCGCGGATCGTCGCGAGGCGGTCGGTCTCGGGAGCGGCCTTCCGCGTCACGCCGAGCTCGCGGGCGATCTCCCAGAAGCGCGAGGAGTGGCCCTCGTCGATGCCCCAGCGGTCGTGGCAGATGGCGTGCGCGGTCTCGTGGAGGAGCGTCTCGCGGCGGTCGGCCGGAGACATGTGCGCCGAGACGCGGATGACGTGGGGCGGGCCGTACTGGATGACGCCGCCGGTGGCGCGGCGCGAGGAGAGCTCGACGCGCGCGGGCGGGAGGCGGTAGGCCTCGGCGAAGGCGTCGTAGAGCGCCTGGAGGGAGGCCTGGTCGGCGACGAGCTCCGCCCGGGTGGGCGGCGCCTCCGAGAAGAGGTCGAGCTGGACGAGCGCTTCGATCTTCACGACAGTCCCTCCAGCGCCTCGCGGTGAGGCGCGAGCGGCCGGTGGAGGACGAGGGCGACGACCAGGGGGACGAGGAGCGCGGCGAGGACCTCGAGGATCGGGACGGGGGCGCCGCGGAACGTCGGGACGACGAGGATGCGCGCGGCCCAGAGGAGGAAGAGGGCGGCGGCGCTCGGCTTCCAGCTGCCCGTGCCGAGGGCGAGGAGGCAGAGGGCGAGCGAGATCGGGTATTCGACGAAGAGGGCCTGGCCGAGGACGAGCGGCGTCGGGACGGCCGGGAACGGGAAGAGGAGGTACCGGGCGGCGACCGGGACGATCGCGCCGACGAGGGCGACGGTCGGCGCGGCGAAGCCGACGCGCAGCCGCGAGCGGAGCGCGCCGTAGAGGAGGCCGCGGACGAGGAGCTCGTGGAGCGCGACGGCGAGGAGCGCGGGAAGGAGGGCGAGCTGCCACGCGGCGGGGCGCGTGAAGACGGCGACCGTCGCGTAGCGGAGGGCGCGCGCGAGAGGGAGCCAGGCGTACGCCGCCGCGAGGAACGCGACGACGGCGAGCGCCGGGAGGATCGTTCGCTCCGCCGTCCGCGTCATGCGCGAATGTTAGCGGACGTTGACGCCTCCCGACAGGGCGGGGAGACTCGCCGCATGAGCTCGAACGCATCTCTCTGCGCCGGCTTCGTCGGCCTCGGAACGATGGGCCTCGGGATGGCCCGCAACCTCGCCGCGAAGGGCTTCCCCCTCTCCCTGACGAACCGGACGATGGAGAAGGCGGTCCGCCTCGCCTCCGACCTCGCGGGCGGCCCCGCTGCCGTCGCGGCCCTGCCGACGCCCGCCGCGGTCGCCGCCGCGAGCGACGTCGTCGTCTCGTGCGTCTCCGACGGCCCCGACGTGGAGGAAGTGCACCTCGGCCGGCACGGGACGATCGAAGGGGCGCGCCCGGGAACGGTCGTCGTCGACTGCTCGACGATCGACCCGACGGTGGCCCGGCTCGTGGCCGCCCGGCTCGCCGAGAAGGGGATCTCCTTCCTCGACGCGCCCGTCTCCGGCGGGCAGAAGGGGGCGAACGAAGGGACGCTGTCGTTCTTCGTCGGCGGCGAAGCGGAGGCGCTCGGGAAGGCCCGCCCCGTCCTGGAGGCGATGGGCAGGAGGATCACGCACCTCGGGCCGTCCGGTGCCGGCCAGCTCGGAAAGGCGACGAACCAGGTGATCGTGGCCGGGACGCTCGCGGCGGTGTCGGAGGGGCTGGCATTCGCGCGGGCCGCCGGGCTGCCGCTGGAGGCGATCCACGCGGCGCTGACGGGGGGCGCCGCGAACTCGTGGGCGCTCGAGGTGCTCGGGAAGAAGATGCTCGAGCGCGACTTCAAGCCGGCGTTCGCGATCAAGCACCAGCAGAAGGACCTCGCGATCGTCCTGCGCGCCGCTCGCGCGAACGGGGTCCCGCTTCCGGCGGCCTCGCTCGTCCACCAGCTCCTCGCGTCGCTGGAGGCGAAGGGGCGCGGCGAGGAGGGGACGCAGGCGCTCTACACGCTCTACGAGGAGCTGTCCCGCTGACGCGCGTCGCGAACGAGCGGACGCGCTGAGGAGGCCGCCCGTCAGCGGGCGGGCGGCCCGATCCGCGACGGGCCGGCCGCGGAGCCGGCCCGCCGCCCGTCGACGACGCCCTGCCAGAGGCCGCCCGCCTCGTCCCTCGCGACGCCGTAGACGCCGCCGAAGACGCCGCTGTCGCGGCTCGGGGCGCGGAGCGTCCAGACGTTCGGGTAGCCCATCGCCCCGAGAGCCGAAACGTCGCGCTCGGCGAAGGGAGGGGCGAGCTCGAGCATGACGCGCGGGCCGGCGAGGTCGTCCTCCCAGATCATCCGCGGGCGCGCGTAAGCGGCGGCGAGCGCGTCGCCGCCGTCGGCGAGGGCGACGACGAGGTTCAGGAGGATGGAGGGGATCCGGCTGCTCCCGGGCGCTCCGGCGACGAGGACGGGGCGGCCGTCCCCGAGGAGGATCAGCGGCGTGACGGGCATCTGCGGAGCGTGCCCGGACCGGAGGTACTCGGCGCTCGCGGGATCGTCGGAGACGAGCGGCTCGAGGAAGGCGTTCAGGAGGAACCCGAGGCTCGGCGCGGCCCACGCGGCGCCGTAGTAGCGGCCGAGCGACTGGGTGAGGGAGACGACGTTGCCCTGCGCGTCGGCGACGGAGACGTGCGTCGTTCCCCGGATCCCCGGAGCGAACGGCTGGCCCGCGTCGAGCTCGGAGGCGGAGAGCGACCGGTCGGCGCGGATGCGGCGGGCCTGCCGCTCGGCCCACGCGGGCGAGAGCCACTCCGAGCGGAGCGGCCCGTCGACGACCTCCGGCTGCGCCCGGTGCGCGGCCGCCTCGGCCCGCGCGAGGCGGACGGCCTCGACGATCGCGTGCCCGCGCGCGAGGCCCGGCTCGCGGAGGCGCTCCGCGCCGAGGGCGTCGAGGATCTGAAGAGCCATCGTGAAGACGCCTCCCCCGCCCGGCGCCGGGACGGAGAGGGAGGTGAGACCGCGATAGGTGCCCCGGACGGGCGCGACGTCGAGGACCCGGCCCGGGACGCGCGCGAGGTCGCCCCGCGTGAGGAAGCCGCCGGCGGCGAGGACCTCCCGCTCGAGCGTTGCGGCGATCTCTCCGGTGTAGAAGTCCTCGGGGCCGCGCTCCGCGAGCCGCGCGAGCGTGCGGGCGAGGTTCGGGAGGCGGACGCAGGTGCCGAGCGGGGCCGGGCCGGGGAGGCCCGATTCGTCGGCGGGGCCGGTGAGGTAGACGGGGTAGAGGACGTCGGAATCGAAGAGGCGCCGGCGGTAGTCGCCGAGGTAGGGATGCTCGAAGGGTTGCGTCCGGTAGCCCGACTCCGCCGCCTCGATCGCCGGAGCGAGGACCTCGGCGAACGACTTCGTGCCGTAGGTGCGCAGCGCGTGCGCGAGCGTGGCGACGGTCGTCGGGACCGCGGCGGCCTTCGGTCCCCAGAGGTCGACGCCGTCCCGCGCGGCACGGAACCGCCGGCGGTCGAGGCGGAGCGGAGCGGGGGCCGGGCAGAGGACGGCCCGCTCCTCCCCGGAGGCGAGTCGGAGGACGAGCCACGTCTGCCCGCCGAGGCCCGACCCGCCGGGGTCGGCGGCGGTGAGGGCGAACGCCGCCGCGACGGCCGCGTCGACGGCGTTGCCGCCGGCCTCCAGCATCCTCACGCCGGCCCACGTCGCTTCCGGCGCCGAGGTGACGACCATGCCGAGCGGCGAGGACGCGACGGAGCGCGGCCGGATCGAGTCGAGGAGGACGCGTGCCCGGTCGGCGTCGTCCGGCGCGTCGGCTGCGGAGAGAGGGCCGGGGAGGGCCGCGGCGAGGAGGACGACGGGAACGAGGAAGCCGGCCACGGCGGGCCGGCCGCGGCGGCGGAGAGCTCCGCACATCGGAGGGAGAAGACCCCAGCCGGGCGGCGCTGTCAACGAGGAGCTCGGAGCGCACGGCGCGCGTGCCTCGACACGGCGCCGAGCGCCCGTAGAATTCGCGGCGTCCCCAGCACGACGTCCGGAGGCCCCATGAAGCGCGCCGCTCTCGCTCTCGCCACGCTCTTCGTCCTCGTCGTCCTCTCGCCGGCCGCCGCGGCCGACCCGGGCGAGCGGAAGAGCTACACGAAGACGTTCCCGTTCGGCCCCGGCAAGGAGTCGAAGGTCGGGATCCGGCAGGGGCCGGTGACGATCGAGTCGGTCAGTATCCGCAACTGGCCCGACGCCGACGACTTCGCCGACGCCGAGAACGACGCGGGCGAGACGCACACGATGGTCCTGGAGTTCGAGTACTCGAACCGCGACGAGGCGCGCGACTGGAAGTGCCGCTACAGCATCACGGTGCCCGGGAAGGACGGCGGTCTCTGGGCCGAGAACGACCGGACCGCGACGCTCGACGCCGGCAAGGTGCACGACACGAACAAGGTCTTCGTGAGGATGAAGACCCGCCACTTCAAGCGGGCTTCGTCGTACAAGGTGAAGTTCGAGATCTGGCGGGACTGAAGAGGATGGGGAGGACCCGGACCGCCGGGTCCTCCTTCAGCGTCCGCCCGCCTCCGGGAAGAGGAGCTCCTGGGGCCGGAGCGTCGGGAGGAGGTTCTCGATCGCGCACTTCGCCCAGCCGTCGCGGCAGGCGGCGTCGAGCGCGACGAACGGCACGTTCCACTCCTCGAGCGTCGCGAGGAGGAGCGCGTCGATGTCGTGCTGGAACGCGAGGTCGGTGTCGCGGACGCCGTCGAAGCTCGGGTCGCCGACGATCGGCACGCGGAAGAGGGCGTCGTAGGTCGGGAGCCAGGCCCGCACGAGCTCCTCGAGCACCTTCACGTGCGGGTCGCCCGGCGCGGCGCGCTTCAGGTAGCAGTAGTTGTCGAGGACGGCCCGGTCGCAGACGACGACCTCGGCCTTGGCCCCGGCCTGCAGCTCCCAGGCGATCTGCGTGTGAAGGATCCAGGCCTGCGCCTTGATCGTCGTCTCGCGGTTGATGGGGAGGGGGCACTCGCGCGCGACCTCGCGCACGAGCTCAACGGTCAGGTCTCGCCGCTTCAGCGCGGCGGCGAGGTCGTAGCAGAGGGTCGTCTTGCCGACTCCGTGAGTCCCGATGAACGCGATCTTCATCCCGCCCGATCCTCGCACGAACGCGCCAGAGATGCCCGTCGCGACGAGACTCAGGACCAGAGCAGGCAGCGAGAGAACTTTCGGACGCGATCCGGGGGGTCCGGGGGGCGGCGAGCAGCGCCCCCCGGGAAGGCTCAGGACCAGATGGTCCGGCGGACGACGACGACGCTCGTGTCGTCGGCGGGCTCCCCCTCCCCGACGTGCGTGCGCCAGTCGCCGAGGAGCGCCTCGAGGATCGAGTCGGCGGGACGCCTCCAGAGGCCGACGCGCTCGAGGACGCCGCGCGGCCTCGCGTAGCCGTAGGGATCGTCGAAGCGGTCGGGGCCTTCGAAGAGGCCGTCGGACGCGAGGACGAGGCTCGCCGCGCCCGGCAGCTCGAACTCGAGCTCCGCATAGGTGCGACGCGGCCCCTTCCCGAGCGGAAAGCCGGAAAGGGTCAGCTCGCGGACCCGCCCCTCGACGAGGAGGAGCGGCCAGGGGTGGCCCGCGTTCGCGAGGAGGCCGCGCCCCGTGGCGGGGTCGATCCGGAGGAGGACGAGCGTCGTGAAGAGGCGCCCCGCGCGCCCCGCGCGGAGCACGCGGTCGATCTCGGCGAGGACCTCTCCCGGCCGGCAGCCCGCCTTCACGAGAGTGAGGAGGCACGCCTTCACCATCGCCCCCTGGATGCCGCAGGAGTAGCCGTGCCCGGCGACGTCGCCCGCGGCGACCCAGAGCGCCCCGTCCTCGTCGACGAGGAACTCGTAGAGGTCTCCGCCCGCCTCGGTCGCCACGATCGTCCGGGCGGCGATCTGGAGGCCGGGCACGTCGGGCGGGGCGTCGGGGAGGAGCGCGAGCTGCATCCGCGAGAGGAGCTCCATCTCGTATTTCACGCGCCGCTCGGCCTCGAGCCGCTTGACGAACTCGGGGGCGTCGACCTTCGCCTCGTCCTCCCGCTCGGGCCGCCGGCTGGCGACGACTCCGAAAGCGGCGAGCGCCGTGAGCGCCGCCGCGGCGAGGAGGAGCGGCAGGGCGAGCTCCCCCGGGAAGCGGAGCGCCGCGAGGAGGTCGCGGAAGAGGCCGGGAGCCGTCGCGGCGACGAGGAGGCCGGTCAGGCCGAAGGAGCGGAAGGAGAAGAGGAGGATCGCCGCCTCGGCCAGCGTCAGGACGAGGAGCGCGCCCCACGGCTCGTAGGAGAACGAGAGGGAGGAGACGAGGGCGAACGCGGCGGCGCCGAAGGCGTCGGCCCGCTCGCGGCGGAAGACGTTGCGAAGGAGCGCCGCGGCGAGGACGAGGGTCGCGGCGGCGTAGGGCCCTTCGAGGAAGGCGTTCGCGAGGCCGCCGAAGAGCGGGAGCGCGAAGGACGGGGCCTGCGGCACGACTCCCGTCACGCCCGCGGCGGCGACGCCGGAGGCGAAGAGGAGGCGCAGTCCCGCGACGGCGGCGCCGAGCCCGAGGCCGCCGAGGAGAGCGCGGCCGAGGCGCGGCGAGAGCCGCCCGGCGGCGAGGGCGTCGAGGCTCGTCCGGAAGCCGGGGAACGAGTCGCGCAGGAGCGCCTCCGCCACGGCCCAGTAGCCGGCGAGGACGACGACGCCGAGGAGCCGGAACGCGACGAGGACGCCCGCCCCGAAGCCTCGCTGCCCGCCGACGTCGAAGAAGGCGCCCGACAGGAGCATCGCCGCGAGGGCGAGGAGGCCGAGGCCGGCTCCGATCCGGAAGCCGAGGCGCCTGCGGAAGAGGAGGACCCCGAACAGGACGAGGACCCCGAGGCCGAGGATTCCGAAGAGCGGGATCGCGATCGCGAGGTAGCGGAAGATGGTCTTCTCGTACCGGGCCCCGACGTCGGGGTCGCCCAGCTCGCGGGTGAGCATCACCATCGCCGGCGCCGGCGAGAGCTTCGTGACGACCTCCGGCGCTCCGGCGCTCCGCCCCTCGAGGGGGAAGACGCGAATGACGGTGTTTCCGCTCGCGAAGTCGGAGGGGGCGCCGAGACGCTCGCCTCGGGCGAGCCGGGCGAGGACGGCCGTGGCGAAGAGGTCGCGCGCCTCCTGCACCCCCTCCTGCGAGTCCGCGATGCGGAAGATGCTGCCGCTCGTGAACTCGAGGCGCCGGAACGTGCCGTCGCGCGCGATCGCGATCTCGACCGGCCCCGTCCCGACGCCGGGGACGCGGAGCTGGCCCCTCACGACCCACGAGGCGAGCGTGCCGTGCCGGGCGAGCCAGGCCGGGGCCTTCGGGCCGAGCCGGCGGTAGGCGCGCTCCAGCTCGCTCGAGGCGAGGACGTTCTGGATGGTCGCCTTCGGCGCGAGGAGCGTCGCTCCGACCGCGGTCATTTCCTCGCGCGCCGTCCGGAGCGCGTGGGACTTCGTCACGCCGAGCGGCTGCCACTCGGGGAGGACGCGGTGAGCGGCGATCGCTCCCGCGGCGAGCACGAGGAGCCCCGCGAGGAGCGTGCCTCTCGGGAGGCGCGGACGGGAAGGACCGTCCGTCACGGGAGCGGGCGGCTCACGAGCGGCCGAGCGCGGGGACGAACGTCTTTCCCGCCGTCAGCTCGAGCATCCGGTCGAGCGAGCGCTTCGCCTTCAGGCGGACCTCCTCCGGGACCTCGATCGCGGGCGAGAGGTCGCGCAGGGCGAGCCAGAGCTTCTCCAGCGTGTTCCGCTTCATGTGCGGGCAGGTGTTGCAGGAGCAGCCGTCGTCCGGCGGGGCGGCGATGAGCTCCTTGTCGGGCGCGGCGCGGTGCATCTGGTGGAGGATCCCCTCCTCGGTCGCGACGATGAAGGAGCGGTGCTCCGACTCGGTGACGTGGCGGAGGAGCGCCGAGGTGGAGCCGACGAAATGGGCGTGGGCGAGGATCCGCTCGTCGCACTCGGGGTGGGCGACGAGGCGGGCCTTCGGGTTCCGCACCATCAGGTCGAGGATGCGCCGCTCGGAGAACGTCTCGTGGACGACGCACGTCCCCGGCCAGACGACGAACTTCCGCCCCAGCTTCTTCTCGAGCCAGGCGGCGAGGTTCTTGTCGGGGGCGAAGACGATCGGGTCGGGGAGCTGGCTCAGGATCGCCTCGGCCGAGGAGGAGGTGACGATGACGTCGGAGAGCGCCTTCACCGCCGCCGAGCAGTTGATGTACGAGACGACCGTGTGCCCGGGGTACTTCTGGAGCCACTCGGCGAAGAACGGGGCCGGGCAGCCGTCGGCCAGGGAGCAGCCCGCGTCGAGGTCGGGCACGACGACGGTCTTCTCCGGGGAGAGGATCTTCGAGGTCTCCGCCATGAAGTGGACGCCGCAGAACGCGATGACCGGCTTCTCCGAGGCCTTCCCCTTCCGGGCCAGCTCGAGCGAGTCGCCGACGAAATCGGCCAGGTCCTGGATCTCCGGCTCCTGGTAGTAGTGGGCGAGGATCAGGGCGTCGCGCTCCTCCTTCAGGCGGAGGATCGCGTCCGGCAGCTCGGCCGGAAGAGGGACCGCAAGCGTCGGGAGAGGGTTCGAGGCGCTCACCACGGGGCCATTCTACGGCTCCGCAGCGGCCTCGAGCCCTCTGCTACCATCCGGAGCTTCCGGGGGAACGACCATGCGCTCCGTCGAGACGAAGACGATCGACACGAGAGGCGAGACGGAGCTCGCGGAGGGATGACGCTCCCGCGTCCGGCCCGCTTCCTCGCGTTCGCCCTGGCCGGGCTCCTCCTCGCGGGCGCGCTCGTGGAGACGGCCGAGGCGGCGACGAAACGCCGGCGGCCGGCCCGTCGCAGGCCCGCGCCGATCCCGGAGGTTCCGCGGCCGCACGACCCGTTCGAGGTGACGTTCCCGACGGCGGACGGCGTCCGGCTCCACGCGACCTGGAAGCCCTCGCCGGCGGGCGCCGCGGCGCCGGCGGTCCTCCTCGTCCACGCCTTCTCCCGCGAGCGGAAGGACCTGGCCCCTCTCGCCGACGAGCTGGCCGCCCGCGGCTTCTCGACGCTCGCCGTCGACCTGCGCGGCCACGGCGAATCGGTGTGGAAGGGGGGCGCGCGGATCGGCCTCTCCCCTTCGCTGCAGACGTCTTCGTCCGCGTTCCCGCGCGACGTCGAGGCGGCCTGCGCCTGGCTCCGGAGCCGCGCCTCGCGCGTCGGCGTCGTCGGCCTCTCGCTTTCGGGGAACCTGGCCGCCCTCGCGACGGCCACCGGCTGGGCCGACGCCGGGGTCGCCGTCTCGGCGTACGCCGAGCGCCTCGCGGCGCTCGCGGGCTCGCGGCCGACCGCCGCGCGCGGCCTCCTCGTCCTCGCCTCCGAGGCCGACCCGGGCCGCGCCGAGTCGGCGCGGACTCTCGACGCCGCCGGCCGGGACCCGAAGGCCGTCGCCGTCTTCCCGGGCGCGGCCCACGCCCTCGATCTCCTCACGTTCGAGCCGGGCGCGAAGAAGGCCGCGATCGAGTGGCTCGAGGCGCGCCTCGCGCCGATCCCGCCGTTCCCCGTCGCGACGGCCGCGCCCGAGCTGCCGGAGGCCGCGCCGGCCCCGGCTCCTCCCGCCGAAGCGGTGGAGTGAGCCCGGACTCCCGGCCATGCCGCACGCGACCACCCTGGTATTCGACATCGAGACCGTCGGCCTGCCGTGGCTCGACCTCGACCCGATGCTGCGCGAGTGGCTCACGCGGGGCGCGGAGGACGGCGAGGCCTACCGGTCGAAGAAGGACTGGCGCTCGCTCTCCCCCTACGCCGCGAAGGTCGTCGTCATCGCCGCGCTGAACCCCGAGACGGGTCACGGCAAGGTCTGGTACGAGGCGGCCGAGCCCACCTCGCGGCCGTCGCGCGACGGCCTGTTCGAGGAGATCGGCGGGGACGAGCGCGCCCTCCTCTCCGGCTTCTGGGAGACGGCCGCGCGCTTCGACCGGCTCGTCTCGTTCAACGGGCGCTCCTTCGACGGCCCCTTCCTCTCCGTGAGGAGCGCGATCCACGGCCTGACGCCGTCCCGGAACCTCGCCGGCTACCGCTACTCGATGGAGTCGCACGTCGACCTGATGGAGGTCCTGACGTTCCAGGGCGCCGCCGGGACCCGCCCCTCGCTCCACGCCGCCTGCGTCGCGTTCGGCATCCCGTCCCCGAAGTCGGAGGAGATGCACGGCTACGCCGTCGGCGACGCCTACGCCGAGGGGCGGCTGCCCGAGATCCTCGACTACTGCCGGCGGGACGTCGACGCGACGGCGGAGCTGCTCCGGCGCCTCGAACCCACCCTCCTCCCCCTTTTCCGGCGCTGAGCCGTCCGGAAACGCGCCCGGCCTATACTGGGGGCGTTCCTGACATGCGGAGGAGCGGCGCCCGCGGCCCATGAGACGTCCGCTCCGAGGAGGCCCCGATGAATCGCAAGGTCATCGCCCTGGTCGAAGACCCGTTCTGGAGGACGAAGATCGACAACGCGGCGAGGTCCGTCGGGGCTTCGACGGTCTTCCTCTCCGACCCCGCCGGAGTCGCCCCCGTCATCGAGCCCGCGGCGCCCGTGATCGTCGTCGTCGACCTCGCGCTGAAGATCCCCCCCTTCGCGGCGATGAGCGCGCTGAAGAAGGCCCGGGCCACGGCGCACGTGCCGATCGTCGGCTACTTCGACATCGCGCGGAAGGACCTGAAGGAGAAGGCCGTCGCGGCCGGATTCGACGAGGCCCTGGCCCGCTCGTCGTTCGCGGAGCGCTTCGCCGACATCGTCCTGAAGTACCTCCTGCCCGGCGGCGTCCGGAAGGAGGAGGACGAGAAGGAGCTCCCCGAGGAATAGGCGGCCCCCACGGGCCCGGCCCGGAACGACGAGAGGCGGGTTTCCCCGCCTCTTCGCGTCTCCGCGGGTCCTCGTCCGAGGCCCGGGCTACTTCTTCCGAAGCTCCATCAAGACCTGTTTGGCGACGGCCTTCAGCGTGTCGAAGACGCCGACGCCGGTCGGGGCGGTCGCCTCGAACGTGGGCTCGCCCTTGAAGTTCAGCTGGCGGTACATCTCGTCGGCGGCGATGGCCGTCGGGAGGTCGCGCTTGTTGAGCTGGAGGACGTAGGGGATCGTCGACAGGTCGAAGCCGTGCTCGTGGAGGTTCTTCTCGAGGTTCTGGAGCGACTCGACGTTCGCGTCCATCCGGGCTTCCTGGGAGTCCGCGACGAAGACGACGCCGTCGACCCCCTTGAGGATCAGCTTCCGGCTCGCGTCGTAGAAGACCTGGCCGGGCACCGTGTAGAGGTGGAAGCGGGTCTTGAAGCCGCGCACCGTCCCGAGGTCGAGCGGGAGGAAGTCGAAGAAGAGCGTCCGGTCGGTCTCGGTCGCCAGCGAGATCAGCTTGCCCTTCGCCGCGGGGTTCGTCCGGTCGTAGATGTACTGCAGGTTCGTCGTCTTCCCGCAGAGGCCGGGCCCGTAGTAGACGATCTTGCAGTTGATCTCGCGGGCGGCGTAGTTGATGAAGGTCATCGCTTCGGCACCCTCAGACAATCCCCCGCGGCGCGGGGGGTTCCCTCAGGAGGTCGTTCGCACGTGCCCGTCATCGTCACTCCCGGAAGAGGCTGTCGATGTCTTCGTCGGTGATCTCGGCAAACGGGGAGTCGACGCCCTCGTGCCGCCGCTCCTTCTCCTCCTCGACCTTCCGCTGGATCGCCACGAAGATCCGCTCGAGGTCCTGGGTCGCCTTGCGTACGCGGAGCCTCACGAGGCCGAGGGACGAGTGCTCGTCGAAGATGATGACGAGGATGACCCGCTGGTCGACGATGGCGATGTAGACGTTGTCCTTCTCGCCTTCGTGGAAGAGGACCGGGAACTCCTTCTCGCCGATGAGCTTGGCGAGGCCGTCGGTCGCGGCGACGTTCCCGGCCGTCAGGGAGGCGAGGGAGGTCGTGTCGAGCGACTCGAGGTCGCCCTGGGCGGCGATCTGCTGGCCGTTCTTATCGACGATGAAGACGACCTTCGCCTGGGCGTCCGCCTTGAGCCGCCCGATGACTTCCTTGATCTGCTGGAACTCCTCGTCGAAAAGGACGAAATCCGTCATATGACGCCGATCCTCGCTAGTGTAACCGATGCCCGGCACCGCACTTCCGCTAGACCTCCCGCCGTCCCGAGAGGGATCGGCCGAGGGTGACTTCGTCGGCGAACTCGATCGCCGCGCCGACGGGGAGGCCGAAGGCGATGCGGGTCACGCGCACCCCGAGCGGCTTGAGGCGTCGGGCGAGGTAGAGGGCGGTGGCCTCTCCCTCGACGTTCGGGTTCGTGGCGAGGACGACCTCGGCGACGCCCGAGGCCGCCCGCTCGAGGAGGCTCGCGACGTGGAGGTCGTCGGGGCCGATTCCCCGGAGCGGCGCGAGCGCCCCGCCGAGGACGTGGTACCGCCCCCGGAACTCGCGGGTCCGCTCGAGCACCTCGACGTCGAACGGCTCCTCGACGACCGCGAGCAGCGCCCCGTCCCGCGTCGGGTCGGAGCAGAACGTGCAGGGGTCGACCTCGGTCAGGGCGTGGCAGACGGAGCAGGTGCGCGTCCGTTCCCGCGCCTCGAGGATGGCGGCCGAGAGCCCCTCGGGCGCCTCCGGGGTCGAGGTCAGGAGGAAGTGCGCGATGCGCCGCGCGCTCTTCGGGCCGATTCCCGGTAGGCGCTCGAGCGCCGCGACGAGGCGCCCGAGCGCCGGGAGCGGGGTCACGCCTTCCGCTCGTCGGGCTTCACTTCGGCGATCTCGCCGTCGAACATGTCGAGGATCTTCTTCACGCGCTCGTCCGTCGCGGCCCGCTTCTTGAGGTTCTCGCGCTCGAGCGTCGCCGGGTCGGCGGCCGCCGCGGCGGCGTTCAGGTCGCCTCCGGCCGGCTCGGCGCTCTCCACGGTGACGGCCGCCTTCGCGCCGAGGACGGCGACGGCGGCCTCCTCGAGGACCTTCTTCATCGCGGGCTCGCCGAGCCGCTTCGCGAGCGGCGGGCTCGGCGGGTCGAGGACGAGGCGGACGACCCGCCCCTCGACGAGGACGGAGACGTCCTCGAGGGCCGCGCCGAGGTTCCCGTGGCGCTTCTCCACCGCCTCGCGGAACGCCGTGGCCGCGTCGGCCGGGGCCTCCGGCTCCGGCTCGGCGACCTCGAGCGGGGTGAGGCCGACGAATCGGGGCGCCTCGGGCGCGGCCGGGGCCTTCGCCGCGGGCGCGGGCGCCTTGCGCGCCGGCTCCGCGGGGGCGGGCGTCCGGGGCGCGAAGGAGGGCGGCGCGGCGGGCGCGGGCGCGGCGATCGGACCGACGGGGCCGACCGCGGGGAGCCCCGCGCCGGAGGAGAGGATCTCCTCGATCGGGACGAGGCGCGGGAGCTCGGCGAGGCGGAGGAGCAGCACCTCGAGGGCCAGCGCGGGGACGTCGCTCCGACGGAGCATCCCCTCCGCCTCCGTCAGGAACGTCAGGACGCGGAGCAGCGTGGAGTAGGGCGTCGCCCGCGCGAGCTCGCGCAGGGCGGCCGAGCCGTCCTCGGAGATGCCGGCGATCGCGGGGGCCGACGGGTCGGCCGCGAAGCGGACCGTCCCGCGGACGAGGAGCGTCAGGTCGTGCGCCGTCGCCCGCGGGTCCGACCCGGCGGCGTCCAGCTCCGCCGCGCCGCGCAGGACCGCCGCACGGTCGGCCGCGAGGACCGCCGCGAGGAGGCCGACGAGGGCCGTCCGGTCGGGCGAGCCGAGGAGGCGGGCGACGTCGGCCGCGGTGACGCGGCCTCCCGTCTGCGCGACCGCCTGGTCGAGGAGCGAGAGGCCGTCGCGGAGGCTCCCGGTCGCCGCCGCGGCGAGCGCCGCGAGCGCGGCCGGCTCCACCCAGGGGGCGGGCTTCTCGTCGGCGTCGACGGAGTACCCCTCGCGGGAGGCGATCTCGGAGAGCCGGTCGGCGACTTCCGTGTCGGTGAGCCGGCGGAAGTCGAAGCGCTGGCAGCGCGACAGGATCGTGGCGGGGATCTTGTGCCGCTCCGTCGTGGCGAGGATGAAGACGGCGTGCGACGGCGGCTCCTCGAGCGTCTTCAGGAGGGCCTGGAAGGCGGCCGCGGAGATCGCGTGGACCTCGTCGATGATGAAGACCTTCCGGCGGTCCCTCACCGGCGCGTAGCCGACGATCTCGATCAGGTCGCGGGCCTGGTCGACCTTGCCGTGCGTGGCGCCGTCGATCTCGAGCGCGTCGATCGAGCGCCCCTCGAGGACCTCCTGGCACGACTCGCACGTCCCACACGGGCTCGGGGTCGGCCCGGCGGCCGTCCGGCAGTTGATGCCGGCCGCCAGGAGCCGCGCCGAGGTCGTCTTCCCGACGCCGCGCGGCCCCGAGAAGAGGTAGGCGTGGGCCATCCGGTCCTGGGTGAGGGCGTTCGTCAGGGCGCGCACGATCTCGGCCTGCCCGACGACGTCGGCGAAGGTCCGGGGGCGCCACTTGCGGGCGAGCGGGACGAAGGCGTTCGTCGTCATCGAAGAAGCCGAGCCCCTCGATGAGTCCGGGTGATCCGCGGCGCCCGAGCCGTTCCTCTTAGTGCTGCTTCCTTCCGGACCTGACACGGTTCGAGGGAGCTCGTCGCGCGGGACCCGAACTCACCCAGGGGCCCGGGCCGGGGATTCTAGTCTACGAGGCGGGGGCGCGGCCGGAAGCCCGGGCGCGCCCGCGAGACGAACGTGGCGGACAGGGTGGGATTCGAACCCACGGTAGCCTTTCGACTACACACGGCTTCCAACCGTGCTCCTTAAACCGCTCGGACACCTGTCCACGTCCGCGGGGACGGGAACTCTGCCCCGCCGGCGCCGATCCGTCAAGCGCCATGTCCGGCTCCCGCCGCGCCCGAAGCCGCCGAAAAGTGGCCCCGGACGGCAAACGCAGGGGTCGCCGGAGACGTAGAACGGGACGTGATGGCCCGTATCCTCCCGCGCCTCCTCCCCTCCGCCCTCGCCGCGACCCTCGCGATCCTCGCCACGGCTCCCGCCGCCGCCGCCGGGAAGCTGGCCGAGGAGACGGTCGACGTCCCCCGGGAGCACCGGGTCCCCCTCGCGTTCGCCCACGAGAAGGCGACGATCTTCGCCCTCGAGTCGCACAACGACCCGAAGCCGGACGACCTCGAGGAGGCGCGCCAGAAGGACCCCGAAGACAAGACCTGGGTCCTCCTCCGCTTCTACTACCGCAACGACGGCTGGACGCGGCAGCGGGTCAAGGTCCGGGCGCTCCTCCTCGACGAGGACGGGGGCGTGCTGGCCGACGTCGGCCGCTCCACGAAGCTCGCGAAGGAGAAGACCGAGGGCACCTTCAACGTCCCGATGAAGGTGAAGACCCTCGACTGGGGGAAGGCCGCGAAGATGAAGCTCCTGGTCACGTTCCTGGAGTAGGGGCGCGGGCCTTTCCCGTTCGGGAGTCCTGCGCTATCCTTCCGGCCCCGCTCCGAGGCCGAGACGCGGTGAGGTGCTGGAGTGGTTTATCAGGCCAGTCTCGAAAACTGGTGTAGTCGAAAGGCTACCGTGGGTTCAAATCCCACCCTCACCGCCATCTGATTCCCGGGAAGCACGGCCCGCCGGCGACGGCGGGCGTTTCCGTCTCAGCGCTTCAGGAACCAGCCCGCGAGCGACCCGGCGAGGTCGACGATCCCGCCGATCGTCCGCACCCCCTGGACCTCCCGCTCCCAGCCCGACGAGGGGAACGACGTGGCCGCCCCGACGTTCTTCCGGAACTCCAGGCTCCGGACCTCCTCGGCGAGCCTCTCGCGCTCCCGCTGGCGAACCTTGTCCCAGCCCCCCTTCTCGAGGAAGTCGACGATCGCGGCGAGCTCCCCCTTGTCGAACCAGAGGCCGTGGTCGCGGCAGGCGTCGAGGACGATCCCCGAGCCGCCGCCGTAGTTCGACCGGTTCATCAGCTTCGCGCAGGAGGGGCAGGGGCGGTAGCGGACGGCGGGGAGTGCGCCGCTCGCGGCCTTTCCGAGCGGGGCCGCGGCGGCTTCCGCGGGGGGCTCGGCGAGGCGGACCTTCGCCCGCGTGTCGGCGTCCTTCGTCACCGCCTCGAACGCCTCGCGCTTGAGGAAGAGCCCCGAGCAGCGGGGGCACTCGGCGTAGCCGACCGCCCCGAAGGCGTGGGCGACGAGGTCGAGCTTGCAGTCGGGGCAGCGCCCGGACCCCTCGGCCACGAACGCGGGCGCCGGGAGGAGCGCCCCGCACTTCACGCACCGGTCGGCCTCGCGCGGCGAGAGGGCGAAGCAGGTGACGCAGCGCTTCGTCGCGAGGAGAGAGCCGCAGTGGACGCAGGCGCGGGCGTCCTTCGCGGCGGGGGCGCCGCAGGAGGGGCAGCGGAACGTCGGGGCTTCGGGGGCCTGGAAGGCCCTTTTCTCAGGGGGCCGGCTTCCTTCTGCGCTCACGGAAGAACTCCTTCAGGATTGTCCCGCACTCCGCGCCGAGGACACCCGCCTCGACGTGGACCCGGTGGTTGAGCCGCGCGTCGCGGCAGAGGTCGCCGAGCGACCCGACGAAGCCCGCCTTCGGGTCGGCGGCGCCGTAGACGAGCCGCGGCAGGCGCGAGAGGACGATCGCGCCGGCGCACATCGCGCACGGCTCGAGCGTCACGTAGAGGGTGCAGCCGTCGAGCCGCCACGAGCCGAGGCGGCGGGCCGCGCGCCGGAGGACGAGGACCTCCGCGTGGGCCGTCGGGTCGTGGTCGACCTCGCGGCGGTTCCGCGCGCGGGCGACGACGAGGCCGTCCCGGACGACGACGGCGCCGATCGGGACGTCGCGGTGCGCGGGGGCGCGGCGCGCGGCGCGCAGCGCCTCGCGCATGAACCGCTCGTCGTCGGCCCGGGCCGGGCGGCTCACCGCGCGAGCTCCGGGCCCGAAACGGGGGCGGCGGCGAGGCGGGGCGGAGAGGTCACGCCCGTAGGTTACGGGAGGACGGGCTCGTCCGTTCGGCGGCCCCTGCGAGCGAGGGCGGGCGCCGCCGCGAGGAGGGCCGAGAGGAGCGCGAACGCCGCGCCGGCCGCGTAGGCCCGCCGCGCTCCCGAGGCGAAGGCCTCGGCGAGGGCCGGCGTCTCGCCGGCGGCGTCGAGCGCCGAAGGCGGGACGAACGCGTAGAGGACCGCTCCCGCCGCCGCGATGCCGAGGACCATCCCGAGCGTCCGCGCCGTGCCGAGGAGGCTCCCGACGACCCCGAGGTGCTCGCGCGGGGCGCTCCCCATCACGGAGCTGTTGTTCGGCGACTGGAAGAGGCCCGTCCCGGCGCCAAAGAGGGCCAGCCCTCCGGCGACGGCGGGGAGCCCCGTGCCCGGCGGCATCGCCGCGAGGAGGGCGCACGCCGCCGCGGAGAGCGTCGCGCCGGCCACCGCGGGCCGGACGGAGCCGACCCTGTCGGAGAGCGCTCCGGCGAAGGGGGCGACGGCGAGGACCGCGAGCGGGAACGCCGTGAGGACGAGGCCGACGCGCCCCGGGCCGGCGCCGAAGAGCCGGGCGAGGAGGAACGGCGTCAGGAAGACGACGACGAACTGCGACATGAAGTTGAGCACGGACGCCGCCGCCCCGAAGGAGACGGCGCCGTTCCGGAAGATCGAGAGAGCCACCATCGGCTCCGCGACCCGCCTCTCCTGCGCCACGAACGCCGCCGCCGCGAGGGCCGCGAGGAGGAGGAGCCCGTTCGGCGACGGCCCCGCCCTCTGCGCGAGGTTCACCCAGAGGAGGAGCGAGCCGAGGGCGACGAGCGCCGCCGCCGCGCCGGGGAGGTCGAGCCTCCCCGGCCGCACCGGGACCACGGGCAGGACGCGGCGCGCGTACGCCCAGGCGAGCAGGCCGACCGGGAGGTTGACGAGGAACGCGGCGCGCCAGCCGAACGTCGCCGTCAGGAACCCGCCGAGGCTCGGGCCGATCGCGAGGCCGACGGAGATGCTCGCCGCGAAGAGGCCGATCGCCCGGCCCCGCTCCGCGGGAGGGAACGTCGCCGTCAGGATCGCGAGCGGGACCGACATCATCGCCGCCGCCGCGACGCCCTGGAGGACGCGGAACGCGACGAGCGCCTCGATCGTCGGCGCGGCCGCGCAGAGCGCCGAGGCCGCCACGAACCCGAGGAGCCCGCCGAGGAAGACCGCGCGGGGGCCGCGCAGGTCGCCGAGCCGGCCGAAGAGGAGGACGAGCCCGCCGCTCGCGAGGAGGTAAGCCATCGGGACCCACTGGACGGAGGCGAGGCTCGTCCCGAACGCGTCGACGAGCGTCGGGAGGACGACGTTCACGATGCTCCCGTCGATCGGCCCGAGGATCGCCCCGGCCATCACCGCGGCCAGGACGCGCCCCGGCCGCGAGCGGTCGCCGGGCGGCGGGCCCGGCGTCACGGCGCCGCGCGTCCGGCCGCCTCCGCGAGAAGGACGGCCAGCGACGCGTCGTCGGGGGCGTCGAGGAGGCGGCGCCGGACGGCAGCGTCCAGCAGGCTCCGCCGGAGCTCCTCGAGCGTCCTCCGATGCTTCGCCTCCCCGGCCCCGGGCCGGAGCGCGAAGAGGACCGCGAGCTCGACCTTCTCGTCCCCCTCGCCCCACGGGAGCGCGAAGGGCAGGCGGACGGCGGCGATCGAGTCGGCCCGGACGTGCGGGGAGACGCAGCGGGGCAGCGCCACGCCGCGGCCGAGGAGCGACGAGCCCTCCTCCTCGCGCGTCCAGATCGCGTCCTCCACGCGGTCGGCGACGTCCGCGCGCCCCGTGAGCTGGAGGAGGTCGGCGAGCTCCCGGATCACCTCGTCGCGGCTGCCGCTCCCGGAGGCGACCCGCACCGACCCGGCGTCGACGAGCGTGCGCGCCGCGGGCGCGCGGTCGACGAGGAGCGCCTCCACCTCCCCCGCCGTCGAGAGCGCGAGCGCCTCCGCGACGAGGTTGCGCGCCCCGGCGGAGCGAACCCTGCGGAATGCCGCCTTCGCCCGGAGGACGCGCGGCGGCGAGACGCTCACCTCGTCGAACCCGAGGCCGAGGAGGAGCGGCGCCGCCAGCGGCCGGCCGCCGAGCTCGCCGCAGAGGCCGATCCACTTCCCGGCCCCGTGCGCCCCCTCGACCGCCTCGGAGAGGAGCCGGAGGAACGCCGGGTGGTACGGGCTCCCGAGGTGGGCGAGGCGCGTGTCCTCGCGGTCGACGGCGAAGAGGTACTGCGCGAGGTCGTTCGAGCCGACGCTGAAGAAGTCGACCTCCCGCGCGATCGCCCCGAGGGAGAGGATCGCCGACGGCACCTCGAGCATCACGCCGACCGGAACCTCCGGGTCGTGGGCGACCCCCTCGGCCGCGAGGAGCCCCTTCACCTTCTCGACGAGCGCGCGGAGCTCCCGCGCCTCCTCCGGCGTCCCGACCATCGGGAACATCACCTTCAGCGGCCCGACGGCCCCCGCGCGGAGGATCGCCCGGAGCTGCCGCTCGGCCAGCTCCGCGTGCTCGGCGTACATCCGGATCGCCCGATAGCCGAGCGCCGGGTTCCGCTCGGAGGGGAGGCGGAGCCAGGCGAGCGGCTTGTCGGCGCCGACGTCGAGCGTCCTCACGATGACGGGACGGCCCGCGGCGAGGCGCGCCGTCTCCGCGAAGATCGCGAGCTGCTCCTCCTCGCTCGGCGGCTCGTCCCGGTCGAGGAACATCAGCTCCGTCCGGAAGAGGCCGATCCCCTCGGCCCCGTTCTCGAACGCGGAAGCGGCCTCCTCGACGGTCCCGACGTTCGCGCCGACCTCGATCCTCCGCCCGTCCGCCGTGACGCCGCGGGCCGTCCGGAACCGCTCCAGCCGGCGGGCGGCCGTCGCGAGGAGCTCGCGCTGCGCCTCGTAGAAGCGGAGCACGGGCCCCTTCGGGGCGACGACGACGAGCCCCCGCTCCCCGTCGACGACGACGTCGTCGCCCGTCGCGAGGGCCCGCTCGATCCCCTCCACGCCCGTCACGCACGGCACGCCGAACGCGCGGGCGAGGACGACGGTGTGCGAAAGCGTCCCCCCTTCCGCGAGGACGAGCCCGCGAACGCGCGCCCGCGGCAGCGCCAGGAGCTGCCCCGGTCCGAGGCGGGCCGCGACGACGACGGAATCCTCCCCCAGCTCCACCGACGGCGCGGGGGCCGCGTCACCGGAGAGGACGTGGACGACGGCCTCGGCGACGTCGTTCAGGTCGAGCGCCCGCTCGGCGAGGAGCGTGCTCCCGCTCCGACGGAAGATGTCGGCGAAGTGGCTCGCGGCGGAGAAGACCGCCGCGGACGCGGAGGTCCCGCCGGCGACAGCGGCCGCAGCGCGCGCGCGCAACCCGGGGTCCTCGGCGATCGAGAGGTGTGCGCCGAGGACGGCCCTCTCCGTCTCGTACTCCGCCGCCGCGCGCCGCGCACGGATCGCCTCCGCCGCCCTCTCGAACGCCGTCTCGAGGCGGGAGAGCTCCTCCGCCTCCGTCCCGCTCCGCGCCTCGTCGATCGTCATGAGGCGCGAGCCGACGACGACGGCGCGCCCGCGAAAGATCCCGCCGCTCGCCGGCGTCCCGCAATGGACGCGTGCGTCGGCCCGCGCGAGGGCGCGCGGGAGAGGGACGCCCGTCCCCGCGCGCGGCCCGGGGCCGTCGTCGAGCGCGGGGAGCTCCCGCTTCACGAATCGCCGGAGCGCGGTCCCGGCCGACGCTTCGTCCTCCCCCTGCACGTGGAGGACGCACGGCTCGCCCTGCGCCGTGCGCGTCGCCACGAGGGCGAGGACGCTCCGCGCGCTCGCGGAGGTGCCGTTCGCGCGGTTCAGGAACGTGACGACCGAGCGGAAGCGCGCGACCTCTTCCTGAAGACGCGCGGCCGGGCGGGCGTGGAGGCCGCCGGGGAGCGGGAACGCGAAGGCGACCTCGACCGTCACGACGCCGGCCGTCCGGGCCCCGGTTCTGACCGCCCCGTCCGGGCGGGCCGCTCCTTCATTCGCACTCCCTGCCTCGACGTCCCGGGACTTGACCGGGCAGTCTAGCAAGCGGCGGGAGGCGGCCGGCGCCGCCGACGGGCCGGGACGCGGCCGTCAGGCCGGCGCGACCTCGATGCCGCGGCGCGCGGCGAGGTCCGAGAGTCGCGCCACGTGCAGCTTGTCCTCGCCGCCGAGGGCGTCGAGGAGACGGGCGACGCCGGGGCTGGCCAGCTTCAGGGCGTTCCGGCAGTGGCTCTCGGCCGCCGACCGCTCGATCCGCAGAGCCTCTCCGACCGCCTCCGCGACCGTCGGCGGGACCGCGGCGCTTCGGAGCGCCTTCGCCCGCGCCAGCGCGGCCTCGACCTCCGTCAGGTCGAACTCGACGTCGACGGAGAGCGCCGGGCTGTTCTGGACGAGCTTTCGCTGGTAGTCGACGAGGCCCGCGTGCGCCTTCTCCTCCCCCTTCATCTTGAAGAAGACGAAGGCGGCCTCCTCGTCGGCGGCGAAGACCTCCGACCACCAGCCGTAGAGCTCCGCGAGAGACCGCTCGAGCTCGCCGAGCTTCCGAAGGACCGCGTCGATGTGCATTCGAGCCTCCTCGCCACCGGGGGCGGGGAATGGAGTCTACGGCGTGGGAGAGGCGCTGATAGTCGAAGACCCCGGGGGGCTCCCGGGGTCCGATCGGCGGAGGTCTCTCTTCTTCAGGGAGAAGGGGTGGTGCGCCCAGGAGGACTCGAACCCCCAACCTTTTGATCCGTAGTCAAACGC
>JADHEF010000933.1_pt1 | contig 22850 bp, 19 predicted proteins | sample 8952391 | NCBI WGS metagenome assembly JADHEF01 (sample SAMN16124439, study PRJNA663245) | bioreactor sludge metagenome | isolation source: sludge (nitrite) | place: India:Bengaluru | collected 2019-02-28 | reverse complement strand
CCCGCTCCCACAGGTTCAACGCAGGGTTTGAAAGCTGCGCAAACCCTTGTAGGAGCGGGTTCACCCGCGAAGCAGGCGACGCCAACCTCTAGCCCTGTATCTCAAGTCGCCCCCTCGCTGCCGTTATACTGGCAACGACGGACGGCCGGCATTATTACACGCGCCGCCGCGCTGCCAAGAGGGCGGGTTCGACAGGTTGTATACAATCATGACTGAAATCAATAGTCTCGCCGCACAATCCCTCGCGGCGAGCATGCCCGGTGTACTGTCTCCCGGCCAATAAATACATACCTCCAGATCTGTCGCCCCGGGCTCGACCATGCCAACTCCTTCACATGGCAGGTCCAAGACATGACAACTCATTTGCACCCATCAGCGGCCCAACACACGCGCAAATACCTCACCCTGATTCCTCGTCCAGATCGAGTCGCCGCCGAAAAAATAAGGCAGTGGTACAAGACTCAGGAAACCGATCTCGATCCCGACACCACATTGGCAGTTACCTTGCACTACAAGCCCAACCCCGAGGGGGGCTGGCTAGCCCAAGTGGTTGAGCAAATTCCGCTCAGTCAGGCCCTGTTGTCCAAATGGCAAGATCAATCCAATAGCGTGGAGAACATTTCACTTGCCCCCCTTCTCCGCCCCACGGCCCTAGTCGCCCTTGACCTCATAGGCCTTTTCAAGGAATGGAGCCTTACGCAGGAAAGCTGGTCTCAGGCCTTTTCCGATGGTCACGTGCATATCGTCGATCGACTCCCCCCAGGCGGCCTCTTTGGCGAGATCGAAGACCATTTGGTGTATCAAGGGCTCTTCCGGAAGACCGAGCCCATGCAATACAACCGCCAGACGCAGATCATCACCGACACGCAAGCGTTTCAACAATTCATCTGGAATTTGAGCTTTCATGACGAGTTCATCACCCAATTGAACGACTATTGGCTGCACCAATTTGACGATTTCGCCATGCTGGCACGCGTAAACTTCATCGCCGCCTGCAACAAGCAGGTCGAGGAAGGTAGCCTGAGCCAAGCGGGGTGCGAGCTGGCCTGGCGCTCGGCCGGTATCGCCAACGACGATGACTCGCAAACCGCGCATGACGGCCAGGTTGAGGCACGCATGCTCAACTTCTATGGCTATGTCGCTACGGATATTCCTTGCCTCACTGATCGGGCCTCAGGCCTGACCCTGCTCTATATACCTGGCAACTCTTCGCCAGTGCATGAGTTTGCCAACCAGGGCGCAATGAAAATCTGGTTGGTAGAGCAGTGCAAGGATGCCGAAAAGTGCAAGGCGTTGATGGCGCATTTCCGTCTCGAAGACCTGCAAAGCGGGCTTAGCTACTCAGGGTTGCAAGCCACGCTCGAAGGGTTGGGCAATTACCAGGGCACGCGCTACCTGTACATTGACAATCTGATCGTGCCAGCGCGCGGCTGGTCCCCCCAGTACATCAACTACAAGGTCGAGACCTACAGCCCGGTGATAGCGGGCAGCCTGTTCGACCATATCGCCTTGCGGCACAAACAGCGCAGCTACGAAGATGCACAGTTTTTGATCACCAGCAATAGCGACCTCATCAAGGCCAAATGGCGAGGTTATCTCAACCTTACGCTGACTCTGCTCGCGCCCCTGTCGCTTCTGGTGCCCGGGCTGGGATGGCTGGTTGCTGTTGGTGGCATCGCGCAGTTCGGCGTTGGGCTTGATGAAGTGATCAATGGCAGGAACCTGCAAGAGAAACTGGATGGCGTCACCAACATTGCATTCGGTGCACTGTGTGCCGCGCCGCTGCTCGGAGAGCTGAGAGCCGGCAGCCAACAACTGTTCCGGGCACAATACGACGGTTTTGTTGCCCCTCGCAGGATAAATGGCCAGATCGGCTACCCGCTCAGCCCAACCCGGCCACCAAGACCCCGCTGGGGTGGTAGAAACTTTCAGGCGTACTTCGAGCAGCCGGTGCCGGTCGAACCGCTCCCCCCTCATGCAGGCGAAACAGTAATCCGCCGGCAAACCACCCATGCGGGCATGGACACGCTGATAGATGTGCATAATCCGGAAACGGACTTTGTCTACGACCTGAATGCCGACGCGTTTGTCAGGTCAAGCGATGTGGGTGAAGCTGCACCCACCCGCTTCATCGCCGAGAACGCTAGGTTGCGCACATACCAACCGGCATTCAACGGCCCTCGCGACGTTAGCAACGCCATGCGCGAAAGCACGCTGCGCAGTCTCGGTATAGAACTCCCGCTCCCCGTCGAAGTGCCGAGGGTCACCCACGTAAATCAGCTGCCTATCCCCAAGAGAGTGATCCATCTATGGCCCAGCGGTGATCCCATCTCGCCGGCGTCGCTCGCGCATGTCAGCCGCAATTCCAGGCTGCTCAACGAGAGCGGCTTTGCTCATGTTCTTTACCTGTCCAACGCAAACTATGACGCCTTCGTCATGAATAGCCGCGCCTTGGCCCGCGTCGCTCCCGACCTGCAGGTATTGCCCCTCGAACACCAAGGTTTCTACCGCGAAATGGGGTACTCCAAGCGCTATTACGATGCCGCCATGGAGGGACCGGAGCGCGGGTCCTCACACATAACCGCAGCCAATGACATATTGAAATACCATGCGCTCTATCACGAAGGCGGCTTGTACATGGATATCAACAATGACATGCTGGCACCGTCTGATCATCCTGCGGCGGCAGGTATCGTCAATGCCCACGCACCCAGCGACTGGATCGGCAATGTGCCGTTGGAGGCATCGCCCGAGGGCCTATTGCTCGAGCAGCCGAGCTCCAACCCATTCAGAGGCGCGCATCAGCAATACAATACCAGCGTAATTGGCAGCCATCCCCGCAACCCGTCCTTGCGCAGGGTCATAGACGAAATGGAACGTCGGCTGGACACCCGCCCAGGATTCTTCAGCCAGAAACAGAACTGGCCGGCCCAAGGAGCCCGGGGCGCCAAGTACGCCACCTATGCCAAGGCGCTGAGTAACTTGACCGGTATTGAAATGTTCAATCACGTCGTTGACCGGGCCTTGCCTGCTTATCGGCAAATGAAACAGATATACAAGCTGCTCAGCTGCCCGCTGCTGGAGACACCTACGCTGCTGGGCGCGGACCTGAGGCCAGTGTCTGATGAAGAGCTGCAAGCCAGCCTCCAGTCACTGTTCCGCGTGAACCGAGTTGTGCGAGTGAACAACGGGTTCGCCTGGAGGAACCTGAATCACTGAGACAACGCTGGACGTGTGCCGGCCTGGGGCTCATAGCTCCAGGCCGGCACGCTTTCCGGGCTCCCGCCTCAAGTCGCTGTCAGCGCTGCCGTTATACTGGCAACAACGGGCGGACTGCATGACGACACGCAGCGCCACGCTGCGAACCAGGCGAGCTCGAAAGGTTGTAGACCCTACATGAGTGAAATCAACAGTCTCGGCGCACAAACCGCGATCAGCCCCCAGGCCATCAAGGCGGGCATGACCGGCGAACTGCTGCGCCTGACGCAACCGCAGCCCGGCTTGATGGCCCCCGGCGAGACCGCGCAGGCCGAGGTCATGTCGTTGCGCCAGGTGGGCCAGGACTTTCAGCTGGTGCTGCGGCTGATGCAGGCCAACGGCACCCAGACCCAGCTGCAAGCCAGCGCCAGCCAGCCCCTGCCCCAGGGTAGCCAGGTTACGGTCAGCCAGACCGAAAGCAACCGCCTGGCGATCATGCTGCAGCAGGCCAGCGCCAGCCAGGTCGCCACCCTCACTCAGCTGGACACCAGCAAGGTGCCGGTCGGCACCCTGCTGCAGGGCAAGGTCCTGACCAACCAGGCGCTGGCCCAGGCGCCCGGCCAGCCCGCCGTCTACCGGGCGCTGGTCAGCCTGCTGAACAGTGCCCAGGCCGGCGCAACCCTGAGCGTGGAAAGCCCGCGACCGCTGGCCGTCGGTAGCCTGCTCAGCGCGCTGGTGCAGGGCGACCAGTCGCTGCGTTTCGTACCGCTCAGCGGCCGCCAGGACCAGCTCAGCATTGCCCAACAGCTGCTGACCCAGCAAAACCGCCAGGCTTCGCTGCCCGGCCTGCTCAATGCCTTGCAACAGGTGGCCCACGACCCGGGCGCCGATGGCGAACTGCGAGCCAGCGCCGAACGCCTGCTGGCGGGCCTGCCAGAAGCCCGGCAACTGGGTGATGCCAAGGCAGTGGCCCAAGCCCTGAACAACAGCGGTACCTTTCTCGAAGCCAAACTGCTGGGCGGTCTCCCGGCCAGCGTCGCCACCGACCTCAAGGCGCACTTGCTGCGGCTGATCACCGTCGCGCCGGCCAGCATACCCGGGGCGCCCAACCTGGCGCCCGCCAGCCTGGCCGTAACCATGCCGGCCCTGGCCCGCAGCGCGCTGGGCATGCTCGAACGGGTCAGCCCCAAGCCGCAGCCGGGCGCATTCCCGCTGCCGTCGCGCCTGCTCAAGGCCATGGAAGACGAAGGCGACCTGCAACAACTGCTGCGCCTGGCCGCCGCTGCCGTGTCGCGCCTGCAAAGCCACGCCATGAGCAGCCTGCAACAAACCGGTACCCTGGAAAACGGCAACCTGCAGACCACGTGGCAAACCGAAGTGCCGATCCGTCACGGCCAGGAGTTCATCCCGTTGCAGGTCAAGCTGCAACGCGAGGAAACGCCACAACAGCAAGCCGACCGCCAGCAGGAATCAGCCGACCCGCTGCAAGCCCTGTGGCGTATCGAGCTGGCTTTCGACCTCTCGCCCCTTGGCCCGGTGCAGGTCCAGGCACAACTGAGCCAAGGCCGCCTGGGTGGCCAGCTTTGGGCGGAACGCGAGGCGACAGCCCGGCTGATCGACAGCCAGCTCGGCAGCTTGCGCGAACGCCTGTTGGCGCGGGGCCTGGATGTGGGTGATCTGGAATGCCATCCTGGTATCCCGCCACAAGGCCCGCGTACGCGGGTTGAACAACGCTGGGTGGATGAGAACGCATGACGCACCAACCTGCACGGCAGGCGATTGCCCTGTTCTACGACGGGCAGCAAGCCCCTACCCTCACCGCCAAGGGCGACGATGCGCTGGCCGAGGTCATCCTGGCATTGGCCCGCGAGCACGAGGTGCCGATCTACGAAAATGCCGAGCTGGTGCGCCTGCTGGCGCGCCTGGAGCTGGGGGACCAGATACCGGAGGCGCTGTACCTGACCATCGCCGAAATCATCGCCTTTGCCTGGCACCTGCGGGGCAAAGTGCCTGCGGGCTTCGATGACGAACCTGCCGCCCCAGGGCCTACCCCACCGCTGCTCGGAAGGCTGCCCGGAGGCGAAGGCGCCTGACCGCCATGGTATCCATGCAAATTGCCTTTTTGCGCCATGTTGGTAACGTGCCGTTCAAGGTCAGGCGCTTGGCGATGTAAGGAATACTGTAATGCGTACCATCTGGTTCTTGCTGCTCCCGGGCACCCACATCCTTGATCTAGGCGGCCCGCTACAAATCATGGCGAGCCTCGAAGAACTCCAGCTGGCACCGGTCAACGTACGTTGCATAGCCGCCAGACAACAGGTCAGCAGTTTTCAGGGCGTGACACTGAGTGGCCTGCACCAGTTGCCTGAGCGGCTCGCACCGCAGGACTTGCTGTTCGTGGTGGGCAACAAGCTCTCTGCGACACCCGCCGAAACAGCGATATTGACCGCCACCGCCCTGTGGCTGGCGAAGGTGGTCAGGCAAACGCCGGATATAAAGCTGTGCTCCATATGCACCGGTGCGTTCCTGCTGGGCGAAGCTGGCTTGCTGGATGGCCGACAGTGCACCACGCACCATCGTTACGTCGATTTGCTTCGAATGCGCTACCCAGCAGCCAAGGTGCTGGAGAACCGCCTGTTCGTCGAGGACGATGGCGTGTTCACCTCGGCAGGCGTGTCCAGCGGAACTGACCTGGCACTGCACATCGTCAGCCTGGAATTTGGCAAGGTCGTGGCCAACCAGGTGGCGCAGGAGCTGGTCATCTACCGGCGCCGCGCTGGCGAAGATGTGCAGCTGCGCGCGGCAGACCTGGCGCGCAATCACATCCACCCGTTGGTGCATGCGGCCCAGGACTACATCGATGCACACCTGGGCACCCACTTCAGCTTCGAACAACTGGCCAGCCAGTTCAATGTCAGCTACCGGCACCTGGCGCGACTGTTCCGCGACAATACCGGTCAAACGCTGCAGAGCTACCTGCGCACCCAACGCCTCGACCTGGCCCGTGAGCTTTTGCGCAGCAGCCACCTCAACGTGGAACAGATTGCCGAACGTTGCGGCTACGGCAGCAGCCATGCCTTTCGCTTGGCATGGCGCCAGGAAATGCCGCAACCGCCCCTGCAGTTTCGCCACGCTCTCGCCCACGAGCGCGCCTAGATTTCGACTGCTACCGCTCGCTTATCGCAGTCGGGGCGAAGCTTTCGGTGAAAAACTTCACCACGGCCTGGCGCGAAGCGTCGCGCGCCGCCGGGTCAGGTGCCGAACGCCCCACGCCGCCCTGACCACGGTGCAGGAACGGGTCCTGATACTCCTGGGCGGCCTCCAGCCCGTTGAAACCGTGCTCTGCGCCGGGGTAAACCAGCACCTGCGCACGCGCCTGATCTTCGCTGGGCAGGTTTGAAATCAGCGCCGGGCAGGCACGCGGGTCATCGTCATACTGGTCGCTTTCGCCTACCAGCACCAGCAAGCGAGCCGGGGCCAGATGCTTGAAGGTATAACCTGGCACATGGTTGTAACCCCAGCACACGGGGTAAAACGCTGCCATCGAGATGGGGCGAATACCTGAGGCTTGCTCCAGCTCGTCGTTGATGGGCGCAGAGGCGGCGAGCATGGCCTGTACGCCCCCCCAGGAAAACCCGAGCACTCCCACGCGCTGGCCGTCGACGCCAGGCTGCTTGGCCAGGTAAGCCAGGGCGCCTGCCAGGTCCGGCAGGGTATCGTGCACGCGTGGCGGCCGCCCTTGTGCACCGCCAGTGAGCCTGCGCGCGCCCCACATGTCCAACTCCAGCGTTGCGATGCCGCGGGCATTGAGGTCACCGCCATGCAAGGGACCACGCGAATCCATACCCGCCGAGCCATGCAGGATGATCACAGCCGGTACCGGGCCCGCGGCCTTGGCCGGCAACGACAACACCGCCGGAACCCGAATCGGTATCGCCTTGCCGGCGGATGGCAGTGGCTGACTATAGAAAGAGACGAGCCGTTTGCTGACCGTGGCAACGGTGCCGCTATTGGTGGCAGCGACCTCAGCCCGAGCCGTTGCGAACTGAAGGGCACAGCCCAGCACCAAGCTGATGGTCATTACTTTGAACATCTGGTTACCCCTGAACGTCATGAGCGGGTGTTGAACCGGCACCCGATATAGAAAATTGGCGGCGCCCGGCATCAGCCACACATCGCCATTACTGCCAGGCCGTCGACATGCCATTGGGGGAATGCCAACGGGTCGAGCATCGCCATGCCCGCCATCACGCAACTCGCCAGCGCGAAAGCCACGGCATAGAAACGCACTTCCTTCGCGCAGGCCGTGCCATACACCGCGATCAATGCAAGGATCTGCACGCCCACGGCGAACACGCCAATGCCGAATCCTGAAGCGAGCAGTTCAGCCATTGAATACCGCGTTCCGGTTATGGCCGATCGGCGCTGCCATGGATGTTTGCAAGGACACGGCCTGGAAAGCCTGTTGCAGGTCGGCCTTGATATCGTCCACACGCTCCAGTCCGACGCACAACCTGATCAAACCATCCGAGATACCCGCCTGATGCCGCGCCTGTGCGTCCAGCCGCCCGTGTGTAGTTGTAGCTGGATGCGTGACCATGCTGCGGGTGTCGCCAATGTTGGTACAGCGCGCCACGCAACGCAGTTGGTCAATCCATTGCCAAGCTGCGGCCTGGCCCCCGACGATCTCGAAAGCCAACAGTCCGCCATGGCCGTCCTGCTGGCGGCATGCCAATGCATGCTGGGGGTGGTGCTCCAGGCCGGTGTAATGCACCGCGGTCACCAGCTCCTGATGGCTAAGCCAGCGGGCCAGCTCGAAGGCGCTCTGCTGTGCCCGCATCATCCTGACTTCGAGGGTTTCCAGGCTTTTGAGCAGCAGCCAGGCGTTGAACGGGCTGCAAGAAATGCCCAAGGTACGCAGAACACCCCGCAACACCTGCATCAGGCTTTGCGACCCCGTCACGACGCCCGCCAATGCACGCCCTTGGCCATCCATGTACTTGCCAGCGGAGTGGATGACCAAATCCGCTCCCAGTGTGTGTGGCCGCTGAAAAACCGGGGTCAGCAAGGTGTTGTCCACCACCAGCAACGCCCCTTTTTCATGTGCCAGCGAGCTTACCGCGCGGATATCACCGATTTTCAGCAGCGGATTGGAGGGCGACTCCAACACCACCAGACGGGTCCTGCCGTCGATTGCCGACTTCCACTGCGCCAGGTCTGTCAAATCGACGAACCGGGCCTCGATCCCGAAACGGGCCATGTAGTAGCTGAAGGCATTGACGGTAGTGCCGAACACGTCACGGCTGCAGACGATGTTGTCGCCTTGCTGGAGAAAGGCGTGACAAAGCGCGGTGAAAGCGCCCATGCCGGAAGCGAACGCCACTGCGCTTTCAGCGTTTTCCAACGCTGCCACACGGCTTTCAAACGCTTGAACGGTCGGGTTGGTGAAGCGGCTGTATACATTGCCCTGCTGTTGCCCGCTGAAGCGCTCGCAAGCCTCTTTCGCTGAAGCGAAGGTGTAGGCGGACGTCATGGCCAACGGCTCGCAGAACACATCGGTCAGGTCGCTGACCCGGTTAGCATGCAGTGCCCCAGTTGCATTGAAATCAGTTGCGTTGAAATCATCCAGGCCAATCACGGTCGATTGCATGGTTTTGCGCCTCCTTGTTTGCATTGAACAATGCGCAATTGATTGGTGGACTATTCAGGTTCAGCGAGTTGAGCAGCCAGGGTTTCGCTTGATGGGCGAACCGCTATCAGCCACAACGATGCCAGGGCAGCCACCGCCGTGGCCGTGGCCAGGCCGGCCAAGGTCAGCTGATAGCTTTGATGCCGGTCGAAATCCAGTGCGCCCAGCTGCGTGGCCACCAACGCGCCAAGTTGATGTACCAGGAACAGCATCCCGAACACCTTGCCTTTGATTTCGGCGCCATACAGCGCGAAGCAGAAGGCAGATGTGAGCACCACCGTTCCAAGGTAACTGGCGCCAAACAGCACAGCGAACACGTACGTTCCGAGGGGCCCGGGCGTGGTCAGCAGCACGATGACCGCAGCGGTTCGCAGCAGGTAAAACATCATCAGCAGCAGGCCCTTGTTGTAGCGGGTAGCCAACCAACCCGCGAGCAGGCCGCTGACCAGCTCCAGCACACCTAACAGGCTCAGGCCGCTGGCCTGCACCGAACTGGGCAGCGCCTCACCCTGCCAGAACGACACCAGATGAACATCGATGAACGCCATGGTGGCACCACAACTGGCGAAACTGAGGGCCAGCACGAAGAAGCGCGGGTCACGCAGCAGAAACATCACCGGATGCCTGACCTTTGCCGCCTGCGGGTCGGGCTTCAACGGCACGGTGCGGGATACCCAATACAGCGCCAGGCTCAAAGGCACCAGAAAGATCAGGCCAACCCAGGAGAACACCGACTGCCAGGGCACGCTCTGCTGCAGCATGATCCACAACGGCGACAGCACGATGAAGCCAATGGAGGTGCCGTTGGTGACGAATGCGAAAGCGAAGGCCTTGAACCGTTCAGCGACCAGGCGATCGACCAGAATACCCATGGGTACATAGGTCATCGCAGCGAGGGCAAAGGCGCCGAGCAGGCCGTACAACAGGGTGAACACCAGCAGGTGCGTGCCTGCGAATGTCACGCCCAGCAGCACCACCCCGCCGCTGACACTGCCCAGGGCCACCGTGCTCAAGGGCCCAACCCTGTCGCTCAGCCACCCCACCACGGGCGATACCAGGCCAATGGTCAGGACGAACAGCGATCCTGCGGTAGCCAAGGCTGCGCGCCCCTCGCCAAAGTGGGAGGCCAGGTCGACGAAGTAGACTTGGTACAACCCCTTCAAGGCGCTGGACAGAAACATCACCACGAAGCCGACGACCAGCACCGAGACGATCAAGGTAGAGCTGAATTTCTGTTTCATGGCCAATCCTTATCGTGTGGGCATTACACCGCCTCGGCTTGCGGAGCTCGGCAATACGCCTGGTACATGTTTTCGTACATCGCGTAGAACAGCTGGCAGGTGTGGTCTACAGCCTGCAACGCCTCTTCTTGCATCTGCGCCGTGCTGCACAACTGCGAGACAAGGTCCAAGCCTTCATTGACGTGGCCCACGTCTTCCTTCTGGTGCACCGAGAAGAACAGCAAGTCTTGTTCGGCCAGGCCATAGGCACGCCCCAGCAACACATGCCGTGCATCTCCAGCGACGGTCTCGAGGTTTTGCCCTTCGCTGGCGATCATCACTGCTGCCGCACCAATGTGATAACGCGCCGGGTCACGTACCGCCTGCAGGCGGAAATCGATCAGTTCCCAGGTGGCTGGCAGCGGCTGCTCGGCATCACGCTCGGCATCGCTGATGCCGAGCGCCCTCAGGAAATTCTGCATGAGCACGACATGGTTGTCGGTGCGGGAAAGCCGGCCGGTTTCTTCTTCGAAACAATTGGTGATCAGTGCCCGCTTGTGGGCAGGCAACGGGCAATGAAAGAACAAGTGCTCGACATAGGTCAGGAAGTACTTGGTGAGCTGATAGCCTTGCAACGCGACCTTGCGCAGCAGCGGCCTGTTGCCCTCAGGCGCAAGCAGTTCCTTGAATATCGGGTGGGACAGGGTCAGATGGTGGTGCAGTTTCTGCTCCAGCTGATCGCGAAAGGCTGCAGTAGATAAGGCCATTCAGGGTGTTCCTTGGGTGAGAGAGACAGGTGCCGTTGACTGCGATGGCCACAGGCAGAGTCGACGAAGGGCAACTCAGTCCAGGTTGAGTCGCAGCGCAAGGCTTTCCACGGGCTGGGCCATGTAATGGCCGCGATGCTTCACGCCATCGACACGTGCGTAGTCGTCCAGCACGCCGTAGGTCTGGAAGCCGAAGGTTTGCCATAACCGGTGTGCACGGGTGCCCTCGCGTACATCCAGGGTCAACAGCTCGATACCTTGGGCCTGGCACAGGCGCACGACTTCGCTGAAAGCCCGTGCCACCAGGCCGGTCCCGCGATAGGCCGGGTGCACCACGCCCTTGCTCAGGTCGGCAATATGCCGGCAGTTCGGCATGCTGCTGCGCGAAACAATGACCAGGCAGGCCGGCCCCGCCATTGCCTGGCCGAGCAGGACATGGGTATTGCCGCCATGGATGCGCTCTTGCAACGAGGCCGTGAATTCGACGCTCTGCCCGGCAGACATCTCATGCTCGTAACCCAGAACACCGCCATCGCCAACCGTGCTGTTGATCAGTTGCATGATGGCCGGCGCGGTATCGCTGTCGGCCTGACGCAACCACTGCAACTGTGGCTCGCCAGGGGCCACCTGCTTTGAAGAGAGGGTGTTCATTGCGTAAATCCCTTGTGCGTACAAGCTGGGATTTAAACGTTTAAGTGCGATGCCGGGTAAGAAGGGAACCGGACAGGAAGCGGAAGGATAGTGACATCCACGACCAAAATGCCATCAGCACCCGAGGGCCAGGGGGTGACGAGATCGGCCAGGCGCCGTACCGACATATCTACCACCGTCTTTTCGTGCCCCTGCTTCAACCTTGCCGGCTTCATCTCAGCGCAAGGTACCCCCATGCATTCGACTCGCATCAACGTGATGGGCACGCATTACGTTATAGACCACCTCGGCCATGTGCCTCGCCCCGATCGTGAAGCCAACCGCGCCATCCGCCAATGGCTCGCAAAGCAAGGCCATGACCTGGACCCGGACCAGCTCGACGTCGTTACCCTTCACTATTGCCCGGACGGCGCAGGTGGCCATCTGGCCGCAATCAGCCAGCGCACCAGCCTGACTCAGGCACTGCTGGGCAACTGGCAGGGTGAGTCTGCCAGTGACATGTTCGGCAAGCTGCTGCAAGCACCGTGGGCCGGTGCGTTACCCGCAGGCCCGATACGATTGGTGGGAACCCTCCCGCAACCCGTCTTCAATCACTACGGGGCGCCCTTCGAAGTATTCAACGGCCTATTTCGGCGCACTACCCCGCAACGCTACGACGCTTCCACCCATTTGCCGGTAAGCGCCGAAGCCTTCCAGCAGTTCATCAGCAACCTGGACTTCCAGCAGCCTTTCAAGGCGGCGCTGGATGTGTACTGGCGTGACCATCTGCACAGTCACAGGCTGGCGCTGAAGCTCAACTTCATCGCAGCCTGCAACAGACAGGTCAGCGAGGGCAGCCTCAGCGAGCCTGCACGGCAACTGGTCTGGCAAGCGGCCGGGCTGATGCCACGGCGTAACAGGCTGCGATGCAGTACCTTGAGCATCTACGGCTATGCAGCGACCGACCTGCTGTACCTGAACGACCCCGCCACCGACCTGACGGTGCTGTACGTACCTGGCAACAGCTCACCGTTGCTGACGTTCAGCAGCGAACGAGAATTGAAGGCCTGGGTCGGCGAACAATGCAAAGACCCGAACAAACGCCAGGCCCTGAAACAGCATTTTCGCCTGGCAGATTGCCCGCAAGGCCTCGACTTCAGCGGCCTGGACACTGCCATGGAGGGGCTGGGCGCCTACCCTGAACGGCACCTGCTGCCTCCCGAACACGGCTATTTCAACGACGACGGCACCTGGCCGCCGCAGACCTATGTCAACTATCGACCTACCAGGTACAACCCAAGGATCAAGGGCGACCTTTTCCAGGCATTGGCCGAGCGCCAGCGTCAGCGCAGCTACGACGACGCCGCGTTTCTGATCACGGCTGACAGCGAAGTCATCAAGGCCAGGTGGCGTGGCTACCTGGCCACTACGCTCAACCTGCTGGCGCCACTGTGCCTGGTGGTACCCGGCCTGGGGCCGCTGCTGGCCATCGGTGGCATCGCCCAGCTTGGCCTGGGGCTCGACCAGGCAATCAACGGCAAGTCACTGCAGCAACAGCAAGAAGGTATCGGCAACATCACCTGGGGCCTGTTCAACGCCTTGCCCCTGGCAGCAGGCGCTGCCGCAAGGGGCAAGGCACTGTTCGAATTCAAGGTCGAGGGTTTCGCGCCGCCGACGCGGCTGAATGAACAGATCGGCTACCCTCTGAGCCCACTCTCGCCACCGCGCTTTCCCGAGCCCGAGGGCGCAAGCTACTTCCATATCACCGACCCGATAGAGCCACTGCCTGACTGTGACCAGGCGGTTGCCGACGCAGTCATTCGTACGCCCCAGTACGATGGTGAGCCAGACACCCTGGCAGCGAACATCAAGGGCTACAACGCCAGAATGATCTACGACATGGAGCGGGATGTTTTCATTCGGGCCGAAGACCTGAACCAGGTCGACCCTGTAGGCTTCGTGGCGGTACCCGACAGCCGGAACCTGAGCCCCGCGCCGCAAGGGCGCGTGGTTACCCATGCAATGCGCAACCGCACCCTGCGGGCGCTGGGCGTGGACCTGCCATTGCCGCTACAGGTACCTGCCAGAGCGCCGGGCAGTTGGCCAATACCCAAACGCATCTCCTGCATCTGGGTCGGTGACCGGGTCATCGGCCCGGAGCTGCTGGCCAATCTGGGCCAGAACGCAGCGCAGTTGCAAGACAGCGAATACAGCATACGGTTGTTCCTTTCCAGCACTGCCCGGCACGCCTATGCCGAAAACCTGGAGCTGCTGGCCAGTCATGCTCCGGGCTTGCAAGTTCTGCCGCTGGAGGAGCAGGCCTTCTTCAGGGCTTTTCGACAAAGCAGATACTACGCGCAGTACGACGCTGCCCTGGATGGCAACGGCGGCGTTGCCAGCAACTATGCATCGGCATGCGATGTGCTGCGCTACCCGATGCTGCACCACGAAGGTGGCTTGTACATGGATGTCGATGACACCTTGCTCGCGCCAGGCGAGTACTCATTGATCATCGACGGGCAACCGGTAGGTCCCGCCGGTGAACCCATCGATCAGGTCGAACTGAGCACGGACGCCACAGGGCTGCTGCTGGTACCGCCCATGTCCAATGAAAAGATGAGCATGAACAGCCTCTACAATTCCAGCCTTATCGGCAGCCACCCCGGCAACCCCACGCTGGAGGCCATTTCCGAAGAGATGTGCGCACGCTACCAGCTCAATCGCGACTTCTACGACAGCAAGCCCAGCCTGGCTGAAGACCCGGGGAATTTCTATGAGTATGCCAGGCGCCTGAGCTACCTCACCGGCCCTGCCCTGCTCAGCGACGTGGTCGATCGGCAACTGCCGAGCCTGCGCATCCTGCGACAGCTCACCAATCTCTATGGGATGCCGCGCATCAATGCCTACCGGTTCGTCGATCTGCCACGCATGCGCGATTCCGTGCGTACGCTCCTGCCCCTGAACCGCTTCGCCACTGTCGGTGGCAACCATTCCTGGAGCCGAACATGAACCCGCGCCAACCTGTGGTCGGCGCAGCCGGCCAAGACTACGTCAAGGCAATGCTGGGTTCCGTGCCTCGCCCTGACCGCAGTGCCAGTGCAGCCATCCGCGAATGGGCCAGCCAGCAGCGGCTGGACGTGGAACCCGACAACACGCTTGCAGTGACCTTGCATTGCAAATTCGTTCCCAAGCGGGGCTGGCTGGCCAAGATCGTCCAACAAATGAGCCTGACCGAAGCGCTACTTGGCAACTGGCAGCAAAGCGGCTACTCCAAGGTTGCCGAGCAAACCGCGCAGTTGCTGCTAAGAGGCGGGACGGCCACCGTCGACCTGCTTGGTGTACTGCCAGAGCTTTCCCTGCCACACGGTCGAGCGCCCTGGGCCCAGGCCTTCAGCAATGGTCAGGTGACGATCGTCGATGAATTGCCAGGAAGTGGCCTGGACCACGACATCGATGTGCACACCAAATTCCATGGCCTTTTCCGCCAGACCGCACCCATGCGCTACGACGCCAGCACTTATGTGCAGTTCGACGCCGCGACCTTCCAGTCCTTCATCTGGCAACTCGACTTCCAGGGTGTATTCAAACGCCAGCTCGATGACTTCTGGGCCCATGCCGCCAGCCAGTACAGCGTCAGCGCGTGCATCGCATTCCTCGCTGCCTGCAACCGGCAGGCATTGCGGGGCAACCTCAGTGAACAGGGGCGCAGCCTGGCGTGGCGGGCGGCAGGCGTGGAACGCTGGCACCACGGCGCCAGCCTCAGTGCCAACGGGGTAGACGCCAGGCTGCTGAACATCAATGGCTACCCATCAAGCGACATCCTTTGCCTGAGCGATATGCGCAGCCGCCTGACCTTGCTGTACCTACCGGGCAATGCGGCGCCGTTGCATGAGTTCGCCAACCCGGGCGCGATGCGTGCGTGGCTTGCCAGGCAGTGCCGCGACGCCGACAAACGGGCGGCCCTGCTTGCCCACTTCCGGGCCTGCGATATTCCGGACAGGATTGGCCGGTCGGGGTTGCGTCGGGTACTTCAGGGCATGGGCGATTTCCCACCCCGCCAGATCATCCTGCCTGCAACCAGCGTGTATCGCCTGGCCAGGGTATGGAACCCGCATACCCTGATCAACTACAAGGCGGACACCTTCAGCCCGCGCATCGAATACAACCTGTTCGAGGCATTTACGGTGGCACAACGTCAACGCAGCCAGGCTGACGCCGACTTCCTGATCACGCGGGACAGTGAAGTGACCAAGGCCGCATGGCGCCGCTATTTCTACCTGACCATGAACCTCGCCGCACCGTTTCTGCTGGTGGTCCCCGGACTGCTACCGCTGGCTGCTGTGGCGGGGGTCGCCCAATTTACAGTGGGCTTGGACCAGGCGCTGCACGCCAAGGATCCGGACCAACAGCTCGAAGGCGCCGAGCAAGCCGTGTTCGGTCTGCTGAACGCAGCCCCGGGGCTGGCGCGCGGGGTCAAGGCGACCAAGGCGCTGTTCGGCCGACGCCCTATTGGCTTCATCAAACCGGTGAGGCTCAACGGCCGCACAGGCTACCCGCTGAGCCCGGTTTCGCCGCCGCGCTGGCCTGGGCCTGCGATGACACCCTATTTCCAGGACTTGGCAGTAGCGGGTGACCAAGTGGCCACCACCTTGCCCGGCGCGGACTCACACGTTGCCCGCTGCGTAACGCGGCGCAAGGCATTCGGCACAGGTGACGAACTGATCGGCGATGCGGGGAATGGCCCACACCCGCTGTACTACGACGCCCGACAGGACAGTTTCGTGCTCAAGTACCCCAACGGCACACGCGGCGCCCAGCACTATGTGGCCAGCGCCGATCCGCTGCAGTCCTCGATCAGCCGACTGCTGCCCGATACGGACCCGTTGCGGGAAATCAGCCCGACATCGCGCTCGCGCACGCTGCGGGCACTGGGTATCGATCTGCAGCTGCCCGTCGACCTCGATGCACTGGGGACTGCACCAGGCATACCCGTCCCCAGACAGGTATTACACATCTGGCTGGGTGACAGGATGATCGCCGGTGATTACCTGGCTGCGCTCGACAACAACGTGCAGGCACTGCGCAACAGCGATTTCACGCTCAAACTCTACCTGTCCAACGCCAACCCTCAGGCATTCGAACGTAACATGACCCTGCTGCAGCCCCGCATCGACAGGGGATTGAAGGTTGCAGTACTGGAGCAGCAGACTTTCTATCATCAATTCGCGGCAAGTGAATACTTCGACCAGTACCAGGCTGCGCTGGAAGGGAATGGCGGTGTGGCGAGCAACTTCTCCTCGGCCTCGGACATCTTGCGCTACCGCGTCCTGCACAGCGAAGGCGGCATCTACCTGGATATTGACGACCATCTGCTGGTCGAGCCGGACGCAACCGGGCAGCTGCGGGCAAAGATCGACAGCGTACCGCTCACCACGCCCCTCGACGGGCTGCTGTTGAGGAGCCCGGTGTGCAATGCGCAATTGGGCATGTATACAAGCTACAACACCAGCATGATTGGTAGCCGCGCTGGTAATCCGGTGCTGAACGCCATTTCCGACGAGATCCTGGCGCGCTACCTCACCCCGGAGGGCCAGGCGTTCTACAAAGTCCCCAAACCTCCGCGACAGCATGCGGCGGCATTCCAGGCCTATACCGAAAGACTCAACAGACTAACCGGGCCCGCGGTGCTCAACCATGTGATCGACCAACGTCTACCTGAGCTCTACACCTTCAGGCAGGTGGCGGACCTGGCAAACATGCACACCCTGAACTACGACGCGCTGCTGGATGAAGCAGCACAACGGCGTGCAGAGCTGCGGTTGCTACCCCTGGAAGAGGTCGCAATGGCCGGAAACGCTCAGGGTTACTGACGGCCGGACGGGCTTGCGCGGCCGCTGTGCCTGGGGCCGCACAAGACTCATGGCAATCAGTTGCCGCGATGCAGCTTGCTCATCAGCTCTGCCTCGGCCTGGGTCAGGCCGCAGCTTTCGGTCAGCTCGGCCACGCTGGCGCCCATGCCCACCAGCTTGGCCGCCTGGGTGAAGGTGACGTTGTGCGGGTCGCGCTGTTCCAGTTGCTGGATCTTGTCGGGCAGCGGCGCAACCGCCACGCGCAAGTCATGCAGCGCCTCGCCCATGCGCACGGTACCGTTCTGGTAATCATCCAGGCGCTTGGCCAGGTCCTTGATGCGCTGGTCACGCAGCGCGTCACCCGCTGCCTGCTGCGCAGCCAGCTCGCGCTGGCGCTTGCTGTAGTTGAGGAAAAACCACAGGCTCAGCGCCCAGACCAGCGCCAGGAAGATGACAGCAACCTCGAGGATCAACTCAGATGTTCTCCAGCTCGGACCACTCTTCCTCGGTCATCATCTTGTCCAGCTCGACCAGGATCAGCAGTTCGCCGTTCTTGTTGCACACGCCCTGGATGAACTTGGCCGACTCTTCGTTACCCACGTTCGGCGCGGTCTCGATCTCGGACTGGCGCAGGTAGACCACCTCGGCCACGCTGTCGACCAGGATACCGACCACTTGCTTGTCGGCCTCGATGATGACGATACGGGTGTTGTCGGTGACTTCAGTCGGCATAAGGCCAAAGCGCTGGCGGGTGTCGATCACGGTCACCACGTTGCCGCGCAGGTTGATGATGCCCAGCACGTAGCTTGGTGCACCCGGCACCGGGGCGATCTCGGTGTAGCGCAACACTTCCTGCACCTGCATCACGTTGATGCCGTAGGACTCATTGTCCAGACGGAAGGTAACCCATTGCAGGATCGGATCTTCGGAACCTTGTGCAGACGACTTTTTCATTCCCCTACCCTCAAAATCCGCCATAGGCGGTGTGTTCGGTGTCATTTCTGTTTGGCGTGCATCTGCTTGACCGCACCACTGGCGATCAGCTCGGCCAGTGCAGCGACGTCGAGCAGCGCACACATGTGTTCAATAACCGTGCCGGCCAGCCACGGGCGCTGGCCACGCTGGCTGCGCCACTTGATTTCCGACGGGTCCAGGCGGCCAGCCCCCATTCGTAGCCCTGCACCGAAATCACGTACTGCAGGCCCTGGCGAAAATCATCGCGGTAGCGATCGGGCATCACCCAGCGCGCGGTGTCCAGCACCTTCAGGTTGCCGGCCTGGCAGGTCAGGATGCCGAGAAACCAATCCGGCTGGCCGAATAGTGGTGTCAGTTCCTGGCCGGCCAGGGTGTAGATCGAGCCCAGGCACACCAGCGGCACCGCCAGGGTCAGGCCCGCCACGTCGAACAGCAGGCATTCGAACGGCTCGGCGGCCCAGACCGGGCGGCCATCGACCGTGGCCGGGGGCACGGGTACCTGCGGCGCCGGCAGGTGTACGTCCACCAGCGGCACGGCCGCCTCCACGGTCTGCTCCTCGACCAGCACCGGGATGCTGGCCTCGGCCACCACCTCGCGCTCGACCACCGTCACTACCGGTGCCTCCACCGGCATCACCTGTGGCAGCACCGCCAGCCTGGGCTCGGCGAACGGCCGTGGTGCGGGGCTGACGGTTGCTTCGGCTGACGCCGGCCTGGCTTGCTGCAAGGCATCACGCACCTGCTCTTCGCGCACCGCTTCGGCGAACTCGTCCGCCGCCGCTGGCGCCTCGAACAGGTCTTCGGCTTCGGTGGCTTCCTGCAGCAGGCCGTCGAGGTACGACTGTAGGGCCATCTGTGGCCGCGTACTGGTTTGCCGGGTCTGGGTCATCAGGCCACCTGCGCTGCAGTCTTGTAGGTCAGCAGGTGCTTGAGCAGCGCCCTGTAGGCAACCAGCCCGCGGCTCTTGCTGTCGAATTGCGAGGGCGTGACGCCCTTGCGGCTGGCATCGCGCAGGCGCGTATCCACCGGGATGTAGCCCTGCCACACATGCTGGCCGTAGGTGTCACGCAGCAGCTTGAGCGTGGCCAGCGAGGCCTGGGTGCGGCGGTCGAACAAGGTCGGCACTATCTGGTACGGCAGCGCCTGCTTGCGCGAGCGGTTGACCATGGCCAGGGTCCCGACCATGCGCTCCAGGCCCTTGACCGCGAGAAATTCGGTTTGCACCGGAATCACCAGCTGCTGGCTGGCTGCCAGGGCATTGACCATCAGCACACCGAGCAAGGGTGGGCTGTCGATCAGGGCATAGTCGAAATCCTGCCACAGCTGCGCCAGACTCTTGGCGATTACCAGGCCCAGGCCGTTCTGCCCCGGTGACTGGCGCTCCAGCACTGCCAGCGCGGTACTCGACGGCAACAGCGAGATGCGTTCGTCACTGGTGGGCAGCAGCAGTTGCCCCGGTAGGCCCTCGGGCACCGCGCCCTTGTGCAGGAACAGGTCGTAGCAGCTGTGCTCCAGGGCATCGGGGTTGTGCCCGAAATAGCTGGTCATCGAGCCGTGCGGGTCGAGGTCGACGACGACCACGCGCTTGCCGGCCTCGGCCAGCAGGCCGGCCAGGGCGATGGTAGTGGTGGTCTTGCCGACGCCACCTTTTTGATTGGCTACTGCCCAGACTCTCATCAAGCAAACTCTATCTATTGATTTGGCAGGGACACTGCTGGGGCAACTGTCTTGCTCAACATCGGAAAGCTGGCGCGATCAGTGTAGGAGCGGGTTTACCCGCGAACACCGGCGCAGCCGGTGCCATGCACCGTGTCACCTTCTTCGCGGGTGAACCCGCTCCCACAGAGGACCGCTACATTCAACTACTTGGCAGCGTCGGGGAATTGACGAATCACTGCCCCGCCACCGTTGCTGGCGTTGCCGGTGCACTTTGTGTGCCAGCCCGGCGCAATGCAGCATCCGGCGTGGCATTGGCACTGCCCGAGCCAGTCAGGCTGCGGCGCACTTCGAGGTTGCGCGAAATCACCAGCACCACGCGGCGATTGCGCGCACGGCCTTCGGCAGTGTCGTTGCTGGCAACCGGCTGGTACTCGCCATAGCCGACCGAGGCCATGCGTGCCGGGTTGACCCCTTCCATGGCCAGCAGGCGCACGATGCTTGCCGCCCGAGCCGAAGACAACTCCCAGTTGGTCGGGTACTGCGCAGTGCGGATCGGCAAGTTATCGGTAAAGCCTTCGACGTGAACCGGGTTGGCGAACGGCTTGAGAATGCCGGCCACTTTCTCGATGATCGCAAATGCCTTGTCGCTGGGCATGGCATCGCCGCTGCCGAACAGCAACGAGGAATTGAGCTCGATCTCGATCCACAGTTCATTGCCGCGCACAGTCATCTGGTCGCTCTTGATCAGGTCGCCAAAGGCGTCGCGCACGTCATCGCTGATGGTTTTCAGCGGGTCAATACTGGTCGCCCCAAGGCCCGCATCGGTCTGCTCGCTGTCCTTCACCAACGGCTCGGCCGGGCGCACGCTCAGCGGCCGCTCTTCACCGATGGGGATCGGCTTCATGCTGCGCTCGGGGTCGTTGAACACCCCGAGCAAGGCCTGGGAAATGACCTTGTACTTGCCCTCGTTGATCGACGAAATCGAGTACATCACCACGAAAAAGGCGAACAGCAGAGTAATGAAGTCGGCGTATGACACCAGCCAGCGTTCGTGGTTTTCGTGCTCCTCGGTATGACGACGGCGACGCATGGGTTACTCCATGAAGCCTTGCAGCTTCAGCTCGATCGAGCGCGGGTTCTCACCCTCGGCAATCGACAGCAGGCCCTCGAGCAGCATCTCGCGGTAGCGCGACTGGCGCATGACGATGGCCTTGAGCTTGCTGGCGATCGGCAGCAGCACCAGGTTGGCGCTGGCCACGCCGTAGATGGTCGCGACAAAGGCCACGGCAATGCCGTTGCCCAACTGCGACGGGTCGGCCAGGTTGCCCATCACGTGAATCAGGCCCATCACCGCACCGATGATGCCGATTGTCGGCGCGTAGCCGCCCATGCTCTCGAACACCTTCGCGGCCTGGATATCACGGCTTTCCTGGGTCAGGAAATCGACTTCGAGGATGCTGCGGATGGCCTCCGGCTCGGCACCATCCACCAGCAGCTGCAGGCCCTTGCGCGCATAAGGGTCAGGCTCGCTGTCAGCCACCCCTTCCAGGCCCAGCAGGCCTTCCTTGCGCGCGGTCAGGCTCCAGTTGACGACGCGGTCGATCCCGCCCGCCAGGTCGACCCGTGGCGGAAACAGGATCCAGCGCAGAATCTGCAAGGCACGCTTGAACGACGACAGCGGCGACTGCAGCAAGGCCGCCGCCAGGGTGCCGCCCAGCACGATCAGTGCCGCCGGGCCATTGATCAGGGCGCCGACATGGCCGCCTTCGAGGAAGTTGCCACCGACGATGGCGACAAACGCGAGGATCAGGCCGATCAGGCTGAGCACGTCCATCAGACGCACGCCTCCACCAGGTGCTTGCCGATTTCGTCCAGGCTGTACACCGCGTCGGCCAGGTTGGCCTTGACGATGGCCATGGGCATGCCATAGATCACCTTGTCGCCATATGACTTGGCCGCCGAGCCGAAGGTGATGTCCACGCACGGTTTGTAGTTCAGACGCTCGTCACCGGGCAGGATTTTCACCGCGCCACGGCCGTCGATCATCATCTGCTTGCCACCTGGGGCCAGCAGGGCCAGGCCCGGGCGCAGCATGTCGCCGTCCTCGGCTTCCTTGACGCTGATGCGGCACAGCTTGTCCAGGCGCTCGGCAAAGGCCTTGGTGAACGCCGCCGGCATGTGCTGGATCAGTACGATCGGCGCCGGGAAGTTGGCCGGCAGCTGGGTCAGCACCCGCTGCAGGGCGACCGGGCCGCCCGTGGAGGTACCGATGGCCACCAGTTTGTATGGCTTGCGCTTGGGTGCCGGCGAATGCGCTGGCGCCGCTGCCGGGGCCGCTGCACGGGCAGGCGCAGGCGTGCGCGCCGCTGCCGGGCTGGCGAAACTGCTGGCAGCTGCGTGACCGCTGCCTGCTGGCGCGGGTACGGGTGCGGCAACCGGCGCATGGCTGGCGTAGCTGCCAAAACGGCGGTTGCTGCGGGAAATGGTATGCACCTTCTCGCACAGCAGTTGCTTGACCTTGTCGGGGTTGCGCGAGATGTCCTCGAAGTTCTTCGGCAGGTAATCCACCGCACCGGCATCCAGCGCATCGAGGGTGACACGGGCGCCTTCATGGGTCAGCGACGAGAACATCAACACCGGCGTCGGGCAGCGCTGCATGATGTGCCGCACCGCGGTGATGCCGTCCATCATGGGCATTTCGTAGTCCATGGTGATGACATCGGGCTTCAGCGCCAGCGCCTGGTCGATTGCTTCCTTGCCGTTGGTCGCGGTACCCACTACCTGGATCGTCGGATCCGCCGAGAGGATTTCCGAGACGCGGCGGCGGAAGAAACCGGAATCATCCACCACCAGGACCTTGACT
>JADHEF010000932.1_pt1 | contig 22863 bp, 27 predicted proteins | sample 8952391 | NCBI WGS metagenome assembly JADHEF01 (sample SAMN16124439, study PRJNA663245) | bioreactor sludge metagenome | isolation source: sludge (nitrite) | place: India:Bengaluru | collected 2019-02-28 | reverse complement strand
GGTGCCACGAGCAACTGGACCGGGCAGTGGACGGGATCAACGTCCGCTACGGGCAGGGAACGGTGATACCGGCAGCTATGCTGGACCTCGGCCTCAAGGCCTGGCATTCGAGGGACGAAAAACCGGAGCGGTACGGGACCCTGCTGAAAGGCGAGACTGCTCGGCATCTGGCGATACCGAGGTTGACGCTGTCGAATCCGGTTTAGCTAGTTGACGCTGTGTCATGCCGATGTGCTTGGCGCAGGTAGCCGGTCAGCGTCTTCTCAATTTAAGAAGATGAGTGTCATGCACCCCGCAACTGCCGTATTCACCAGCACGACGCGCAGCCCGAGTGGAACAGCGCCGAGATGGATGGTCACACGGTATTCACATGGCCTCAACAAATCAAAAGTCGCGGCCGAGGAGCTTACCTTGTGGGCCATCATCGGTCAGGGTAAGTACGGTATGAGTCGCAAGATCTAACTCCCCAAGCAGGTTCTGACCAGGCAGATCATTGCTGTTAAAGGAGCAGATGTACTGGAAGCCATGTTCCTCAGCCTGTTGAGCGGCCAGACGGAGCGCGGCGGCCTTCTGGCGGTCGTCAACACCATCGAAGATGTGACTGTCATGGAAAACGAACCCCGGCGTGGCCCTCCTGCTTGACCATAACTGAGCCAACATGAGGTCGAAGCAGAATAGTTTCATCTTCTCAATGCCTTGGCTGCCATCGCCTTGGATATCAACTCGGAAGGTGAAGCTGCCCCGGTTGTTGAAGGCGATCTCCAATGTGCCATGGCTACCTTCACCGTAGAGGGCTCGGCTGTTGCTGTTGAAGAGTTCGATGGCCCTGGCACGGATGTCCTCACGTTCGCCATGGGCCCGCCGCCCTTGACTAATCACCTGTCGCCGTTCGTTGGCAATCTCATCATCCGTGTTTTCTATCTCTCGTCGCAGACGAAGGGCATCGGCGAGTTGGTTTCGCTCATGACGTAGGTTTGCCAGTCGCTCGTGGAGTAGGTTGTACTCATCTAGAGCCCGAAAGCTGTCGATGATGCCGAGTGCCCGCGCTCGTTCTTCCCCGATTCGGGCTTCCTCTTCTTCGTTCTCAGCGATCTGAGCGCGTAGGCTCTCGCACTCTTCTCGCAGAAACTGCGCCCGGTTGTGAATGACCTGCCGGTGAAAGGCTTCCACCTTTTCGATCGTTTGCCTTATAAGGTCAGGTAGTTCAGCCTGGGCTGCTTCGAACAGTCCCACTACAGAACCTTCAGCCGGTGCGATCTCTGAGGCGAGACTCTCTTCGTAGTGTCGCAGAATGGTCCGAAGCCGGAATCCACTATTGCGCTTCTTGCGAAGTTCCGCAGTCAGGGCTGTCGCCTGCTCCTCGATCTCACGGTAGTTAGGATGGACCTTGAAATTGTGAAGTTGCTGTTCGAGTTCTCCGATCTCTTGGTCGAGGCGAACCCTGCGCGATTCCATTGCCGCCGGATCGCCCTGCGGTCCTCGGAGCACGCCGTCCTTGATACTCTGCTTTACCGTCCGTAGAACAGACTTCCGGTCATCAAGCAGCTTGAGGTCTGTGAATGGCTGCCACTCAAGGCCGAGGAGGTAGGCAGTATGTACATCGCGATCCCAGGCGCTTTGACCAGACATGAACTCGTAGGGAGCAACCTCGAACTCACGACGGGCGAAGTAGCTAATAAGGTTGCGGAATGACGGGCAGTACTTGCTGGGTTTATCGACAGGCAGACCGAACCACTGCTGTCCCAGCCACGCGTTTAGCGCAGGGATACTGATCTGTTGCACACCATCGCCCAGAGGCTCCGGTCCCAATTGTGGGGGTAGAACTACACCCCTGACCTTGGCCACCCGGTCGTTCGCGATGTCGCGTGTGACCGAGATCGGTCCTGCAGGGGTCGTCAAGCCGAGAGTAAACTCCCAGGCTTCATCCCGAAGCATAGGCTTCCGGAGGTGGCCTGTGAGGTTCGCACCCAAACAGTGGTGTATAATATGCAGGAGGGTGGTCTTGCCGACCGCGTTGCGTGAATCTTGGTCGGTGGATCCTTCGGCCCGTTCGGCGAGGATGAGGTTGAGGCCGGGGCGGAACGTAACTGACTTGAAGGTCTCCTTGTTGGCGGTGACGGAGGAGATCATGAACCACGCACCTTTCTGGCTAGCACTCCTTGATCCAGACTCAGGTAGCCGAGCATGAACATGGTGTCCAAAGCCAGGATGAATCTGTCGTAGGTGCCGACCTCACGTCGGTTCCGGACGCACTCCCAGAGCCTGGATACGGTCGTGCCGTCGGGTCCGATTTTGGAAAGTAGGAGCCCGCCAACCCCGATGAGACTGTCCTGACTGAGGAGGTGTTTATTCGGCAGGATCATGGTGCGTCGAACACCTCGCATGTTGTGAACAGGTAGCCTAGGATGGCGATACCTGGGACCATTGCCTTGGGGTCTCGTGTGCATGGACCTGCGGCGAAATGGTACAGGTGCCAGAACAGATCGTCGCCACTCAGTCCGTTGGATACACCAAGGTGATACTGCGCCATGAAGGTGGATCGCAGCCTCCGTCCGAATTTGGGCTTAGCAGGTTCGGTGTAGTTGATGTACCGCTGGGCCTCCTTTGCGCCGGCAACCGCCATCACAAGGTAAGCCCTGGTGGCAGCAGTGAGGTCGTTCGCTCGCATTTTTGCAGGAACATCGACATCAACCAAGGGCGATGATTCTTCAGGTTCCGCCTTCGCCGCCAAGTGCTCCGCCACAGCTTGAAGGTCCTCGAACTGGAGCCTGGGAATGGCTTGCGTCAGGGTGTCTCTTACCCACACCTCATGGTCATTCTTCCATTGATGGAGAAGCTCCGCGGTGTAGGTGTTGGGTTGTCCATCTACTGGCCCGTGATGGTGGTTGGGGCAGAGCAAGATGATGTTGTCGTATGTATCGCGGTCGCCAACAGGGACCTCGCTAATGCGTCGAGGTCCACCATTCCCATGTGGAGCAATATGGGCTTGCTCACCCATAACCACAGCCTCATCGAACTCGGTAGGATCTACAAGGAGGACTTCGCGACAGTCAGGTTTGTTACAACGCCCAGCGGAGAGAGCCCATAACCGCTTTAGGTCTGGATCTCTTAGTCTAACTCTACTATGCCTAGCTTGAGTCATTCCTGGTGATCAACATTTGCCAGTCTCCAGCTACCGAAGCCCAAGGAGACTGTTGGCTGTGAGGCTTGAATCGTTAACTCTGTTGGTTGATTCCTGTCGAAAATGAGGGGAGGGGAGGACTCGAACCTCCCGTGGGTTTTCTCTTGGTTCAGAATAGCCATGCGTAGCCATCAGTCTCTCCTCGTCTTGGAATACTCGCCAGACTCCCCAGAAACCCAGCTCCCAACACAAGGCATAAAGCCGTGATGCCCAAGTTCGCCATCATTGCCATGTTCGCACGCATAGTCACCTCCAGGTTGAATTTAATCGACAAGGAGACTGCGATCCAAAACGAGGCCACAACAGCTACACAGAATCTACTCCTTAACCCCAAGTTCCTTTCTGCAATTTGCAGTAAATCGTTTTGCCCAGTAGTCCGTTAAGAATCAATGATCGCAGGGATAGCAAGGTGTCTCACCAAGGGGTTGTACTTTGCTATGCCTCACGGCTATACCACCGCTAGGTATTGCGGGCGCCTGATCAACATTCTGCTCCCGTCGATCAGCATTCAGAATACAGTCACACCATACACGAGAGCGCATGAATAAGTCAAGCGGCAGGATGACGCAGGCCATGATGATCAAAGTGCGAGATCGTCCCCCAGTAGGTCGTCTGGGATTTGGATGTCCTGCTATTCGTTATATCGGCGGGTCAGGATAGCCCGTGATAACGGTTAAAACCGATTATCTCATCCGCTGCCGCACTTAATTCGGTTCGCCATCGCGTTATAATAAACAGAAGCACAAGGACTCGCTGCCGATCACAAGGCCGCGGGTCCTTTTTCATTTCACAGACCCCAACCAAGGACAAGCATGCCCCACACCACCAACACCTACCGCTATCCCTGGCCAGCCTCGGCCATAACCCCGCAGGACATGGTGCTGCTGCACAGCGTCCGCGAAACCGCGGCGAAGCGCGTGCCTATCACCGCGCTCGTGGCCGAGGCCGTGCGCCAGTGCTACGGGCATCCTCAAACCCAAACCCACAACCAAATCCCGCCCAACGAAAGGAAAATTGCATGAGCAGATGCAAGTTCATCGACGAGATCCGGAAACTCAAGATCCACAGCAAGTGCAAGGCCGAGCTGCTAATGCTCTATGCCAAGTGCCGGCGCCTGGCCGCCGCCATCGTCCGCTTCATCAAACGGCACAGAAGGTTCGGAGAAGCCATGATCCTGGGCTGCATCGTCGCCTTTTTGCTGGCGCAGGTGCCGTGGATCGGTGGCTTCCTGGCGCTGTGCGCGCTCGTGACAGCGGCCGCCATCGGCCTCATGAACGAGCTCAGGGAGGACCTGACCAAGTTCTTCGACGCCGAGATCCCGGCACAGGCCTGAACCTTAACCCGCATCAAGGAGAAACACATGAAGATCACTCTGACCAGAAGCGTGCTCAGGGACGCTGTCCCTGGCCTCGGCAAAGTCGTGCCCACGCGCACGAACCTTGCCGTGCTCAACTGCGTCCGCTTCGCCATCGCCGGCGACTGTCTGACCGCGACCGCCACCGACCTCGACCAGACCCTCGTCTACGCCTTCGCCGATGCCGAGTGCGAGGGCCAGGGCGAGGTCATCGTGCCCTATGCCGCGCTCAAGGAGCTGGCCAAGGGCGACGCCACCGACACCGTCACCCTGGCACAGGACGGCGACAACGTCATCGTCACCAATGTCGTCGGCGGCCACGCCGTGACTACAACGGTCCCCGGCACAGACCCTCGGGACTGGCCCGAGTCCGGCCCCGAGATCGAGGTGCAGGAGGCCAAGGGCTTCATCAAGGCCTACCGGCGCATGGCCCCGTTCGCATCCGCAGACGAGACGCGGCGGACCCTGCAGTGCGTGTACGTCGACGTGTCCGGGACCGGCGATCACAACGCCACGCTGGTCGCTACTGACGGCCGCAGATTGTGCTGCTGCAACAGCCTCAAGCTCCCGGTCGACGACGAGCATGGCGTCATGGTGCCTGTGACCAAGTTCCTGCTTTGGAACGGGCTCGCAGAAGACGTGATGCTGGGCGTGTCCAAGACCAAGGCCGGCGGCCGGGTCTGCGTCAGGTCTGGGAACTGGACGTACCGCGTCAAGGCCATTGACGGACAATACCCGAACTGGCGGCAGGTCGTGCCCAACGCCGACGGCATCGAGCACAGGCTAACGTTCACGGACGCCGACGCCGAGGCCATGCGTAAGATCGTGCCGGCGCTTCCGGGCAAGGACGGCATCGGCCTGGAGGGCGGCGACGGCAAGATCACGCTCAGGGGCCTGGACGGCAGCAGGCAGGTGCGGATCCCCTTAACTGCCGGCAGCACGTACGCCGGCAGTGGCTGCAGTATCATCGTGAACCGGCAGTACCTGCTGGACGCGCTCGGCGCCGGCTTCCGCAACTTTATGTTCGCGGACCAGGTGTCGCCGCTTTTGAGCGACGACGGCAAGGGCGCGAAGCACGTGCTGATGCCGCTCCGCTACGACGGGCCGCCTAAGCCTGCCGCGGCAGCCGCCGCTCAGGCCCAGACGACAGCCAACACGGCAACCGACAACACCACCCCGGCTGCGGCTGCTGTGCCGCAGCCGGAGCAACAGCAGGAGAAACAGATGAAGCAGGAACAGAACACGGCACCGCAGCCTGAGCCCACGGCCCTGGAGCGGCTGCAGGCCGCTTACGAAGTCGCCAAGGGCAAGGTGCGCGATGCCCAGGCGGCGTTGGCAGACGTTGCCGCCGCGATCCGCGACGCCGTGAAGGAGGAGCGCAAGCGCAGCGAGGAAGTCGCGGCGGTGCGAGCAGGCCTGGCCAAGCTCCAGTCCATCAAGGTCTAGGGCTGACGATCACAAGGACATGCAAGGGCCGCCTCTACGGGTGTAGGGGCGGCTTCTGTTTTTCACAACCACTACGGAAAGGACACGGACATGGAAGGATTGTACAGGGTCAGGCTGGGCGTCGACAGGGGCGCCAGGGACACGCACCAGCGCCTCACGCTGACGGTGCCGGCGCGGGACCGCTTGAGCGCGGCCATCGCGGCGGAACGGGTCGGCGACGGCATGGTCAGGGATCCCAGCGTCGAGTACACGCACGCGCTCTCGGTGAAGCCCGTGAAAACGCGCAGGCCCGCCGCGCTTGTGGCGGCGTAAGTCAACCACTCACAGGAGGAAGACCATGCTCAAAGCCATCGTGAGCTATTCCAAGAAGATCCCGGTGCCGGGCTCCGAGTTCTCCAGCCAGGGCTACAGCCTTTCGCTGGAGACCGAGATCCCGGAATCGGACCCGGCAGCGATCAAGGCCAGGCTGCACCAGACCTTCGAGACCGTGAAGGCCAGTGTCGAGGAGGAGCTGTCGGGCGCGAAGGCCGAACAGACGCAACCGCAGTTCGGCGGCCAGCGCCCGCAGCAGGCCCCGGCCGGCGAGCGCAAGGCCAGCAACGCCCAGATCAAGTACCTGACGGACCTGGCCGCCGAGCGCAAACTCCCGCTGCAGGACCTCAACGCCGACATCCAGCGCCGCTTCGGCGTCTCCGGCATCTACGACTTGACCTCGAAGCAGGCGAGCGCGGTGCTGGACGACCTCAAGGGCGCGGGGCAGCGGCGCAGGGCCGCTTAGGTGTCAGCAAAACAGCCGGGCGCGTGACCCGCGTCCCGGCCTATTTCAGACAAAAGGAGGAGACCCATGCCCACGCTCAGCGAGTACCGGGAGCGCAAGCACTGGAGCTATTCGGCGCTGAACCAGTTCTTCAACATCTGCAGCCTGCAGTACGCCTTCGAGCGCGTGCTGAAGCTTCCCAAGGCCTTCACCAGCCTCAGCCTCGGCTTCGGCAGCGCCTATCACAGGGTCATGGAGTGGGCGGCGCTTGAGCGCATGCAGGGCCACGATCCGCTGGCGTATGCTGCCGCTGACCTGTTCCAGGACATCTGGGGCCGGCAGCTGCAGGAGGACCGCGACATCAGGTTCGAAGAAGGCGAGGATGCGGACACGGTTGCTGCCATGGGCCGGGCCATGTGCGCGTGCGCCATAAGCGGCACCGACCCCGAGGAACGCGTGCTCAATGTCAGCGAGGCCTTCTGCGTGCCCTTGGTGCTGGCCAGTGGCGAGACCCTGGAGACGCCGCTCATCGGCGAGATCGACTGCGTGGTCGAGAAACAGGGCGAGGTCGTGCTCGTGGACTGGAAAACGAGCGCCAAGCGCTGGCCCAAGGCCAAGGCCGCCAAGGACTGGCAGCCGACTGCGTTCTGCAACGGCTACGCGTTCAGGCACGGACTGCTGCCGGCGTTCAGGTTCGATGTCGTGACCAAGGCCAAGACGCCGGCGCTGGAGCAGCATGCCACCACCAGGACCGCCGACGACTTCGTACGCTTGGCCGAGTACGCGGGCCTGGCGGAGTCCATGATCGCGGCCGAGCACTTCTGCCCGAACGAGATGTCGTTCTTCTGCGGCGGCTGCCCGTATCAGGAGCCGTGCCGGAACTGGCATCGTGAGCGTTCACGCGTGACCGTGAATCTGGCGGCTTAGCGGGCGGAAACCGGCCCCGACACACTAAGGTGCTGGTGTGTCAAAAACAGCGTTTGCGACACACTAGCGCCTTAGTCATGTCTATAATTACACTTGGTTATGAAAAACGTGAAAACCTGCGGGATCACAAGTTCCTGCAAAGCAGAAGCTTAAAGGCGGTTTCGTCACACGACACACCAAGTAGTTAGTGTGTCGCACGAGGTTTTTCTGTCCTCCAGTCCCCCTAAAGGGGGACCAGTGAGCCCCGAAAAACTGAAAATGCATCTTAAAAAACAGCGGAAAACGGAGCCTGAAACGCGTGCGCGGACACGGGCAGGAAACGCGTCCGCCTACGCCTCCTCACCCGCAGCCTATTGCCTGCGTCAGCCCCTAAGGCATGCTGACCCCGACCCTGAAGAACCTGCAGCCGGCGTTGGCCGGTCCCCAGCACGTATCAGCGACGTTGGTCTTGCCCGTGACCGTGTAGACTCGGGCTGTGCCCAGGTCTGGACTCCAGGCAAGCCGCGGCACGCCGTTGCTGATCGCGATCAGCGCACGCAGGACCGATTCGCTGTTCGTCGGTTCCGTTCCCGCCACGTACTCCTGCCAGGCCTCATGGCCGTCGCCGTCGGCGTCAGCGATTGCGGCAGCCTTGTAGTTGGCCCCGGCCAGGCTGAGCAACGTCGGATACTGGTCCATCCATGCGTACGGCACGGGGACTGGTGCATCAACGTAAGCGTATTCATATGCGCCGATGTCAACGATGCCGTTCAGGATTCGCGGGGTGCCGGCAAGGTCGGAACCCCAAGTTACGTATCCGTTATCACCTGAATTAATACAGGGGGAACCCGCCTGCAGACACAGGTCGCTGTTGCTCTGGAAGAGAGGATCGGCATCGATGTTTCCTGTCCCGGGCGGAATCGGCGTCGTGCAACAGAAAAGGAAGGTGGACGAATCATAGTTACCGATCGAGCCGTCAGTCAACCTGTTATCCCAGACGATACAATTTCGCAGAGATCCGTAATATGTACCGGCACCGGCAGCAACACTGACGTTGCCGATTATAGTGCAACTGTTCAGTGTTCCATCGACCGAAGCCCCCCCCTTCGAAGATGCATAGTTGTTCGCAATCATGCAGTTGTTCAAAGTGCCGGACAGAGATCCTCCACCGTTAGATTTGGTGGTGTTGCCGATGAGTCTACATATCTCCAAAACTCCTCCGTATGAACCGCCGCCTCCGGAGCTAGAGGTGTTTTCTTGCAGCGTGCAGTTTATCAACTTGCCGTGGCTTGAACCTCCTCCAGTCTCCGCAATGCAGGAACGAATGACGCAGTTCGTCACAATCGTATCTTCAGCCGCATTGTACATGCAGACACCGCCGCCGAATCCATTCAGAAAACCGACCCCCGTATAACTGAAAGTCGCGCCGTTTCGTAGCGTGAACCCGTCCAGAGTGCCGCGTTTCATATAGACGCAGCGTATGGCGGATGCGGTCTTGAACCAGTTCGTCCCGGACCCCTCGATCACCGTTACCGCAGGCCCGTTCACGCTTCGGACTGTGATGGCGTTGGTGATGACGACCCTGCTCATGAGTGCCGCGCCCGGAGTTATGCTTGCGCCGTTGGAATAGACACCGTCCGCAACCAACACGACCGCACCGTCCAGCGCCTGGTCAACCGCCGCCTGAATGGTCCTTTTTGCGGACGCCCAGGATGTTCCTGCGCCGGTATCGTCCGGGCGAGACGAATCAACGAAAAGGTAAGAGGGGTGATATGAGGCAACTGCGCTTCTGGAAACCATACCAGGCTTGAACGCACTGGCAGACAAGGTAACCGCGCCTGTAATTGTAAGGGGTGAGACGTAAAGGGTATCTGTTTCAATTGGAGTGCTTCCGTCCATTGTGTAGCGGATTTGCGCACCTTCAGTGGCGCACGTGATCACCACCTGCAATGAATTTGAGAACATTGTCCCAGAGGGCGGATGAAAACAGGGTTTGCTTGTCTCGGGAACGCCCCCCTCGTACGCGCCCATGTCGACCACGTCATTCAAAATGCGAGGGTTCCCCGCAAGATCCGTCGGCAGCGTCACATAACCGCTGTCGCCGGCATCTATGCATGGCGAACCTTCAACGAGGCGGAGGTCTCCCACGTTTACGAAACGCGGATCAGCATCAATATTGCCAACGCCGGAAGGCAGTGGCACCGTACAGCTATACCAAAAAGTCGACGACACATGGTTTCCGATGCCATTGCTGACCCTATTGCCCCAAACCACGCAGTTGTATAGTGTTCCTCCATATGATCCCCCACCGGAAGTGGCGTAGTTGTTCCAGATCGTGCAGTTCTTCAAGGTGCCGCCATATGATCCACCTCCGTTACGGTAAGAGAAGTTCTGGACCAATTCGCCGTTTTCAATCGTACAGCTGTATGCGCCCCCTCCATCGTTCGCATAATTGGAACCGAGGCTACAATTTTTCAAGGTGCTGGAATACGCTCCGCCGCCATAACTGGATGCCGTATTGCCTGACACAGTGCAGTTGTTCAAAGTCCCGGCGTTTACACCGCCACCGTAGGCGGCCTTGTTTCGTGAGAACGTGCAATTGTTCAGCGTCCCGCCAGAATGACCCCCTCCGTAACTGCTGGCCGTGTTGGACAAAAGCATGCAGTCGTTCAAAGTGCCGCTGTCAGACCCGCCTCCCCCATAGTCTGACATGTTTTCCGTGATTAAGCAGTTGTCCAGCGTCCCGTAGTACGAACCTCCTCCATAACGTATCGCCAAATTGCCAGCGAGTGTGCAGTTCTTAAGTGAGCCATAGTAGGATCCGCCTCCCCAATAAGCCATGCACATTCTGATCTCGCAGTTCGTCACGAGCGTGCCGGCCGCGGAATTGTACATGCTGACCCCGCCGCCTCTTCGCTCGTAGTAGTCGGAACTGCCTAATCCGGCGCCGAAGGTCGCACCATTCTGCAGCGTGAACCCGTCCAATGTGCCGCGCTTCATGTAGACGCAGCGCACGGCCGATGACGTGTTGTACCAATTGGTTCCGGACCCTTCGATTATTGTTCCGCCGGGACCGCTGACGCTGCGCACTGTAATGGCGTTGGTGATGACAACCCGGTTCTTCAGGGCGTACCCCGGCGTCAATGTCGTACCGGTGTTGTAGACGCCGTTGGTGACCAGCACGGTGTCTCCCGCCGCTGTCAGGTTCACCGCGGCCTGGATCGTCTTCTTCGCCGCAGACCAATCAGTGCCCGACCCCGTGTCGTCGGGCCGGGATGCGTCCACGTAATAGGTGGTGGCGAGTCCGTAAAAGTTGGCAGCAAGCCAGCAAGCGGCTGCGCAAATGATCGCTGCTGAAGAACGGGGCGACGTCCCCGAGACATCTTGTGACGGCGTTTGATGTGCGTGTCCACCGGATCTGCGGCGCTGCATACTCAACCCCCTGAAAAAAATGAGGGACGCGGACATTCAACACCCCGCCGCTCCCGAAGGCCCGCCAAGGCCCGTGAAACGAACGTGACGCCGAAGCCGCGCCCCCCAAAGGGTTCGCGACCTCGCTGAAAGCGTCCGTTTCACTCGTGATAACTTGGCGGTTTTCGGGAGCAACGGCTTTCTGCGAGAAGCAGAAAATGGTTATGTCAGCGCTCTAACTGTCTTTACAGTTCCTCCTATGGGGCGCACACGCGCCCCGCGTTCATGGCGTAAATATACGCTTTCCCGCAGGAACCGCAAAGCGCGATTTCTGACTTTCTCCACAGCCTCAACCCACGGCAGAACCTGCCACAAAGAAAGGACCAAGACCATGGCTCAGACACAAATGCTCGACCTGCTGACCCGTGAAGGCGTGCTGCTCAGCGTGAGCGTGCGCTACTGGCGGGCGGCCAAAAAACTTCAGGCCCAAGATCTCGGCCTCGACCCGGACGATGTCACCGACCGCCTGATCAGCCTCGGACATAAGCGCTTGATGCCCAAGGACGCGCTGGCGGGGTTCGCCTTGATCGAATCCCGCGCCCACGCCCTCGTGGACTCGGCCACGTTCCCGTTCATGAACGGGCTCGCAAGGTTCCTGCCCAACCGCAAACTGGCGGAGGTCACGCGTAGGCTGGGTGAGCTCGAAGCCGAGTTCCGTGAGGCCCGCTCAGCGTTCGCTAATAAGTACGCGGGCCTGCGGGAGGAGGCGCTGAACGAATGGCGGGAGCAGTCCCGGAGACTCAGCAGCGATCCCGAGAGGGTCGTGGCGTCGGTAAGTGCCGCGTTTCCTGCCGTCGACCGCTTGGACCGGCACTTCGGCTTCAACACGAGCCTGTTCCAGATCCGGCTGCCGGAGGCGCTGGACGCGGAGCTCGTGAGTGCCGGCGACAGGCAGGAACTGATGCGGGCGCGTGAGCAGGCTGCCCAGGAGGCGCGGCGGAGGATCGGCGAGGGCGTCGAGAGCTTCGTCGGCGACTGCGTGACCTCCTTGCGCCAGCAGACGGCGACGTTGTGCGAGGAGATGCTGGAGAGCATGAGGACCGGAAAATCGGGCGTCCACCAGCGCACTTTGAACAGGCTGACGGAGTTCATTGACAACTTCAGGTCCCTGAATTTCGCCAACGACGCCGAGCTCGACAGCCGGCTGACGGAGGTCAGGCAGCGGTTCCTCAACACCACCGCTGAGCAGTATCGCGATGACGCCGGCGCACGCATGCGCATGACCGAGGGCATCAGGAATCTGGCGAACGCAGCCCGTGAGCTGGCCCAGGCCGACACCAAAGCCGTGGTCGAGGGTTTCGGCAGGATGGGCACCAGAAGGTTCACGCTGGCCGCGTGAAAGTCATAATCTCCAAAGGCCCGCCAAGGCCGCCCCGCGCCCGTGAAAGAGGACCACCTCCGGATCGGGCGCGGGGCTTCTTCATTTTGGAAAGGACAACCATGAAACGTGTGACTTGGACTATCGATCTGGACGAAGACACCGTCGAGGCCGCGGCAACGGTCGCGCTGGCGATCATGCGCGATCATGAATCCACGGCCACGGTCTTCGACATCACCGACGAAGCGGGCAAGACCGTGCGCGTGGACATGCGCAGGGCCGAGAAGCTGACGCCCTTGCTGCGGTGCGACAACTGCGGCAGACGCTTTGCCGGCACCGGGGAGCTGGAACGCGTGTTCCCGGACATACCGGACCTCATCAACAGGCTCGACGCCGGCGGCACTGTTCCTGAAGGCGAGTGCCCGCTGTGCGGAGCGCTTGTCTATCGTGAGCGAGGCCGCGTTAGGGTCGGCATCTTGTTGGACGGCGGCCTGGTCAAGGCCGTGTTCGCGGACACTGCCGGCATCGACGCCGCCGTGCTGGACACGGAGTTGATGGAGACCGAGGAAGAGCCCACGCTGACACTGAGGGCCTTGGGCGAGACCTTTGTGGGCGTGCCCCAGCGCCAGACGCCGGAGATCGACACCGGATTCGTCGGCAGGCTCTTCGAGGCCGTCGCGCACTCTGAAACACATCACTGCAACGGCCAGTGAAAGGAGGACCATGGACGAAAACGACAGCCCGCATTTCAAGGACCTGCTCAAGGGCTTCGAGAACAATCACGTGTTCGCGCACATGCACCCCTATGACCTGTATCGGCAATGGCTGGAGACGGTGTGGGCGCTCTTGAACCTGCCGCTGGACGCGCAGGCTTTCAAGACCACGCTGGACGCGTACACGTTCGCTCAGGGCCAGGAGCTGGGCCGCCTCTTCAACCTCTACCTGCAGGCGGTTGAAGCGTTGCCCTTCAGGGACATCTTGGGCTCGCTCTTCATGAAACTGGACGTCAACTCGGTAAGGGCCGGGCAGTACTTCAGCCCATGGCCCATAGCCGAGATGATGGCCAGGATGACGTTTGACAGACAGGAGTTCCTGCGCCTGGTCAAAGAGCGCGGAGAAGTCAGCGTCTGCGACCCGGCCGTGGGCTCGGGCGTGATGTTGCTGGCGTATGGCAAGGTCGTGAATGACGCCTTCGGCAGAGACGGCACGAACCGGCTCAGACTCTACGGCATGGACATCGACCCACGCTGCGTGGCGATGTGCAGGATCCAGCTGCGAATGAACGGGCTCGACGGCTTCGGCAGGATGGCGGCGCTGCTCTGCGGACAGGGCAAGGCCGCGCCCGCGCAGGCGGAGCTGTTCACGGAATTCGAGCGCGTGCCCGCGTAGGGACCGCGCCTAACCACAAAGGAGATCAACTATGGGCGAGCGCAAACTGCCGGGCGAGGGACGCAAGAGTCCCCGGTTCGGCCATCTGGGCATGTGGAACTTCTGCCTGGGTCCCGACAGCGCGATCCCGGGCGACCGCTTGAGGGTAGGCATACTGGATCAGGACGGCAACGTCGTCAGGCGCTTCGAGCAGATCCGGGGCGCGTGCACCGACCCCGGCTACGTGGACTTCTTCGAAAGCCACAGGTGCCGGCCCGCCGCGCACGAGATGCCGATCGTGGACATCGACGCGTCCGGCCGCATAGCCGAGGTGCTGTGCCCGCATTACACGCAGGCGATGGGCATGGACACCTACCTTCGCCTCATCGGGGCGTGGGCGGCCAAGCACGGAAAGCCCGAGTGGGCGCTGTAGCGGCCGCCACCGTCACCAACAACGAAAGGACTCACCAAATGTCTCACTTTGCGACGGTGCGGACCCAAATCCGCGATGCGGCCGCCCTGCGCGCCGCCTGCGCGGAACTCGGGCTGACACTCAACGAGAACGCCGTGGCCAGGGGCTACGGCACCAACAAGGTCAATGGCGACCTCGTGATCCGCCTCAAGGGTCCGTACGACATCGCCGTGATCAAGCAGGATGACGGCAACTACGGGCTGACCACCGACTGGTGGGGCGGCCACGTCGAGCGTGAGGTCGGCAAGGACTACGGACGCCTGCTGCAGCTGTATGCCGTGCACAAGGCCCAGATCGAGGCCCGAAGGAAAGGCCTGACGGTCAGGCGCCAGGCTCTGGGCGACGGCAGCGTCAAACTCGTCATCGGAGGGCTCTGATATGGCCAAGACCATCGAGGTTATCGTGAACACAGGCGGCGAGATCAAGATCGACGCCGTCGGCTTCAAGGGCGCGGACTGCGAAAAGGCGACCGCGTTCCTGGAGCAGGCGCTGGGGCAGGTCAAGGCCCGGCGGAAGAAGCCGGAGTATCACCGCCAAGTTCAGGCTCAGCAGAGGCTGGGACAATGAGCGCGGCCTTGATCGTCACCACAGCCGGCGTTGTCGAATGCCTGTACACGGAAGCCGTGGACCTGTCACTTCTTGGAAGTCTCAGCGTAAAACGCGCAACGGACATCGCATTCGACGACGACACGCAGCAGTGGAAGGTCAGGGATATGGACGGGCATGAGCTGTACGGACACGGTTCCCGCGAAGCCTGTTTGGACTGGGAGCGGAGCTTCCTTCAGGAAACGTATGATAAAAAACACGGAGGTCTGAAATGAACTACGCGACGGCGCTGGTGAGCCTGCCCCTGGTCTGCGAGGCCAGGGGCGGGAGCATCCGCACGCCCGAGGACGCCCTCGGGGTCTGCGCGGATCTTTCGGGGCTGGCGCAGGAGGCGTTTCATGTCCTGACGCTCAACACCAAACACCGGCTCATCAACCGGCACATGGTCAGCCTGGGCACGGTCAACTCGGCCCCGGTCGGCATCGCCGACTGCTTCCGGGCTGTCATCGGTGACGCCGGAGCCGCTTCTGCGCTGTTCTGCCACAACCACTGTTCAGGGGACGTGACCCCCAGTGCCGAGGACATCGACATCACCAGGAAGCTGGTGGAGGCCGGCAAGATCCTGGGCATAAGAGTGCTGGACCACATCATCGTGGGCCGGGACCCGGACACAGGCGCGGCCACCCAGCTCTCCCTCAGGGAGAAAGGGCTGGTCCAGTTCGAGTGAGCATCAACTGAAAGGAAAACACCATGAGTGAAGTCATCGAAAGCATTGAGCTGAGATACCAGGAGGGCACAAGCGACAAGGTCTACAGGGCCTCCATCGAGACCTCGGGCAGTGGCTACGTCGTCAACTTCGCCTACGGCCGCAGGGGCAGCGCGCTGAACACCGGCACCAAGACCCCGCAGGCGCTGCCTTTGGCCGCTGCCGAAAGCGTCTACCGCAAGCTGGTCCAGTCCAAGACCGTAAAGGGTTACCGCGTGCACAGCGGAGACTCGGCGAGAACTATCCCCGTTGCCGATGACGCCGGACGCGACACGGGGCTCCGGCCCATGCTCTGCAACGCCGTCACCGACAAGGAGGCGGCGGTGTGCCTGCGCTCTGACACTTGGTGCGCACAGGAGAAGTACGACGGCAGACGCATGCTCGTGCGTAAGGCCGCCGACGGGGCTTTGACCGCCGCCAACCGCAAGGGCTTGGAGATCGCGTGTCCTGAACCTGTGGCGCAGGCGCTGTCGGGCGTCAGGGGCCCTTTCACAGCAGACGGCGAGCTCGTGGGCGACCGGTACTGGGCATTCGACCTGCTGGAGAGCACCACGGGTGACCTCAGGCACAGCGCCTACAACGAGCGCCTGATGCAGTTGGAGCACGTGCTGGGCCCTGTCTCAGGTACAGCAGTAGAGGTTGCGCCCACGGTCTTCGGGGCCTCGGCCAAAGCCGCGTTCGCTGAGAGCCTGCGCGGCGCCAACAAGGAGGGTGTCGTGTTCAAGGACCTGGGCGCTTGCTGGACCGAGGGCAAAATGGCAAGCGCAGGGCCTTCGCTCAAGCTCAAGTTCTGGACATCGTGCTCGTGCGTGGTCCTGCGCGTGAACGCGGGCCGGCGCAGCGTGGAGTTGGGCCTAAGCGGCAGAGGCGTGGGCAGCGTCACGATCCCACCGAACCATGAGGTGCCGGTGCCGGGCCAAGTCGTCGAGGTCCGGTACCTGTACGTGGCCGCAGTCGGCGGCAGTCTATACCAGCCCGTGTACATGGGCGTGAGGGACGACATCGACGCCGGCGAGTGCACCGAGGAGGCACAGCAGCTCAAGTACAAGGCCGCTGCGTAAGAAAAAGCCCCTCCTCCTGCTGCGAGCAGGAGGAGGGTTAGCATGCCCCGATTGTTTATAACCCGATTGATGCTGAAAGCGGCAAGGCAAACCGCTCATCTCGTGTACAGTCCATTTTAAAGCAACAATACGCAGCCGCATGATGATGGAAGTGTTGTCCGCACGCTCAGACGAAAAAGCTTGTGATGCCTGTCACGAGCCAGCAGCGATCACACTACTATAACGATACGTCGGATTCGGCCGTCCGGGGCTCAGGCATTTCCATGCAACAGCGACTGAGTCGAGCCGGCCTTCGCAAACCGAGGCGACAGCGGTGCGGACAAGGTCAGCCAGGATCTGCGGCTCCATTTGCACACGGGCGTTCAAAGTCATACGAGCCTCGGCTCCCGCAGTTCCAGAGCCGCGCACGTTTATGGTCCTGACGTCTCCGGTTAGGTTCCCCATAACAAACCCGTCTCCCGATTCGATGATGAGTTTGACGTGCCCGACAGGGTAATTCCCGGCGTTAAATAGATGCCCCAGCGTGTTCAAGAGACTCTCCGCGAACCCCCGCCATTCGGTCATCGCGCCCCGCAAGACGAAAGAGGCGTTCAACCATCCGAGAACAGCCTCGCCCTCGGAGTACGTGTCGTAATCAACATTCGCGATGCGTGTTCCCGCGTCTTGCCGTGTGGTCACCATGTCCAGCCATTCGTCGACGCCCTGGCCGGATCTGGCGCTGACCGCGACCGCCGCCGCTCCAGGACACACACGGGACAACCGCGCCTTCAACTCGTCGATGTCCGGCTTCGGCACCGAATCGGACTTGCTGACAACGACGATGTCGGCCTCCTCAAGCTGCTTCCTGTAGATGTACGCGGCGCTGGAATGCAATCCGGCAGTCCCGCCGCGCAATATATCCGCAAGACGGGCAGGGTCAGCCATGACCGTCAGGGGCGCCACCTCCACGTCCATGCCGTGGAGGTCCTTCAGCGGCTGGATGATCGTCGCCGAAAGATCAGTGCAGCTGCCGACGGGCTCGGCAACGAGCACATCCGCATCAGTCTCGGCTCGCAACTTGGATACGGCATCGACAAGCCCACGGAAATTACAGCAGAAACAACTGCCGCTGACTTCGGAAACCCCGACCTTTCCGTGTGCGAGGTAAGCGGTATCGACCAGCTCCGGAGCCTGGTCGTTCGTGATCAGACCTGCTCGACGACCGCGCCCCGCAAGACGGTTCGCCGCCTCCCACAGCAGCGTTGTCTTGCCGGCTCCGAGAAACCCGCCTACGAGTATAAGACGCGCTTTCATCGCATGATCCTTCTTTTGTTCACTTCTTCCCCGCACAACAGTCGCACCCGGCGCCGGTCTGCTTCATGGCCGGCTCCAGAACACCGACAAATAGCGCGGACGCGCCGACCGCGCCGAGAATGGGGGCGAGAACGTAGACGGTTACGAAACCTCCCGAGCGGTCGGGGAACGCTGCTGCGTCCCAGCCCGCAAGCCAAGCCACGAGGCGCGGCCCGAGGTCGCGTGCAGGATTCAGGCCGGCCTGGGTCAGCGGCGCGACCAGGCAAATGACGGTGGTCACCGTCAGGCCGATGAACACGGGGGCGAGCGCGTCGTTCGGACGGCCCAGGTTACAGCCTTCCGTCAGCGCGAAGATCATCAGAACAAGCAGAAACGTGCCGAACGCCTCGGCTCCCATGGCCAGCGGGAACGGTACCGCGGCTGCCGAGCCGGGACTCGGATAGAACTCGCCAAACATCTGCGCCGTCGCCACCGAGGCCGCCGAGCCTCGAACAATGCCGTGGGCGGCCTCGAAGGCTGCAATGGATGGGGCGAACAGTGCGTACAAGACCAGGCCCGCCAGCACAGCGCCAGCGAACTGAGATACGATATAGGCTGGCATCTTGTGGGCACTCATGCGTCCACTGGCCACCATCGCGATCGTCACCGCAGGGTTGAGATGGGCGCAGGACAGGTGGCGGGTCAGATAAATCGAGAGGGTCACGCCGGAGCCCCAGACTAAAGCAATGGGGAGGATGCCCTTGTGCGCCTGGAACAGCACGGCTACCGCCACAGCCCCACAGCCGAGCAAAACCAGCAGAAAAGTTCCCAGCGTCTCCCCTATGATTTCCCTTCCGAATCTCATGACGGCCCCTCATGCTTTTGCCGTCCATATAGTGGACGAACGCACATAGTGAAGCACATCACATAACCGCGTGGCAACTGGAAAGTTCTTACTTGCCCCCGAGTCTCAGCACGGCGTCAATCATTTCGCGGTAGCGCGAAAGCGCTTCCATCCAGCGCTTCAGGCATATCCGGCCCAAGTCCGTCAGTTCGTACTCCCTGCGGGCAGGCCCGGCACCGGTTACGGCGATAGAGGAGGTGACCAGCCCCCTATTTTCCATGCCGCGCAACAGCCGGTAGATCCCGGAATGGTCCGGCGGCGCGTTCAGGTGCTGGCTTTCGCGGGAGATCTGTTGCGCCAGCGCGTACCCGTGAATCGGCCCCTTCAACAGGGTCGCCATGATCGAGGGCTGGACCAGTTTCGGGAGGTTCACGCCCGAACATGCGCATGAGGACAGGTCAACGGATTGCTGGCGGCGTTCCTTTTTCATAGGTCATTTATGCCCGTTCTTACGCGCCCTTGTCAAGAGCCGAGAGAAACGAATCATGTCACGTATCTGCTATCTGGCAGTACCAGACTCTGCAGGCGTCGGTTTCACTTTACCAATGGTCAAAGCACCACCATCAAACACAAGGAGACCCACACATGCGAGACATCATCACCAACTACATCAGGGCCGGGTATCCGGGCCTGTACCTGGTCACGGCGGAGGAAACCCGCGCCGAAGCGGAGCTGCGGGCCTGCGCCCAAGCCACCAGCCACTCACTGGCGGCATGGTCCGCCACATCAGGGCTCGTGGACACCTCAGACGGCCGCTCGCTTGCGGGCGAGGATCCGATGGAAGCCGTTACGGCGCTGGCGGCATTGCCGGACGATACCGTGGCGATCTTCCGCGACCTGCAGCTGTTCCTGCAGGACCCCAACCCCATGCTGGTCCGGGCGCTGAAGGACGCGCTTGTCCAGGCCAAGGCCAAGGGCAAATGCCTGGTCCTAGTGGGCTGCAGACGTGTGCTGCCGCCCGAATTGGAGCGGGAATTCACCACGGTAGAACTCAAGCTGCCGGGTAAACAGGAACTGGGCGTCGTACTCGACGGCATCTGCGAATCAGCCAAACTCAAAAAGGTCAAGGCCGACGCAAGGGAGCAGATCCTTGACGCCGCCACCGGACTGACCTGCGCCGAGGCCGAGAACGCGTTCGCGCTGAGTGTCGTGCGTAATAAAGCCGTCACACCCGCCACAGTCGCCACGGAGAAGGCCAACGCCATCCGCCAGAACGGGCTCTTGGAGATCGTGGAGACCCAGCAGACCCTCGACGGCATCGGCGGCCTTGACCAGCTCAAGGGCTGGCTCCTGAAGCGTCAGCAGGCCTTCGGACAGGCGGCCAGGGACTACGGCTTGCCGTGCCCCAAGGGCCTCTTGATCGTGGGCGTGCCCGGCACCGGCAAGAGCCTCACGGCAAAGGCAACAGCAGCCGTGTTTGGAAGGCCGCTGCTGAAACTCGACGCAGGGCGCTTGTTCGGCTCACTCGTGGGCCAGAGCGAGTCCAACCTCCGCGCAGCGATCAACACCGCCGAGGCCGTCGCGCCTTGTGTGCTGTGGATCGACGAACTGGAGAAGGGCTTTGCGGGCTCCAAAAGCTCCGGTGCGGCAGACGGAGGTACCGGCGCCAGAGTGTTCGGCAGCTTCCTGAACTGGCTGCAGGAGAAGACGGCGCCGGTGTTCGTCGTGGCCACGGCCAATGACGTGTCGCAGCTCCCGCCCGAGCTTCTGCGCAAGGGCCGCTGGGACGACCTGTTTTTCGTGGATCTGCCGTCTGCGGCCGAGCGCGAAATGATCTGGTCGATCCAGATCACTCGGCGGCAGCGCAAGCCCCAGGACTTCAACCTCCAGGGACTGGCGGCGGCAAGTGAGGGGTTCACCGGCGCCGAGATCGAGCAATGCGTGACCGACGCCCTCTATCGGGCGTTCGCGGAGGCAAGGGAGCCCAAGACCGGCGACCTCTTGGCCGCGGTCACGGAGACGGTGCCGCTGTCGAAGCTCATGGGCGAGCAGATTCAGGGCCTGCGGAAGTGGGCGCAGGGCCGGTGCCGCATGGCTGCGGCAGCACCCGTGGAGGCCGCTGGCGGCCGGCGGATAGCGGCATGAGAAGCCCGGAGGGGGTTGCGGAAACGCGCCCCCTCCGGCGGCGGAGGCGTTGTCTCAGCCTCCGTTTTACCTATGCTTCAACGCATCATCTATGCACGGGATGATGGCTGTAGCCGACACTTTTTTCGCCACCTAGACAAGATCCGAAGAATCTCTTGCACGCGAAAACACGCAAATTCGGATCCTGTATCGGTTCACCATCGGCCCACGCCCGCCTGCATTAACCGAGACCAGACACGTGACCGGCACCGTCACCCGGGCAATTATCCAGAGGGGTTTGGGATTCTAGAAAAAGTGATGCCCGAGCCGTGGGAGCCGAGGTGGGTCATTTTGTCTCACCATGATCGGGGCCGAATCAGACCTCTGCAGACGGCCCCGCCTCCAGCAGCGACAGGAGCCTCTCTCTGTCGGTTATCCAGGTTTTCCTGCTCATTGCCTTTATGATCGAAATGAGCTGGGCCACGTCTATCGTTTGGGTAGCCACGGGTTTGTCCGCTACCTGCGAAGGCACAACATCCTTTGTTACGTCCGGCAGCAAGTCGACGGCATTCTTGGCAGTTTCAATCCCAATGTGAGTGTAGTGCTGAGTCATCGCCGGAGAACCGTGACCGACAAGTGACTGTACCACAGATTGAGGGACACCCCCTGCCGCACACAGACTCACGAACGTATGGCGCAGGGAGTGGAAACCGCAATCAGCGCTCGCCCGTCCTGTCGCACGTTTGAGTGGCGGCAGCTCTTTGCCGTCCTTCTTCGCCTGTTCCATGGCCGCTTTCTCGCTCGCAGTCAATGCGTTGGCGTTGGTCTTGATGTCCACCGACAAGAAAAGGCTTTCAACGTCCCTAGCCAGCGCTCCGTTGAAACTCTCCCATCTCGCCTTGAGGTTTGGCAAAACCGGCCCCACTCTTTGTTCCATTGGAATCCCCGTGAGCATGGCGTGCAGTGTCGAGTGAATCGGGATTGTCACACGTTTCTGCGACCGCCGGGCCGTCTTCATGGGAACCAGCGATATGATTCCTTTGGCAATATCCACACTTCCCCAGTCCAATGAAGCCGCATCACCCAACCGCAAACCAGAGTAAATGCCAATTGCCAACAACAGCTTCATTTCGCCCTGCGCCGCTCCGATTAGCCGTCCAAGTTCATCGACAGTCAACTCTCTCCGTGACCGAACCTTGAACCGCCTACGCTCTATAGATTTCCATGGGTTCTCGGTTAACCGCGCCTTCTTCTTCAACACGCGCCACACCAACGCAAGCAGGTTCATGTGGCGATTGAAGGTAGAAGCGGATACTTTCTTGAGCAGGTACCCCGCGTATTGTTCGGCATCATCCTGAGTGACGTGCCGCAACTCCCATCTGACCCCTGTCCCATCCGAACTTGCCTTAGGGCGGTTGTCGAGAAACCACTTTGCGAACGCATCATATTGAAATTCGTACTGCCGCAGAGTAGAGGCCCCGCTATCCGGTCTGTTGTGCTGATCCAAATACTCTTGCCAGCCGTCATTGATTTCGACCGCGGGTTTTGCATCCTCAAACTTGGCGATCTCGGCCTTGCGCCTGCCGATTTTAACGGCCAGAATCTCCAACGCCTCAGCCTCATTCCCCAACCTCGTGGGGGTCGTATACTCCTTGAGCCTCTCCTCAGCCAAGGCTTTGTCGCCGGTCTTTGTTGATCGGACATGCATCTTGCCGTTGACGACCCAGCGGGCGACCCACTTGTTTCCCCGCAGGGTGAGCGACCCCATGCCCTTTGCCCGTGCCCTTGGTTTAGATTTCGGCTTGCTCCCCATATCCGGCCGCCTTTCTTCCGGTTCCTTCAATACGCACACTGTAGCAAATGGGGATGCAATACGTCAACAAACAGAAGCAAAAGAGAAGCAGATTACATTATCGATACTGATTTCATTGGTTATGTTGCAGACTCAAAATCTGCCGCCCGAAAGGGTGTGAGGGT
>JADHEF010000929.1_pt1 | contig 22903 bp, 21 predicted proteins | sample 8952391 | NCBI WGS metagenome assembly JADHEF01 (sample SAMN16124439, study PRJNA663245) | bioreactor sludge metagenome | isolation source: sludge (nitrite) | place: India:Bengaluru | collected 2019-02-28 | reverse complement strand
TTTCGCCATGCCAGCCTAAATAACCAACAGCACCACCAAAAATTCCACGTTTTACCGGCTCGACCTCGTCAATAATTTCCATCGCACGGATTTTTGGCGCACCTGAAAGTGTACCAGCAGGGAAAGTTGCTTTAAAAACATCCAGAGCATCGACATCATCACGCACTTCACCCTGCACATTGGAGACAATATGCATCACATGCGAATAACGTTCGATCACCATTTGATCAGTCACCTGCACTTTGCCAATTTTTGCGATACGCCCTACATCATTACGTCCCAAGTCAATCAGCATGACATGTTCGGCAATTTCTTTTTCATCGGATAATAGGTCTTCCTCAAGCGCCAGATCCTCTTCTTTGGTTTTACCGCGTGGGCGTGTTCCCGCAAGCGGTCGTACGGTAGCAATACCATTTTCCAGACGGGACAGAATTTCAGGAGAAGAGCCGACAATATGGAATGGCGTATTGTTTTCCAAGGTCTGCCCTTGCACAAGAAACAAATACGGCGATGGATTGAGATGACGCAGCGCACGATACACCTGTAGCGGGTCTCCATCGAAGTCAGACACCATCCGGTGCCCGGGTACGACCTGCATTACATCGCCAGCACGAATATACTCTTTGACTTTTTCTACCGAGGCAATGAAGTTGTCATGTCCGGTGAGGGACTCGAAATGTGGCGGCGTATGTTTTTCAGCTTTAAGACTGATGGGCGTGGCCAGAATATTTTCTAATTCATTTAATTGTTCATGTGCTTTTTCATAAGCAACTGGATCAGTTGCATCGGCATGTACAATCAAGAATAAAGTATCTTTCAGGTTATCAAAGACAATCACTGTTTTAGAAAGCATCATCCAGATATCTGGCAAGCCGACCGGATCCGCTTCCGGCACATTTTTTAATTTCGGTTCGATATAACGCACCGCGTCATAACCAAAGTAACCGACTAATCCACCAGTAAAACTCGGTAGGTCCGGCAATTCTGCCTGGGTTGGCACCTTAAATTGCGCCTGAAAGTCGCGAATATATTGAAATGGGTCCGCACAGTGCTGCTTTTCAATCGAAGCATCTGCGTGCTGTACCGTCAGCTCGCCTGCATTGCAGGAAAATACCATGGATTCACCTAGTCCAATAATCGAATAGCGCGCCCAGTTCTCACCACCTTCTACAGACTCGAATAAATAAGCCTGCTGATGCTGTTTAAGCCGAGCAAAAATAGAAAGTGGTGTATCGGTATCCGCCAGGCGCTGACGATAAACAGGAATGAGGTTATAGCCTTGCGCAGCAAGTTCTTGGAATTGTGCTTGAGTGGTCATGCGGTTTTTCTCTTTAAATTAGGGTTACTCAGTATGTAAATAGAATTGAACTGAGCGACGCCATCGAAAAACCTTACAACTATTCATTTTCGTTCCTTAGTACGCGTATTAGGCAAGTAATTCTCTAAGATCATCCACAATCTGCTGCGGCTGACAATCTGCAATATTTTCACCATGATTATAGCCATAGCTGACCACAACACAATCAATCCCGGCGCGGCGTGCGGCTTCGACATCATTGGAAGAGTCACCAATGAGCAAGACCTGTTCTTTGCTCACCTTATAATGTTCGACACAATGCAGCAACTGGCGCGGATGCGGTTTACGCTCAGTAAAACGGTCGCCACCAATGGTATCGGCAAAATAATGAGCCATATCCAAGGTATCTAGAATACTGCGGGCAGGAAGTTCAGGCTTATTGGTCACACAAATCAGGGTTTTACCTTGAGCTTTGGCCCAGTCCAGAAATTTCAGGATTCCCGGAAAAGGAACGGTATCAACACAGGGATCGACATTATAAATATCCAAAAAAGTGTTTAAGAGCTCTTGATGCTGTACCGGTGTGACTTCGCCAACCAGATGCTGGAGTACACTTTCACAGAATATCGACGTGCCCTTACCTACCCAGGTCCGTACCTGCTCTTCAGTCACCAGAGGCAATTGCAGCACATTCAGGCTCATATTCATGGCGCGATACAGATCATGTGCTGAATCCACCAAGGTACCATCCAGATCAAACAAGATCAGTTCACGCTTTTCTAATTGTGCAATAGACATCCCGACCCTCTTTTATAATGTGCGCAGCCACAAAAAAGGCATGCGCTATGCATGCCTTGATTGTAACCAATCATCAGCTTATTTGAACAACAACCAAGCCATAATTGCCAAAATAATCAGCACAATCACTGAAATCAAACCTACAGATACATTTTTCTGGGTTTCTTTTTCCTGTTCTACACGTGATACAGGCTGCTCAACCGGAATTGGGGTAGGCTCTGGTTTTACCGCATTAATGTCCACGCCTTCCGGAATAGGTGCCGGTTTTGGAATACCGACATTGGTTGGCATGCCATCACGGGTTAATTGTACCGTAGCATCACGATGTTTCAGTTCCGGCATTCCCTGATCATTCATTTGCTGTGCAGGTGTAGGCTCAGCGACTTCGACCTGTTCCACGACTTTTTCTGCCGTTGCTTCAATTTCTGCTGGAACCTCGACTGCAGCCGCAGGCGCCATTACTGAAAATTTCAAGCTGGCAAACTGAACAATGTCATCCTGCTTTAATAAGGTTTCTTGCGCAATCTGCACATCATTGACGAAAGTGCCATTCGATGAACCCAAATCCTGCACCCAGAGCGCATCATCCTTTAGTAAAAATGCCGCATGTTTACGGGAGATTTCCGCAGCCTGCAAAACAATATCTGCCGCCTGATGACGCCCCACCAGCATGTCACGGTCAATGCTAATTTCCTGTCCTGTTAAGTCGCCTGTAATCGCGTGTATTTTCCAAGTCATGAAAGTTACTTCTCTGTTCTCTTTGACATTATCATAACATGCTGTCTGCAAATACGAATGGCTTAGCTTTTGGGTCTAAGTGTGGTTGTTGTAACGGTATTTTTACTTTTTTCTACCTGTTGGACGGGTTCTACCACTTGTCGCTGAATCACTGGTTCTATCGCGACCGGCGTGGCGACTACATTAACTGGTTGTGCCTGAACCGGTGCGGTCGGCACAGTTTGATAGGTCGAGTTTTGCAAGGGCGTTCTGGATACCGGAATTCGCTGTTGATACACATCTTCAACACTTTCTGGCAATTTGGCAAAGTTCCCGTCTGAATCGAGTGCGAGTTGCAGACTATATAACTGACTATAACGTTGCTGGGTCAGTTTACGCACTGCATTTTTATCGCCTACAATGGTTGGATGGATAAAAATCAGCAGGTTACGCTTCTGATTGGATTTACCTTCAGAACGGAATAAACGTCCCAAGCCTGGAATCGCACCCAGACCCGGCACTGCTTGGCGTCCATAACTGGTGTTATCCGAAATCAGACCACCAAGCACAATGGTTTGTCCATGTTCGGCCAGAATTGAGGTTTTGATCGCTCGCTTGCTGGTAACCAGATCCTGCGCCTGCCCTTTACTGGCTTTGACATCAGAAACTTCCTGTTCCACTTCCAGGCGTACGGTACCATCTTCGCCAATATGTGGAACCACCTTTAAAGTGACCCCGACATCCTTACGTTCAATGGTGGTATAAGGATTAGCAACTCCAGCAGCGCCTGTAGACACTGAGCCTGTGACAAAGGGTACGTTTTCACCCACAACAATATAGGCTTCTTCATTGTCCATGGTCACAATCGACGGCGTAGACAACAGGTTGGATTTAGTGGTTTCTTTGAGTGCCTGAATCATCGCACCATACAGACGACGGGAACCATCATTCCCTTCACGATAATCACCGAGCACCAGTGAACTACCCGCACCCACGGCACTTGCAGCACCTGCACCGCCACCGGTGAGATAACCGGCCGCAATATTTTTCAGACTAGTCCCAAAATTATCGAAGTTCACCAGCCCAATCCCACTGCTGATATCACCCAAGGCCCATTGCACACCGAGTTGATCCGCATCGGTTCCTTCCACTTCAATAATCGCGGCTTCGATCAGCACCTGTTGACGACGGATATCCAGCTGGTCAATCGCCGATTCAATTTCCCGCATCAGTTGTGGATCTGCTTTCACCACCAGAGAATTTTGTGTGGTATCGGCAATAATACTGACGCCATTGCCATTAAAGCTGGTAATTCCGCCCTGCTCATTATTCATGCCGGTATTCAGCTGAATGCCTGAAGAGGTGTTGCTACTCGAACCGGTAGTCGTATTGTTGTTATTTAAATTACTGCCAGAACTGAGCGAAGACGAGTTTGAGGATGTGCTGCCTGAATTTGAATTACTGTTCACCGCCTGCCCGCTCACCAGTCCCTGCAAGATTTCCGCAAGATTTTTGGCGCTGGCATATTTCAGACGAAAAACTTTTAAACCGCCCAGACGATCCGCAGCCGGCACATCCAGAGTTTCGATCACTTGACGCACCCGTTTGCGCGTCGTGGGATCACCTTTGATGATAATCCGGTTGGTACGGGTATCTGCAATCACCCGCACCCGTGAACCGCGGACATCTTTAGCTCCACCGGTGGCAGTCATGGACTCGATCAGTCCAATCATTTCTTCGGCTTGACTCGATTGTAAGCTGACCGCTTCAATATCATTCTGACCGGTGCCATCCAGGTTGCGAATAATGGTTTCCAACTGGTAAATATTGCTGGCGCGATCCGACACAATCAGTGCATTTGTCCCCGGCACTGCCGCCAAATGGGCAAACTGCGGCATCAAGGGACGTAATGCAGGAATCAGGTCATTCGGATTGGTATTTTCCAGCCACAACACCCGGGTCACAATCTGGTCACCACTGGCGCGGCTTCTGGCATCATAGGGAATGCCTGAGCTTTTGACATTGCTGTCCGGAACCAGCTTGATGGTATTACCCGAAGGAATTGCCACCACACCGTTGACATTCAGTACGCCTAAAAACAGGTCATAGACTTCATTTTTATTCAGGGCTTTATTGGAAATGACCGTCACATTGCCACGTACCCGCGGATCGACTGCAAAGTTTTTGCCAGTAATGTCGGCCACTTCATTAATGAATGCAGTTAAGTCAGCATCTCGAAGGTTAATTTTCCAGGTTTGTGCATAAGTCGCCGTACTGACCATGGCCATTAACGGTGCGGCCACACAGAATGCCCATGCTGATCGATTATTATTAAATAAAGCCATAAACTTTCGTGTTTCCTAACCCTATGCGTGATGACACATCACTTCAAATCTTGTTGTATGGTCATCACCTGATCACCACGTTTTATTTCGAGTTTGACCTGACCTTCACGCCGGGCCTGTTCCAGTAATTGTGCTTCGGTCTGTCCCTGGCTCAGCGTCTGGCCATTTAAAGACAAAATCCGGTCGCCCGGTCTTAAACCCAGGCGATTACGCAATGCAGCCGGCGTCCGTGAAGTTACTTCATAACTACCATCTGCTGCACTAACCCCCATATTCTGTAAATACTGGTCCTTGTTTTCCTGCATCTGCTGGATGGCCCGACCAATTTCATTCTGTGGCGAAGGCTGCTCAGGCATACCACTATTAGAAGGCATAGCAGTCATTGAACTTGAAGATGCTGATGTTTCCGGCACAATCGGTTGATTCAAGCCATTTTCCAGACCTTTAAATAAGACTTCCTGAGTAGCACCTGTGGATCGACGCAGAATAACCCGATCCCAATACACCTCAGCCAACTCAAAACCGCTATTGGCCAGCATTTCCCCGACACGGTAACGATCGACCTGATCATTAATTTTCAGTACCGCAGAAGAGTTATAACTTGGACTGGCAACCACCACCCCTTGTAAAATGATATTGGTAGTTTCAATAGCACCCACAGACTGCCCAACTTCCTGAAACAGTGAAAATGCACCGATATTCGGGATTTGTGCCTGTTGCGAACCCATTTCTACCCGATCCAGCTGCATGGCTTGGGGTGGAGCTATCAGCAACCAGAACAAAGCCGCCAGCTTCCAGCATAGATACAGAATGAGCAGTAACAAAACCACAGGTGCAGCACGATCGATCTGTTTCAGTTCAATATTTTTTAAATCATTCAGAGAAACTGCCATCAGTTCAAGCCTCCCATTAAGGGTTGGCGGGTACTGATCACATAGGTATCTAATCCGGCTTTACCTTCATAAGAAGGTGCATTCATTAAAAAGCGCTGGGTGAGCTGGATATCCAGCATCAGACTCGGATCAAGCTTGATATTCAGCATACGTTGATCGCGACTATCCCGAACATCAACTAACAGCTGTCCGCTTTCATCTGCGAGTTTTCCAGTCATGGCAGGTACATTCATGCGTTCCTGACGCTGAGCAAAGGTATAAATCAGCTCACCACCCGCCCATTGCATTTGCCCAGCCACCTGACTGAAGCCCTGTTCTTTTTTATATTTAAAATCCAGATTTTTAAACTGAATCGCAGTACTCGGCCATTGCCAGTCTGCAACTTTTTTTAAGGTTTCAGGCGCGATCTGCCCTTCAAGATTTTTGACCATCAAAGATTTATTCAAACCATAAGCCATGATCCCGGAAAGCTGGGTATTGCCACTATGCAAATCAACATTTGCCCCAACCCGCAGCAACAGCAAATCCAGCGGCCGTACTTTCCAGTTCAGACTGCCCCGAAGATTGCCTTTTTTCCAGTCCGCACTTCCCTGCCAGATATTTCCGTTTACATTATGCAAAGTCTGGTTATTTTTATAAAATTTTGAAATTAACCAGGCCGCTGGCACTTGTAATACGACAAAAATAAAAAATGCAACAAGAGCAAGGATCAACCATCTTAAAGTTTTCGGTTTACTGCTCATCCCCACCACGACCAATCGCTCAAGTCCAAATCCCCATTTATAATTTTTCCCTTATACCCACACATTATGCACACTTTTCTGTCAACGCCAATTCATAGATATAAAAAAACCAAGCAGGTATGCTTGGTTTAATGATCATAGACTGTCTGTATGACAGCCTAATGACCAGATCAAATGAAGGCTTAGATCAGGAAATCGTCCAGCTTTGCGCCTTTTTCCAATTCAGCCACCAACCAGCGCGGCTGTTTACCACGGCCAGTCCAGGTATCGTCCGGATTGCTTTTGCTACGGTAACGCGGCTCAACCGACTTACGTGATGATTTCTTACGCTTAGACGCACCAAATTCAAGTAACTGTTCAACCGTCATACCAACTTTCTCGGCAACTGCCAAGATCTGCTGATAAGCATCTTCAATCTCTTGATCTTTTTTTGAAGCAATCAGTGATTCTGCTTCTGCTTGTAAACGTTTTAACTCTTCTACTGACAAATGCGTAATATCTGGCATAATGCTCTCCGAAAAATAATATTATTCATTTTGTTAAATAATAGCCCCATCATATTTATATTAAATAAAACATTCAATATAAAACCTTAAAGCAATAACAATAAAGTTTAAAAAAAATTACAAAATAAAATGCTTCATTCATTTTTAAATTTCATGTTGAACGCTTAATTCAAGTGCTTTGATTTTTTCGCGAATATGTTCCGGAATTTCTGTTTTCTGCATGGTCTTTTTATCGACACAGACAATAACTGCTTCTGAAGTGGCGACAATACTTTGCTGTTTTTCACTCCATAATAGATATTGCATTCTGAATGCAATATTACGGATTTCTTCAATACGTGCTGCCACTTTTAAATGATCAGGAAAAACCACGGGTTTTAAATAACGGCACTGATTGGATGCCACTACGGTAGATACCGATTCAGAGAGAATTTCTAATTGGGTTAAATAAGCTAGACGTGCACTTTCGACATAACGGTAATACATGGCATTATTGACATGTCCAAAGGCATCCATATCGCCCCATGCAACTGTTTGTTCATAAATAACTGGATATTGTTTTAATTCTGACATCATTATGCTCAAGTCTTAATTTCTATAAAGTTTACATTCGATTCAAATACTGCATTTAACTGCTGTAGCAAGTCCTCCCGATCTTGTAAGGCAGCTTTAATTCTTAAATAACTCATCCGGATATCATCCGGATATAAGTCGAGCAGTTGCTGGGCTTGATCTGTATAGCCTGTAGCTTGCAACACATGCCATTTCGCAAAGCTTAAAATCGGCAATGCTGGATATTTGGCTTCCCAGTATGAAATCTGTTGTGCAATCGCATCATAATCTGGATTTTGCCGCAATAACTGTTGCTGGAACCACAAATAAAAGACATCCTGATTAAATTGCTGTTCCATTAAATGAATCGCAAGCACTTCATGCTCGGCACTCATTTCTGGCATTCTAAATAATAATTTCAACCATAATAACTTGACTGAATAGTCACGATCAAATATCTGAGGTTTTAAATCTAAATAACGTTGCTGTAAATAAAATAAATCGTCCTGTGTGGCTTGGTCATAGGCCAGTAATAATTGCTCCAGCCATGATTTTTTTACTTCTTGGTCTAAATGTCCATATTGAGTCGAGCGTAAATATAACCAGGGAAACTGCATGGCGAATACCCCCCATAATACGACAAGACGCTGCTCATAGGCTGTTTTAACCTGTATTAACCAAGGTGATAATTCATGCTGATTTAAAAACTCTAAATGGGTAAGTGCTTGTTCACCTTGCTGTTGTGATAAATAAATTTCAATCCGCTGTAATTCTGCCAATTCAAATGCCATGGGATTGGACTGATTTAAAGCAGTTAATGCATGGGTATATTGCTGTTGCCCCCAAGATAAACGTGCATCAATAATATGTTTAAGTAAACCCGACTTGGTAAAAGACTGCTGAATAAAATCCCGCTGATCCTGCGCAGCGTTTAATAACCAGATGACTGCCAATTGTTCATAAGGATGTAAGCGGGAAAAACTAAAGACCGTTTCAGTTTTACGTTGTTCACGGCTGCGATACTGCTTGATCGCATACCAGATGCAATGCATCAGAAAACTCACGCTCACCAAGGATGCGGCCAAAAACCAGAGGGTGGTTTGTAACTGCCACTCGCGCCAATACAGATAGACATAGCCAGCCCCATGTCCATAACTCAGGATACTCAGCCCCGCAATACCAAGCAGGCAGACAAATAAATAGGCTAGCAGAATCTGTTTCATAAGCAATTAGCCCACTAGGGTGCGTGTGTTTAATAATGGAATCGGAGTAATCGGGGTGGCCTTGATTTGATACAATTGCTGAATCCATTTTTGGCTCTGTGCATCCGGCAATTGTTCCAAGACTTCAATCACGGCATTCAGTGCCTGCTGAAAAGCGACAGATTGGTCTTTTTGTAAGGTATTCTGTGCGATGAGCAAGCGCAACTGGGCCTCTTTCAGTACCAGATGCCGTTGCATCAAGACTGTGCTTGGCTGATCTGCGGATTCAACCTGAATCCAGCGCTGCCAGAAAGAGCGTTGAGTTTCTGGACGCTGACGATGTGGTGTCTGAATTTCTTTTTCAATTTCAGCATCCATCTGCACCAAGAGTTCTTTTACTTTATTTTGCTGCACTAATCGACTGTTCACGAATTTTTTCAGCATGTCCTGATCTTTCGCAATCACTTGCTGCAAGCTGCTGACCAAGGCAGGCGCTAAAATATAATCATCCAGCTCATTGGATAACTGAGTTAATTTCTCAATCGCAGTGGCATATTGTTGCTGTTGCAGTGCAAATTCAATCAGATCCAGATGTTGCTGCACCAAGACAATATCATTTTGCATTGCATCAGTTGCCGCTTCATTTACTGACGCTTTCGCTGAAGTAGCTCCAGCACTTTCCTGCTGAGCAGAAATCTGGCGTTTTAAAGCCACAAACTGATCATTGAGATTGGCATTTTGCTGCTGTAACTGATTGATGCTTTGATTGAATTCAGTCTGTGCTGTATTCAGAACATGTAAGTCGTAGCTGAGCTTGATGAGCCACGCCATACTCAAGATGAACAATACAATGAATAGTTTCTTCATGCGTTCCCTAATATCAGCCCCATTTTCTGCAAGATCGTGTTTGCGTCTAAATCATCAATTTGTACGAATTGAAAACTTACCTGATGCTGCTGTTGATATTCCCCAAGAATAGTGGCCAAACGTGGCCCCAAAACCAAATAACAGACGTGCTGCATGAACTCTGCATCATCCTGCATAAGTGCCAGCCAGTTTAACCAGCTTGCCTCACTAGTGATCAGAACTGCAAAACGCTGCTGCCTCTTAAGCAGCGACAAGTTCTCTGCCAAAATCGTTGCCGTCGTTTCAGGACATTGCCGCCGGTACAAAATAAAGTTTAAAACTTTAATATTGCTGGCACGTAAATGATCCATCATAAATTGACGACCGCCTTCTCCGCGCCAGAAGGCTACACCTGAGCCAGAAGCCAGTTGCTTCAACACAGGCAATTGCAGCATGCCTTCCGAAGTTTCGACCTCAGGCACATGACTATGAATGCCATAGCTCGCTAGTGCCTGTTCAGTAGCCTTACCCACTGCCACCCAATGTACCCGCGCCAAGGCCGAGAGCTTAATACCCGCCTGTTGTAAATATTGCATGCCAATCTGGGCAGCCGTCGGACTGACCACCACAATAATCTGTGCTTGCTCCAGCTGCTGATACAAACTCGACAGCTCATCGGAATAAGGCATGGCATGCAGTTCGAGCAAGGGCAATTGCAGAACAGACACCTGTGCTGCCTGTAACTGTTGAGTCAAGCCTGCAGCACGGTCACTGGGGCGGGTATTAATCAATAACATCAGTGTGAATAGAGTGCTTTCAGCAACTCGCCAGCACCTTGATCAAGCAGGTCTTTTGCCAGCTCTACACCCAATTGCTCCGCAGCTGCCATTTTGCCAGTATGCTGTGCCCGGAGCAAAACTGTTCCATCGACACTGCCTACACGACCTTCGATTGAAATCACACCCTCTTTGAGCGTGGCATAACCGGCAATTGGTACCTGACAACCGCCTTCCAGATAGGCATTGAAGGCACGTTCGGCTCTAACACAAGCATCCGTGTCTGCATGCAGGAGTGGCTGAATCAAGTCCAGCACCGTCTGATCATGAGTACGGCATTCCAAACCTAGCGCACCTTGACCCACGGCCGGTAGACTGATTTCAGGAATCAGAGTATGACGAATACGTTCTGCCAGACCCAAGCGTTTTAAACCGGCACTGGCCAGAATAATCGCATCATAATGGCCTGCATCCAGTTTGGACAAGCGCGTGCCGACATTACCGCGTAAATCGATAATATCCAGATCTGGACGCTGTTTTAAAATCTGGGTTTTACGGCGCAAGCTTGAGGTTCCGACTTTGGCGCCTTGTGGTAATTCTTCAAAACTAGTGTAGGTATTCGACACAAAGGCATCTAAGGGATCTTCACGTTCACAGATCACCGCCAGACTCAGACCTTTGGGCAAGGCCATCGGAACATCTTTCATGGAATGCACGGCCAGATCCGCACGACCATCCAGTAAAGCGGCTTCTAATTCTTTTACAAACAGTCCTTTTCCACCAATTTTAGCCAGTGGTGTATCTAGAATTTTATCGCCCTGTGTAACAAAAGTGACTAACTCGACCTGCAAACCAGCGTGCAAATCTTGTAGGCGCGCACGGATATGTTCCGCTTGCCAAAGCGCAAGTGGACTTTGTCGAGTTGCAATTTTTAGGGTCTTCATAAATTTCAATAACAGTAAATGAGAACAATAGTCTAAACTTAACCTGCTCACTTGAAAATGCAAGTGAATTTATACAAGTTTCAACTGAATGCTCTCATTCATCCCCTGCTAAAGCTTTTGAATTCGATCTCGTAAAAATGGTAAATGTCGCCGACTGACCGCCAAACGGTCGTCCAGCTCACGACAACGTACCTGATACTGACCAGAACTCACCACTTCCAGACCGTCCAGATAATGCACCGAGATCAAGGCATTACGATGAATCCGGATAAATTGGTTCCCAAACTCCTGCTCTAACTCCTTTAAGGTTTCATCAATCAATACACTGCCGTTTTTATGACGCACAGTGACATATTTCTGATCCGCCAGAAAATAATAGATATTTTCAACTGGCACCAATTCGACACCACGATAGGTCTTTGCCGCAATCTGCTGGCGGCTGATATTGATTTCGTCCATATTTTCTTTTTGTTTTAGTTGGCTCATTTGAGCTTGGGTAAGTTTAGTTAAGTGCTCTAAAACCTGTGCCAATTCCTGTTGCATCACCGGTTTAAGCAAATAGCCTTCGGCATTTGATTTAAATGCATCCAGCGCATGTTGGTCATAGGCCGTACAAAAGACAATGGCCGGCATTGGATCCAGTTGACGCAAATGTTGCGCACAAGCCAGTCCGTTCATTTCAGGCATTTGAATATCTAATAGGATGACATCGGGTTCGTATTGGTGAGCCAGATCAATCGCTTGACGGCCATGGCTTGCTGTCGCCACCACATCATGCCCCAGTTGAGAGACCAAACGTGATAAACGCTCGACGGCCAAAGGCTCATCATCACAAATCAGGATGTCCATTTCTCCTCCTTACCCAGTTAACATCATCAGATGAATGATAAAGCTAACTGCGATTTCTTTGATTTATTTTTATTTATATTGATATCGCACTACCGTCGTAAACATCCCTTCGCCGGCAAAGGTTTGAAAAGTCACACTGGGTCCATAATAAGCTTGCAGACGCTGTCTGACATTTTCTATTGCAATACCATGTCCCTTTTTTAAAGTTTTATTATCCTGTGCATAAGGGTTCGTTATGATGATATTAATTTGATTTTGCAATATTTCAACCAATATGCTTATGGTACTCTTTGTAAGAATTTTTTCAACTCCATGGAAAATACTATTTTCTAACAAGGGTTGTAAAGTTAATAATGGAATTTGAACTTGTGAGTATAAGTCTTTGTTTTCTAACTTCCATTCAACCTGCAAACGCTCACCTAGACGGATCTGCTCAATCTCCAGATAACGCTGGCACAGATCAATTTCCTCCTGCAGGCTGACCAGTTTTAATTCCTGAAAACTGGCACGAAATAACCGTGACAAATTCAGCAGCATGTGCTCGGCTTTATCTGGATCAATACTGATCAGGCTGATCACACTGTTCATACTATTAAACAGAAAATGCGGTTGAATCCGCGCCTGCATGGCCTGAATTCTAGCATTCAGCTCGCTATGTTGCTGCTGCTCCCATTGCTCACGCAAGTAAAGATAACGAAAACAGAAAGTTCCCAGCAAAATCCCCAGACTTAAATGGAATCCAACCTGATCTAGCGCAATCGCCAGGTTTAAATCCTGAAAATTAAAATTCTGCCCGAAATGTATCAAAATATTCAGGTTCACCGTAGTGAGCAGTACAATTGCCTGTAACAGCAGAAATCCAGAAATCAAAGCCAGTTTGATTCCCATACGTTGAAAGGCTTGATGGAACAGCTCGACCAGTGCTGCAAAACATAACAGTACCCAGTTGATATACAGCATATATTGCAGCAGGTGCATTCCATTCAAAGCCTGCCAGGATTGCGCTTCTGCAAGCGCCAGAATCATGGCCAGAATATTGCCGCCAGCAAACAGTTCCAGCAAATAGCGTAGATTGCCGATCTGGCTAAAAAAATAGGAATTTTGCGTCTGTTCGTTTATCGATGTAAAAGATTGAGCAGATGTGACTTCGGCAATGGGCTTTGAATTTGTTATACTCTTTTTCGTTCTACTGCTTTTAATCTGATTGAGCCGACATGACCACATCTTCTAATTCCTCTAATCCATCACACGCCCAGACTTCGGGTATGTGGGGCGGTCGTTTCTCTGAAGCGACTGATGCTTTTGTTGCTGAATTTACAGCATCTGTTCAATTTGACCAACGTTTTTATAAACAAGATATTGCAGGCTCGATTGCCCATGCAACCATGCTGGCAAAAGTGGGCGTACTGACCACGCAAGAACGCGATGACATTATTGAAGGTCTGACAGCGATTCAAGCCGATATTGAAGCAGGCAACTTTGAATGGCGCATTGATTTAGAAGATGTCCACATGAACATTGAGTCACGCCTGACTCAACGTATCGGCATTACTGGCAAGAAACTGCATACCGGTCGTAGCCGTAATGACCAGGTGGCTACAGATATCCGTCTTTATGTACGCGATGAAATCGATAGCATCCTGGAATTACTGAAAAAATTACAAAAAGGTATTTTAAGCTTAGCGGCTAAAAACACCGACACCATCATGCCAGGCTTCACCCACTTGCAAACCGCTCAGCCAGTGACTTTTGGTCATCATCTAATGGCTTGGTTTGAAATGCTGGTACGCGATTCAGAACGTCTGATTGATTGCCGTAAGCGTGTCAACCGTATGCCGCTTGGTTCTGCTGCACTTGCAGGTACTACTTATCCAATCGACCGTGCTTATACTGCTGAACTGCTAGGTTTTGAAGCTGTTGCTGAAAACTCGCTGGATGCAGTATCGGATCGTGACTTTGCGATTGAATTTAATGCCGCTGCATCTTTAATTATGATGCATTTATCACGTATGTCTGAAGAACTGATTCTATGGACATCTGCACAGTTCAAATTCGTGAATATTCCAGATCGCTTCTGTACTGGCTCTTCAATCATGCCGCAGAAGAAAAATCCGGATGTGCCTGAACTGGTACGTGGTAAAACCGGCCGTGTCTATGGCGATTTGATGAGCCTGCTGACTTTAATGAAAGGCCAGCCTCTAGCCTATAACAAAGACAATCAGGAAGATAAAGAGCCATTGTTCGATGCGATCGATACAGTTCGTGGTTCACTCATGGCATTTGCTGACATGATTCCTGCACTGGTTCCAAACATTGCTGAAATGCGCGAAGCAGCGCTGCGTGGTTTCTCAACTGCGACTGACCTAGCTGATTACCTGGTGAAAAACGGCGTTGCATTCCGTGATGCGCACGAGATTGTAGGTAAAGCGGTTGCACTCGGTGTACAAGAATCTAAAGACCTGTCTGAATTGACACTCGAACAACTGCAACAGTTCTCTGACCTGATTCAAGCAGACGTATTTGAAAAAGCCCTAACTCTTGAAGCTTCGGTGAATGCCCGTAATCACATTGGTGGCACCGCGCCTGCTCAAGTGAAAGCAGCCATTGAGCGTGCACATGCGCGTTTGGAACAACTTTACGCATAATTTTGGAGTATGGATATGTCTCGACAAGTTTTTTGCCGTAAGTATCAGGCGGACATGGAAGGTTTAGACTTTGCTCCATTCCCGGGGCCAAAGGGTCAGGAATTGTTTGACACCGTGTCTAAACAGGCTTGGCAAGAATGGCTAAAACACCAGACTACGCTAATTAATGAAAAGCGTTTGAACGTGTTTGAAGCAGATGCGAAAAAGTTTCTTGAAGAACAGCGTGAAAAGTTCTTTAACAATGATGCATCCCTAGAAAAAGCCGAAGGGCTGAAGCCTGAGTAAAAAAGAAAGCACTGCTTTTCTTTTTTACGTAAGACAAGGACGAAGTCCGCGTAGACTTTAATCTAAAAGAATCTCCAACTTTGGAGATTCTTTTTTATGTGTTGTTCTAAACATTACTCAAGACCAGCTAAGCACGTAGTTTTGAATGTAAAGAGCTCCCCATACAGAAGCTTTTCACATTAAAGCCCTGCTTTTCTTTTGTTACACGAGACAAAGATGAAGTCCGCGTAGGCATAAATCTATCCCCTATCTCAGGGGATTTTTTGACTAAATCTAGCAAATCTTACTAACCAATATTTAGGGCACAAAAAACAGATTTTCACTTATCCTATTTCGTCTATCGAGTCAGTCATTATCCTGCTGAAAAACATTTAGATTTGTATCAAAATAATGGATTGTAAAAGCAATATACAGAGTATTCACAAAACACAACATTCTGCTACAAGAAGCCACATGATTAAAAAAAACTGTCTCTCTATAATGAGCCCTAAGAAGATGAGATATCTTTGAATAACTATAATAATAAGCAACAAATACCCCGATTTCATCCCAGTTCTTCCCCCAAAGACTGGGTATTTTTTTGCCTGCAATTTGCCAATTGGCTTGATAATTTAAGCGCATAAAAAAAGCCCCCTTTCAAGGAGCTTCTCTTTTCATTTCGATTAAGGCTGTTTCAGATATGGCCAAGCCGCTTTCAGATAAATGAACATCGACCATAAAGTGAGTACCACTGCGGTGTATAGCAAGGCATACGCCAGCATTTCTAGCGGTGGCCAGTTCAGCAGGAATACGGTGATAGCGATCATCTGAAAAGCGGTTTTGTATTTACCCACCGTTGAAACCGCAACATTGGTCCGTGCACCCAACTCTGCCATCCACTCACGTAAGGCTGACACAGTAATTTCACGCGAAATAATCACAATCGCAGCAAAAGCCATCGACATGGAAGGCTGCCATTGCACCAGCACAATCAGTGCAGCTGCGACCATCAATTTATCTGCAACTGGGTCGAGAAAACGTCCAAAAGCAGAAGTCTGGTTTAATGTACGTGCCAGATAGCCATCAAACCAGTCCGTTACTGCAGCCACCACAAAAATCGTGGTCAAAATAATATGCCGCGTCATGTCGGGGTTATGGGCATCAAAGCCCATTGCAGGTGGCCAGTAAGCCACCAATAAAAATACCGGAATAAGAGCGATACGCGCCAAGGTCAAGATATTTGGAATATTCAGGATACGACCTGTAGTCATAGACACCGCCAATTGTTCCCCTCATGTACGATGAAAATGCACACTTTTTTAGAGGTTTGATCCATCATTAATAGGCTTCACTTTATACGAATTGACTTGCAGTGTCACTAGGCAAACACCGTCACTGTTTGTCTTGCCATCGCAATCAGGCGATTTTCGGCATCCCAGAGATAGGCATGCTCCGTCGCATAACCATCCGCAGCATAGTCGGTAAATACTTTATATTTAAACCAATCATGCAATTGATGTTGAACCGGATGCACATAGGTCACTGTCCAGGTCAGACTACTCGCAGGCGCCATGTTTTTAAACATCGGCAACACCCCAGGTGGCCAGATATCAAAAATAGCCATCAGGTCTGCGACCAGAAATTCACCGTTGTGATGCTTTTCAGGATGAAACCGGCACCAGCCACCAAAGTCCGGACGAGGACTGGCACTACAAGGTAGATTGACATCCGCCCAGGCTACTTCGAAATGGTCATAACAGTCTGGCATACCATAGCCAACAGGAATCTGAAACAGCTGCTCTGGCGCAGCATAGTCGGGTGCCTGAACTTGTTGCTGTACCTGAATCTCTGAATCACGGGAAATACCAAAACTGGCAATCAGAATACTTTGCACCGCGTCGTCCTGCCATAAGCGCACTTCAATCGTGGTCACTGACTTGCCTTGCCGCAGGATTTCAGCCGTCAACCGTACTTTGGCTTGCTGAATCGGGCCGACAAAGGTCACACTGCAACTCAACAGATGCTTGGCGGGATCATTGATCTGTGTAACTGCCTTCTGCATCATCATCGCGGCAGCCAGACCGCCATACAGGGTACGGCCCTGTAGCCATCCCTGTGGGAACTCTACCCATTCCTGTTCGGCAATTTGTGTATAAAGTGCATGCAAAGACATGTTGATCCCTCAGTAAGTCTTGATGCTCAGTATATTCGGCAAAATTCATCAGGTTGTGAATGTCACGTGACCCATGCGTCAATGCGCATTTTTGCCCTTGCATTCGAACCCCAAGTTATTCATGCAGCACTTTATAAATCATCCGCGCCATGACTGAACCCAGTCCCGGCACCAGTTGCAGATCTCTTTCTGAGGCTTTCAGTACGCCCTGAATCCCGCCAAAATGGGTCAGCAAATCCCGACGGCGTTTGGGTCCCAACCCCGGAATCACTTCCAGTACCGACGAACCCCGTTTCTTGTCGCGTTTGGCACGATGCTTGGTAATCGCAAAGCGGTGTGCTTCATCACGTACCTGCTGAATCAGGTGTAGCGCCTTATGATCTTCCGGTAATTGAATTTTACTGCCATCGGTAAAGTGCAGGGTTTCCAGACCGGGCTTACGTCCCTCACCTTTAGACACACCAACCATAAAGGCATCCAGACCCAGTTCCTGCATAACCTCCATCGCCATGTGCAATTGCCCCTTGCCACCATCAATCAGCAGCAAGTCCGGTAACAGGGCTTTCTTATAACGACGGGTCAGCGCCTGACGCATGGCGGCATAGTCATCACCTGCCTGAATATCATGAATGGAAAACTGGCGATAATCACGCTTGCGCGCACCACCACTGTCAAAGACCACACAGGACGCCACGGTATCTTCGCCCATGGTATGTGAAATATCGAAGCACTCGATCCGGTCTACAGGACGGCCGACCACCTGCTCCAGCTGATGAAAACGCTCATTTAATTCTATATGATTGGCCAGCTTGCCCTGAATCGCGTGCTGTACATTCATCTGCGCCAGTTCCAGCCATTCGGCCCGGGTTTCGCGGACTTTGGACTTGATCTGGATTTTCTTGCCAAAATGCTGCGAGAGTGCTGCTTCCAGTTCTTTACGATCAGCCACTTCCAGATTAACAATCAGTTCAGCCGGGATTTCATCGGCCACCTGAAAATAAAAATTGGCAATAAAATCGGCCAGCATCTGCCCCAGGTCATCACTGAGCATATCTGGGAAATAACTTTTTCCACCCAGCATTTTGCCGTTGCGCACATGCATGATCTGCACACAGGTCACCCCGGCCTGATAGGCAATCGACAGGATATCGGCTTCGCCTTTGAGCTTATAGATCGCCTGCTGCGACTGTACGTCTCTTAACAATGCCATCCGGTCACGATAGAACACCGCTTTTTCAAATTCCAGCGCTTCAGCGGCCGCTTCCATTTTTGCGATCAGTTCCTGATTCAGCTCCTTGGTATCGCCCTGCAAAAATCGGATCGAGTTATCGACATCTGCCTTATAGTCTTCCGGAGAAATAAATCCGACACAGGGCGCAGAGCAGCGTTTGATCTGGTATTGCAGACATGGCCGGGTCCGGTTGACAAAAAAACTGTTTTCACAGGAACGCACATTGAACAGTTTTTGTAGCACCACCAGAGTATCCCGGGCGGTATACGCACTCGGATAAGGTCCAAAAAACTTGCCCACCTGGTGCTTGCCCTTGCCGCGCCCACTGGCTAAACGCGGATAGGGTTTATCTGCCGAAACAAAAATATAGACATAAGATTTGTCATCACGCAGCATGATGTTATAGGGCGGATGATGCAGCTTGATCAGGTTCTGTTCCAGCAACAAGGCTTCAGTTTCAGAACGTACCACCAGGGTCTGGATATCATAAATCCGTGCCACCAAGGCCTGGGTTTTGGGATGATCCAGCGTTTTGACAAAATAGCTGGAGACCCGGTTTTTCAGGTTTTTGGCTTTACCCACATACAATAATTCACCGTCTTTGCCATACATCCGGTAGACCCCGGGCAGGCTGGTCATATTCGCCAGGATTTTTTCAATATGGGGGCGTGCGTTTTCGTTCACCTAAAGCCTATTTTTCACCTACAATCTGCAGATATATGTGATGATTGTTGCGTCCTTTTCAAGCAAAAACACAAAATTCCCCTGAAGCTGCCACTTAATCTTAAAGTTCCTGTCGGGTTATCCCCCCAATCTATAATCCTCACGACATAAACTGATTGTTAAAAGCTATAAGTTTCAACCTTTAACTTTGTTATGCTCAAAAAGTCTAGTTTTGAGATGATTCGCATGACCCTGCAGCAATCGGGCATTCATATTGTTCAACCCTCCACCTCCACCCATCACCCGTCTGAACGTGCTCGCCTGATTGGTAAACCGCGTTTTCATTTCGAGCCGAGCGAGTAAGGTAATGCAACTGCTACGTGAACGGATTATTGGGCAGGATGCAGCCCTGAATGAAATTGAAAAAATGTTGCATGTGGTCAAGGCAGATTTTTCCAGTCCGGATCGCCCTTTGTCGGTTACCTTGATGCTGGGCCCTACTGGCGTCGGTAAAACAGAAACCGTGCGTCTGATTGCCGATGCGATCTATGGCCGCCCGGATGCCTTTTGCCGGATTGATATGAATACTCTGGCACAGGAACATTATGCGGCGGCTTTGACCGGCGCACCGCCCGGTTATGTGGGATCAAAGGAAGGTCACAGCCTGTTTGATGAAACTGCGATTGCCGGCAGTCATACCCGTCCCGGCATCATGCTGTTTGATGAGCTGGAAAAAGCCAGTAACGAAGTGATTCGCGGCTTGATGAACGTGCTGGATACTGGCCGGCTGACCTTGACAGCGGGCACTAAAACTATCGATTTTCGCAACTGCATGATTTTTATGACCAGCAATGTCGGGGCACAGGCGGCGCAGCAATATCTGGACAAACTCAGCTATCTGCCTGAGAAAATGCAGGCACTGTGTCTGAAGCGCGTTCCCACCCAGCGCATCATTGAAAAAGTCATGCAGCGTAAATTCGACCCTGAATTTCTGAACCGGATTGACCGCAGCCTGCATTATCAGGCGGTACAGCATGATGCCCTGCCACGTCTGGTCGAAATTGAACTGGATAAACTGAACAAGCGCTTGCAACATCAGCAACGCAGCGTGCATTTAAGCGCTTCAGCCAAAGCCTATTTCTATCAGGACCATGATATTCGTTACGGCGCCCGACATTTGGGCCGCAAGATGCGTACCGAACTGGAGCCGATTCTGGCGCTGTATTTTTTAAACCAGCCTGAGCAGTTCAGTCTGCATCTGGACTGTGTCGATGGACAGCTGGTGGTTCTGCCTGAGCAAGCAAAAGCTTAACTAAGGCAGACTCGATATCAGTTTTTATTCGGCTGAAGCACCTGTATAAAAGCAGTTTGATCTTTGGGTGAAACCAATATAAATTTCTGCACGCCCGCATCAGTATAGTCAATCCGCAGACGCTTTAAAGATAAGGCTGGCGCAATGATAGAGTGGTCTGTGGGCTGAATGGATTGGATTTCACTTAACGGAATCTTCCAGCTTAACCACAGGCTTTTTATGGTCAACACCCCATTGTCCATCACATAGCGCGTACTCCACAGCGGCCACCATAAAATGATAATAGTCAGGACATAAACCGCAGTTTGCAGCGGATATTGCTGCATAGTGCCTTTGGCCTGCATGGTCAGCAGTAGTTGCAGCAACAGGCCACTCATACAAATCACAAAAGCCAGCAGCCACCAGTCTTTTTTAGAACGAAATACGTGCATCGATATCCCCCATATCTAAGTGCAAGATCATCATAAACAATTCCATAGCAGATGACAGTGATTCAACCCGGCAGGATGGAAATTATTTTAAATCACACATCGACAGGATCGTTCCCATTTTCGATCTCATCAGAAAAGTTCAGTAACTCAAATGATCTAATACACTGTTATTTGTGCTGATTAAATACTATCAGCAAAGACCTGAAAGCCCTGCGCTCAGCATACTTCGAGGCTAAAAATGGCAAGTTCAAGGATAGAAATTGACTGAATTGACAAAATTCCGCTAGAAATGCACCTTGAAAATCAGTCACCCTGCTCCATATCTATCAGGCTGATTGATAAAAAATAATGAATTGAAACAAAATCTTTGGTTCATCTTCTTTTAGAAAACTGAAAGGAAAAGTTATAGCGGGGCGGATCAGTCTGGCAGAAATTGATGACCATTGCGTCACGGCTTGATACAACTTGTTATGTTCTTTTTGGATATAGTTATCGTAAGATTAGCGAAGTCAAAAAGTGCGCGGGACATGCGCACTTGCTTCACAACATCAACTTAGAAGTCCTCCAAAATAAAGGAGATCAGGGCATGATCCACGCTGGCAATGCCATTACCGTCCAAATGCTTGAGGACGGGATTGCAGAATTCCGCTTTGACTTACAAGGTGAGTCCGTTAACAAATTCAACCGTGCAACGATTGAAGATTTCAAGGCTGCTATCGAAGCCGTCTCCCATGCCGATATTCAAGGTCTGATTGTGACTTCAGGCAAATCTACATTTATTGTAGGTGCTGATATCACTGAATTCGGCGACAACTTTGCTCAGGGTGAACAAGCGATTGTTGACTGGGCAATGCCAGTACATGAAATTTTTAACAGCTTCGAAGACCTCGACATTCCTAAAGTGGCTGCAATTAATGGCATGGCACTGGGTGGCGGTTTCGAAATGTGCCTGGTGTGTGACTACCGTGTCATGTCAGAACAGGCACAAGTGGGCCTACCTGAAATCAAGCTGGGTATCTTCCCGGGCTTCGGTGGTACAGTGCGTTTAAGCCGTCTAATCGGTATCGACAACGCGGTAGAATGGATGGCAATGGCCAATCCTAAGAAGCCAGCTGCTGCACTGAAAGACGGCGCAGTCGATGCTGTCGTTCCTGCTGACAAGCTACAAGATGCTGCACTTGATCTGGTAAAACAGGCGATTCATGGCCGTTTAGACTGGAAAACCAAGCGTCAGGAAAAACTCGATCCAGTTAAACTCAGCCCGATCGAACAGATGATGGCGTTTAACTCATCGAAAGGCATGGTTTTAGCAAAAGCTAATCCAGCTCAATACCCTGCACCAAAATTACTGCTTGATTCTCTTCAAGCGGGTGCGAGCCTGCATCGTGATGACGCGCTGAAAGCGGAAGCTGAAGGTTTTGCTAAAGCAGCAGTCACACCACAAGCAGGTGCCTTGATCGGTTTGTTCCTGAATGACCAGATCGTGAAAAAAACCTCGAAGCGCTATGAAAAAGGTGCGCATCCAGTGAACCAGGCGGCTGTTCTAGGCGCAGGTATCATGGGTGGTGGTATTGCTTACCAGGCGGCAAGCAAAGGCACACCGATCATCATGAAAGACATCGGTAACCCGCAACTGGCTTTGGGTATGAAAGAAGCCAATGGTTTACTGACCAAACAAGTTGAACGTAAGAAGATGAAGCCTGCTCAAATGGGTGA
>JADHEF010000928.1_pt1 | contig 23064 bp, 24 predicted proteins | sample 8952391 | NCBI WGS metagenome assembly JADHEF01 (sample SAMN16124439, study PRJNA663245) | bioreactor sludge metagenome | isolation source: sludge (nitrite) | place: India:Bengaluru | collected 2019-02-28 | reverse complement strand
CCACTCTGTTTGCCACGTGCCGCTTCACGGTCACTACGGGTATGAGTTGAACGTGGCAACATGCCATATTCAGCCGTTACCCAGCCCTGGCCCTGACCTTTGAGGAAACGCGGTACAGAACTATCCACACTGGCAGTGCACAGTACTTTGGTATGACCAAATTCAACCAATACAGAGCCTTCCGCATAACGTGTATAGTTACGGGTAATTTTCACTTCACGTAATTGATCTAATGCTCGTTGGTCGATACGCATAATAAGTCCTGTATGGGTTCAAAATAATTGCGGCTCAGTATAGCAGAAGCCTTTGCCAAGATTAGGCAGCCGGGCGATTCATTTACAAAATCAATGCATCAGCTCGCTACGAGTTGTCGAAATTCTGCCGATCTGTGGCACTACGATTTAATTTAATTTTTGCTAGACTAAAACTCTCTATAAGGGAAGCCGGTGATAGGAAACCCATTTATGTCCTTACGTGAAGATCGCAAGCAGCAAAGTCATCAGGCGTTACTCGATGCGACACTGGCATTCAGCAGTCAGGGCCGCGCTTTCAGCACGATCAGCCTACGTGAAGTTGCGCATGCAGTCGGAGTGGTACCAACGGCGTTTTATCGACACTTTCAGGATATGAACCAGCTGGGTCTGGAGTTGCTGGATCAGGTGGCGATCCATATCAAGGGCGTACTCAATCAGCTGGGGCAGGCCTATCTGTATCAGCCGAATACCCGAACCCACACTGGGCTTGAACTCTTTTTTCAGGCCGTCGAATATCATCCTGAACCCTGGATTTTTTTTGTGGCAGAACGTTGGGGCGGTTCGGACGTATTACGTGCCGGAATTGAACGGGAAATTCATTTTCTGGCTGAAGATGTCATGCATGAACTGGCCAAGATGCAATCTACCCGACATATTCAGGCGCCACAGGACTTGCAGGCTCTGGCACAGATGCTGATTGAGCTGTCCCTGAACTGGGCCATGGGCTGGATTCATCTGCAACATCAGGCTGATCCAGAGCTGCGCCGCGCCCAATCCAACGCCTTTAAAACCCAAAGCGTGCTACAGATGCAGCTTTTGCTGCGTGGCATTTTGCACTGGTACCGACGGCCTGCCGAAACAGTCGAAACCGCAAGCCCTGTGCTCAATGAAGCGGTCACTCCTCCGGCCTAAATAAAAAAACCTGCATCATGATGCAGGTTTTTTACTGATCGTCAGTTCAGACTTATTTGGCTTTACGCTCTTTCTCGATCAGGTAATTCACCACCTGAATGACTTTGGCATCATTACCTTGCACAATATATTTACCATTCACGGTCACTGCCGGAACACCACTTAACTGATACTGAGCAGCCAGATTTTTGGCTTGGGCAATTTTCGAAGTGATCGGGAAAGATTTATAGGTGCTGTTAAATTTTGCTTCAGGAATACCATAGCGAGTATAGAACTTAGCCAGTTGTGCCTGTTCTAAAATTGGACGTTGCTTGTCATGAATATCATGGAATAATTGTAAATGTGCTTTTTGACGCACCCCCAATGCTTCAGACACATAATAAGCACGCGCTGCCTGCTCCCAGAGTGGATTCATCGCAGCAGGCGTACGTACAAAACGTACATCTTTTGGTAATTTTTTCAACCAACCCTGCATATGTGGTTCAAGCGCGAAACAGTGACCACAGCCGTACCAGAAGAATTCACGTACTTCAATTCTGCCCGGTTTTTCGACTTTGACTGGTTTTGCAACCACCTGATAGTCCTGACCTGCCACAAAATTGGCCATAGCATTGCCTGAAAAGGCCAAAACAGATGCGGCAACAGCGCCTAAAAGGAATTTTTTCATTCGGATTATCGTCCTCTAAATCATTATGCTTAGTTTATGTGTTCACTATAAATCAATTATGCCGGTTTCGTTTTCATTCTGTGAACTTTTTTGCTGCTTTTATCGCTTTTTCTGCCAGAATCGCTACACTAAACCATCGGACTGATTTTCAAGGTTTTAAATCAGTTTCTCTGGCCATTCGGCACATACATATTTTTAGCTAATCATGACTGATTGAGGTGACACCGATGTCGCAATTGAATGTTGATCCACAAGAAATTGCCAAGTTTGAAGCATTTGCAGCTATATGGTGGGATCAGCATTCCGAGTTCCGCCCCTTGCACATGATTAATCCACTGCGTTTAAACTGGATTGATGAACATGCCGGTGGCCTGAGCGGCAAAAAAGTGCTGGATGTCGGCTGTGGTGGCGGTATTCTGGCCGAAAGCATGGCGCGACGCGGTGCCAATGTGCTCGGAATTGATATGGGCGCAGCCCCTTTAAATGTGGCACGCATCCATGCTGAACAGGAAGGCGTAAGCAATATTGAATATCGTCAGGTGCCGGTCGAGCAACTGGCAGAGGAACAGGCTGGCCAATATGACATCGTGACCTGCATGGAAATGCTAGAGCATGTGCCAGATCCGGCATCGATTATTCAGGCCTGTCATAAACTGGTCAAGCCAGGTGGTCATGTATTCTTCTCGACCATTAACCGTAATCCAAAGTCCTATTTATTTGCCATTATTGGGGCAGAATATGTCTTGCGCATGCTGGCCAAAGGCACCCATGATTACAGCAAATTTATCAAGCCGTCCGAACTGGCACATGACATTCGCAACTCGGGTTTAAAGCTTAAAGACATGACCGGTCTGCACTATAATCCGCTGACCAAGCGTTATTGGCTGGCACCGAATGTTGATGTGAACTATATGGTCTATACCGTGAAAGATAGCGCAGCAGAGACCACAGCATGAAAGCCGTTTTATTTGACCTCGATGGTACCCTGATTGATACCGCTGCCGATTTTATCCGGATTATCCAGCAGATGTGCCATGAAGAAGGCCGTGCACTGGTTGAACCCGAGCTGATTCGTACCCAGGTCTCCGAAGGCGCTCGCGCTATGGTGAAACTGGTTTATCCGGAACTGCAACTAGAAGATCCAGTCTTTCTGCAACACCGTCAGCGCTTTCTGGACATGTACGGCGCAGATATTGCGGTCGATACCGATCTGTTTGATGGCATGTATCCATTACTTGAACAGCTAGAGGAAAATGACATTCCTTGGGGGATTGTGACCAATAAACCGCGCTGGCTCAGTGAGGCTTTACTGCAAGCACTGAATCTGAGTGAACGCTGTGCGGTACTGGTGTGCCCTGAAGATGTCACCCGCACCAAACCTGATCCTGAACCGATGTATCTGGCAGCCAAGCAACTGAATCTTGCCGCGGAAGACTGTATCTATGTCGGAGATCATCCACGAGATATTGATGCCGGCCGTCATGCCCAGATGCCGACCATTCTGGCTGCCTATGGTTATTTGCCGTTGCAATACAAAGACGATTTAAACGCCTGGCAGGCCGACCATATCGTGCATACTGTGACAGAATTACATCAATTGATTCAGACACTAGTACTGAAGCAGCATACTGCGGTATCTTGAACGCTTAACACTAAATAATAAGAAGTGAGGAGGTAGATAATGAAATATTCAGCATATCAACCTCGCCCCGATCTGCTCAAGGATCGTATCATCCTAATCACAGGTGCGGGCGATGGCATTGGACGTGCAGCAGCAATCAGTTATGCCTTGCATGGCGCAACTGTGGTGCTGCATGGGCGTACCTTAAACAAACTCGAAGTCATTTATGATGAAATTGAAAGTTTGGGTGCGCCGCAACCTGCCATCTTGCCGCTACAACTATCGAGTGCGTCAGAACGTGATTATGAGCTTTTGCTCGATACGCTAGACCGTCAGTTTGGTCGTCTGGACGGCATTCTGCACAATGCCGGCATTTTAGGCGAACGGGTTCCCTTGGCGGATTATCCGGTCAATGTCTGGGATGATGTGATGGCAGTCAATCTGCGTGCACCCTTTGTCATGACCCAAGCGCTGTTACCGTTATTATCCAAATCCGAACATGCTTCTGTGGTTTTTGCCAGCTCAGGTGTAGGCCGCGAAGCCCGCGAACGCTGGGGTGCGTATTCGGTTTCTAAAATTGCTATTGAAGCGGTAAGCCAGTTATTTGCCAAAGAGCAGGTACATCCGAATATCCGTTATAACTGCATCAATCCCGGGGCAACGCGGACTGCCATGCGCGCCAAGGCCTATCCGAATGAAGATCCGAAAACCCTGCCTACCCCCGATTCAATCATGCCGGCTTATCTATATTTGATGGGTAATGACAGCTTGCATATGAATGGCCAGAGTATTGATGCACAGGATTAAATTATTCTGTCTGTCATTCAGGGAGCAATCGCTCCCTTTTTATTTCATTTTTAGTCATATTCAGCGCATAAATCTTAAGTAAGTTCACCCCGCTCGCATTGAGTTTCATTAAAATAACAGCATACTAAGCCCCACTATATTTCACTCGAGTGCATCATGACTGAATTAAACAATATTACGGTGACCCATTTAGACGATGGCATGGTGTCGCTGCTGATTGATCAACAGCCTATTTCAGAGAAATACGGCACCAAGTTTGAAGCCAGTATCGTGGATGACATCAAAGCACTCGAAAATGCTCAGAAACTCAAATTGTTCGAGCAATTTGTATTTTCACATCAGGATCTGAATTTTGAACATGCCTATTATTATGTGACTGGCATTGAAAAATTAGACGACAGTTATCGTCTGGCCAAGCATTTTGTTTATCGCATTAAAATTGAAGGTCAGCCAGAAATCGAACATGTCATCAGCAATCAGGGCAAAGCCATGACGGCCGAGGATGTACGTGCCTTTATTCAGGCGCATGTGCAAAAATCACTCAACGATTATACTGACCTGAACTACGCTTATTAAAAGTCGGGTCATTGAATAATCTTGGGCACTTTTCGATAAAGTGCCCTTTTTTTCTTAAAATCCTGCAAAAAATAACAATAAATCGGATTTACATATTAAATATATAAAATTATACGGTTTTCCAAATTAAACTGATTGGACTATGCTTTCTTGAATCACAGATAGATCAAATTAGGAGCGCAGCATGGCTGACCAAAAACGTAAAATTGAAACAATTCACCGGATTGAACAGTTGCAGTTATCTGAAGCATTGATTGTGGCACTCGATGACGCCCTACAAGCTGAATCCGTGGCTGACGCGATTCAGTCCTTACAAGGTTTGGCAGAGCAATGGAATTAATCTCAAACTAAACCGGCAAAATTCTTTGTCGTTTCATTAAATCATGAACTTTTTTCTCGCTGACTCAATGCTGTTTTTTTGAGCTAAATCATCGATTTTCGCTTGCATGTTGGCCCTTGCTTTGATGAGATAAGGACATGGCTCGGTAGGCTACTTTATAGAAGTGATGCCGTCGCATATAGTCATGTAAAAACATGACATCATCATAATATCTCTGCATTTGTTATAAAAATTGTGCCTGTTCTTCACAGTTTCTCTGCAATTTTTCCGTACATTAGGTGCTGTAGAAGATGAACAATTTAATGAGGGTTCAACATGAAAAAGGTTTTGGTGGCACTGGCAATTTCTTGCAGTACATTCATGCTGAGCAATGTCGTCATCGCTGCCCCTCATTTCAATGATGAATCCCGTATGGATTCACGTCATGGTCATGACAAGAAGAAAGCCCGTGAGTTCCGAGAGGAAGATCAGCAGGATAACCGCCGTATGCGTGAAGAACGCGGGGTGAAACGCCTGCAACAGTTACGCTGGCAGCCGGGTTATGTGATGCCGCAGCATTATCGTGGCAATGGCTATAAAGTTGAATATAAAGACCATCGCCTGCCTCGACCTGACCGCAAGCAGCAATGGTACAAAGTCAATAATGACTATATTCTGGTGGATTCTGAAAACAACAGCATTATCCGGATTGTGGGTGACTAGTTCATAAGTGCATTCAAATTTAATCTTCTTTAAGGCCCAACGATGTTTGGGCTTTTTTATTTCACTGGCTGAAAATTTTTAACCCAAAATCTCGCGGCTTTTCCAGTTTTCAAACTGCGTGATTCATCTACTAAATTTCTTCATGAATTTAACAATTTAACTAAATAGCCCTCACGCTTTCTATGTACTTGTTCGCTAATTTAGTCTCATCGAAATTAGATATACATCTTAAGGTGAGAGCCATGAAAAAAGTCTTAACTACAATCGCGTTATCTCTAAGTGCTTTGTTAGCTACTTCTGCAATGGCAGCACCACAGCATGACTCGCGTTATGACCATAATCCGCATAAACCGGCGCCACACTGGAATGCCAAAGACAGCAAGAAATGGAATGACGACCGTCGCTGGAATGATGACCGCCGTCATAACAACCGTATGGTCAATCCAAGCCGTGACTGGCGCGTAGGACAAACTTTACCTCGCCAATATGACAACAACCGTTTTGAAGTAAGTGATCGCGAAGCACGCCGTTTGCCAAATACCGGTCGTTTCCAGCAATGGTACAAGGTCAACAATGACTACGTTCTGGTCAATGAGCGTACCAACAAAATTGTACGAATCATTAACTAAGCTTTCTCCATTACTGCTCGTCTTGCAGACACCTGAAGTCCCCTTCAGGTGTTTTTTTATATCTGCACTTCCACTTGCATTTTTTTTCATTAGAATCAAAGCTGGATCTTCAATCATTGAAATGGGCACAGCATGACTTCAGCAGAAACGTCACAAAGCACAACCTTGCAATATGTGCACTGGTTTCGCCATTCTGCGCCTTATATCAATGCGCACCGCAATAAAACCTTTGTAATCATGTTTGATGGCGAAGCCGTCTTAAATGATAACTTTCAGCATATTATTCACGATATTGCTTTATTACATTCTTTGGGCATTCGGCTGATTCTGGTGCATGGTGCACGTCCGCAAATTAACCAGAATCTGGCTCAAAGCCAGATTACGACGCCTTTTTACCAGCAGCGTCGGGTCACCACACGTGAATCTTTAAGCTGCGTGATGAATGCCGTCGGTTCGATCCGCCTACAAATTGAAGCACTGCTGTCTATGGGACTGGCCAACTCGCCGATGTATGGCGCCCGTATTGATACCGTTTCAGGGAATTTTGTCACCGCCAAGCCGTATGGCATTCGCGACGGTATCGATTTTCAGCTGACCGGTGAAGTGCGTGCAGTTGATACTGACGCGATTCAGCGCCATCTGGACAGTCATAATATTGTGGTGCTTGGCCCGACCGGTTATTCCACTACCGGAGAAGTCTTTAATCTGCTGGCTGAAGAAGTTGCTACCAAAACTGCGATTCGCCTTAAGGCAGATAAACTGATTTTTCTCGGTAATCAGCATGGCCTGATGGACAGTAACGGCCAGCTCAAACGTGAAGTGACACCGCAACAGCTGGATGATTTTATTCCAGTCGAGCAAGATGCACTGGAAAGAGGATTACAGCTAAAAGCCGCACAAGAAGCCTCAATGAACGGCGTACATCGGGTGCATCTGATTTCTTATGCCTATGATGGTGCCCTGCTGGAAGAGCTGTTCACCCGGGATGGTTCCGGCACTCTGGTCACCGATGCACATTATGAAGAAGTACGGATGGCCGATATTCAGGATGTCGGTGGCCTGATCGGTTTGCTGCGTCCACTGGAAGAAGAAGGCATTCTGGTCTATCGTTCGCGTGAACGCCTAGAAAATGAAATCAACCAGTTTGCCGTAATCGAACGGGACGGCATGATTCTGGCCTGTGCCGCCCTCTACCCGATTCCGACGACAGGGGATGAATTGCGTTCTGCAGAAATTGCCTGTGTTGCGGTACATCCCAGTTATCGCAAGTCTAATCGGGGTAGCCAGATCCTGCATTATCTAGAAGAAAAAGCCAAAAGCATGCAGATTCAGCAACTGTTTATTTTAACTACCCGCACCGCGCACTGGTTTCTGGAACAAGGCTTTGAACCGGCTTCAGTCGATGACCTGCCGGATGCCCGTCAGGCATTTTACAATTATCAACGTAATTCAATTGTTTGCAAAAAGTCACTTTAAAGTGGCTTTTTCTTTCAGTGCTTTAGCTTAATTTTAGATAAAGATATCTGGCAATCTCGCTTTAAATTTTAAAATTCTATTACTCGTTTTTAGCTAAACATATCAATAGATTAGATTTAAAAAAATGACTATAAATTTCATAGGTTTGATTAATTTAAATATTAAATCTTCATTTTTATATAAATCACTTTTCTGCATAAGTTTTGCGCTTTTTTATTTATCTTTTTTCTTCATTAGAAATTCCTGAATAGTTATTTTTTTAGAAAAACAAAAACGATTAGCGTGTGTCTAAGTTTTCATTCACTAGCTTTTCACTTTCGGGAGTTTTGATTCATGCGCCAATCTCATGTTCAGTTTTTAACAAAGACTGCGGTACTCGGTACCGCGATGGCTGGTGTCATGATGCTTTCAGGCTGCTCGAAAAAAGAAGAGACCATTACCCTGAATATCGGTTTCCAAAAATACGGCATATTACCTATTTTAAAAGAACGCGGCACGCTGGAAACCAGCTTAAAACAGCAAGGGGTCAATGTGAAATGGGTAGAATTTCCGGCCGGCCCACAACTGCTTGAGGGCCTGAATGTTGGCAGCGTCTCTTTTGGTGAAGCCGGTGAAGCACCGCCAATTTTTGCCCAGGCGGCCAACTCAAATCTGGTCTATGTGGCCAATCAGCCGCAAGCGCCTAAGGCAGAAGCCTTAATTGTACCGAAAGATTCGCCGATTCAGTCTATTCAAGATCTGAAAGGCAAACGGGTAGCCCTGAACAAAGGTTCAAACGTGCATTACTTACTATTAAAAGTTCTGGAAGCCAACCAGCTTGGCCTTGATGATATCGAAGTGATCTATTTACCACCTTCCGATGCACGTGCTGCATTTGAACGTGGTGCAGTCGATGCTTGGGTGATCTGGGATCCGTTCTTTGCAGCTGCTGAACATCAAATTGGTGCGCGTGTCATTGCCAGCGGTGAAAATGTGGTGAGCAATCATCAGTTCTATCTGGCAGATCGCAAGTTCGCAGAAAGCCATCCTCAGGTGGTACAGGCGGTGGTCAACGAACTGAATCTGACCACGGACTGGGTGGCAAAAAATCAGGACGCTGCCGCTCAGCTCCTGCAAAAACCGACAGGTCTGGCCGTCGATGTCTTGAAAACCTCTATTTCACGCATGGGCTTTGGCGTTAAACCTCTCAGCACTGACGTGATTCAAAAACAGCAACAAGTCGCCGATGCATTTTATGCGCAGCAGCTGATTCCACAAAAGCTGAATATTGATGCAGCAATTATTAAATAACAGCAGAATAATTCGAGAATAAAGATGAGTCATATAAAAACAGTTTCTTATATCAGCTTAGCGCTATTGAGCTTTAGTCTGACTGGCTGCCAGAAACAGGAACCACAGCAAACGGCTGCCGCAGAAACCACGTCAGCGCAACAAGTTAAAACCATTGCGATTGGCTTTCAGAAATCAGCCTTGAATCTGCTGGTGGCACGCGATGAAAAGCTATTAGAACAACAATTTCCCAATGCCAAAATTGAATGGAAAGAGTTTCCGGCAGGCCCACAAATGCTGGAAGCACTGGCAGTCGGGGCAGTGGATTATGGCTATGTGGGAAATACTCCGCCTATTTTTGCACAGGCGGCAGACAAAGCCCTGAGCTACGTGGCCTTTGAAAAAGTGGCGGGAAATTCTTTGGCCGTGGTCGTGCCGAAAGACAGTGCCATTCAAAATATTCAACAATTGAAAGGAAAACGGATCGCGGTGCAGAAAGGTTCAAGTGCCCATGAACTTCTGGCCAAAACCCTGGAAAAAGCCGGATTAAGCTGGTCAGAGATTCAAGCCGTCTGGCTTCCCCCTGCGGATGCACGTGCTGCTTTTGACAAAAAAGCCATTGATGCCTGGGCAATCTGGGATCCCTTCCTGGGTGCAGCCGAGTTCGACAGCAAGGTTAAGGTGCTGATTGAATCTAGTGACTTTCCACAAACCTACTCCTTTTATATCGGCAATCCCGAATTTATTCAGAAGCATCCGGATAGCCCCGGGAAGTTTATCCAGGCTTTAAATGCATCTGACCAGTGGATTCTTAAAAACCAGGCTGTAGCTCTAGATATTTATCAGAAAAGTACCGGTCTGAAACCGGATGTAGCGAAGATTGCATTTGAGCGTCGTCTTAAACCTTCGCCGGTACAACCATTAACGACGGAAGTGATCAAAGCTCAACAGAATATTGCCGATCTCTTCCAGCAGGTTCAACTGATTCCCAAAACCATCAGCGTCCAGCAACAGATCTGGTCGCCAGCGGCCACACATTGATGAGCAAACAAGATCATTTAATTTAAGGAATATTACATGAAAATTTTCTGGTTTATCCCCACTCATGGCGACAGTCGTTACTTAGGCACCAGCAAGGGCGCACGTGTTGTAGATCATGCCTACATGAAGCAGATTGCCGTTGCCGTGGATAATCTTGGTTATGAAGGTGTCCTGATTCCGACTGGCCGTTCTTGTGAAGATCCATGGTTAACTGCAGCCAGCCTGATTGATGCGACCAAAAAATTAAAATTCCTGGTGGCATTGCGTCCAGGCGTGACCACGCCGGCACTGGCTGCACGTATGGCCGCGACCTTTGACCGCTTGTCTAATGGCCGAGTACTGCTGAATCTGGTGACTGGCGGTGACGAGCAGGAGCTAAAAGGTGATGGCGTCTATGAAGATCACACAACCCGTTATAAAACGGCGACCGAATACACCACCATCTGGCGTGAAATTTTAAAACGCTCACATACCGGTGAAAGCTTTAGTTTCCATGGCGAACGCTTAAGTGTCGATGATGCAAAATTGTTGTATCCACCCATTCAGCAGCCGCATCCGCCTTTATGGTTTGGTGGCTCATCGGATGATGCCATTGAACTGGCTACGGATCAGGTCGACACTTACCTGACCTGGGGCGAGCCACCGGCAGCAGTCAAAGAAAAAATTGCAGTGGTAAAAGCCAAGGCTGCAGCTAAAGGTCGTGAACTGAATTACGGGATCCGTTTACACGTGATCGTACGCGAAACCAATGAGCAGGCCTGGGCGGCGGCTGAAGAACTGATTCAATATGTGGATGATGCCACTATCGCTGCAACCCAAGCCAAGTTCAAATCCATGGACTCGGTCGGTCAGCGCCGTATGGCAGAACTGCACAATGGCGATCGCAGCAAACTCGAAGTTTCTCCAAACCTCTGGGCAGGTGTGGGTCTGGTTCGTGGTGGTGCAGGTACGGCACTGGTCGGCGATCCGGAAACTGTCGCTGCACGTATCCAGGAATATGCCGATCTGGGGATCAGCACCTTTATTTTCTCAGGCTACCCACATCTGGAAGAATCCATCCGTTTTGCCGAACTGGTATTCCCTTTACTTCCACTGGAAACCCAGCAAAAACTCACTCAACCAAACTTGACCGGTCCATTTGGTGAAATCGTGGCGAACAACTACACCCCGGACGAGAACAAGCAGGCTGAGAAAATTAAGGAGTCTGCTTAATGTCAAAAGTCGTTTCCGTTGAAACCCTGACCCCAAAGCAGGTTTCACGTGGAACAATTCTGGGGCAGCATCTGCTGCCCTGGCTGGTTCCAATTTTCTTGATTGCAGTTTGGCAAATTGCCTCTAGCACAGGCCTGCTGGAAAGCCGGATTCTGCCTGCACCGAGTGCTGTGGTTTTAGCCTTCTGGAATTTATTGCTCAGCGGTGAACTGTGGACGCATGTGCAAGTCAGTGCAGGACGTGCCATCAGCGGATTATTGGTAGGTGGTGGTTTGGGCCTATTGCTGGGTCTGTTAAATGATTCATCCAAAACTGCCTCTACCCTGCTCGACACCACCTTGCAGATGATCCGCAATATTCCTGCACTGGCACTGATCCCCCTCGTCATCTTATGGTTCGGGATTGATGAATCTGCCAAATTGTTTCTGGTGGCGATTGGGGTATTTTTCCCGATTTATATCAATACCTATCATGGGATTCGTTCCGTCGATCCGCAATTGATCGAGATGGGCAAAAGCTACGGCTTAACTCGCTGGCAACTGTATAAAGAAATAATTCTGCCGGGGGCGATGCCGTCAATTCTGGTCGGACTGCGTTTTTCTCTGGGTCTGGTCTGGGTATTGTTAATCGTGGCCGAAACCATTTCCGCCCAGTCTGGTATTGGCTATATGACCATGAATGCACGCGAATTTTTGCAAACTGACGTGGTTCTAGTGGGTATTTTACTGTATGCCCTGCTCGGCAAATTAGCCGATGTTCTGGCAGTGGCTTTAGAACGATTCCTGCTACGCTGGCATGCCGGCTATCAAAAATAAAGAATAAATGAGGAGCATGTGATGACTGATCTCAGTTTAGGGCGTCATGCCAATGACCCGATTTTGCCACTGGAACAACCTGCGGCAGATATCAATCCTGCTGCAGTGATCGGTGCCGAAATTATCATTGAACAGCTGCACAAGTTTTACGGTTCGGTCAAAGTTCTGGAAGATCTGGACCTGCATATCCAGCCGGGTGAATTTCTAGCAATTGTTGGTCGCAGCGGTTGTGGTAAAAGTACCTTATTGCGCTTGATTGCCGACCTGGAACAGCAAAGCTACGGTGAAATCAAGTTTAAGTCCGCCCGGCATATTCGTGAAGGCATTACTGCAGATGATATCCGGGTGATGTTTCAGGATCCTCGCCTGCTGCCTTGGCGCAGCATCGAACAGAATGTGCAGTTAGGCCTGGGCAAAGAGCAGCATGCCAAAGCCTCGCAAATGCTGGAAAAGGTAGGGCTCAAAGAAAAAGCCGGACTGTGGCCTTCACAGCTTTCCGGAGGACAACGGCAACGTACCGCCTTGGCGCGGGCATTGTCACATCAGCCGCGTATTCTGCTACTGGATGAACCGCTCGGTGCTCTGGATGCCCTAACACGTCTGGAAATGCAAAACCTGATTGAGCGCCTCTGGACCGAACAAGGCTTTACCGCCATTCTGGTCACGCACGATGTCAGTGAAGCCGTGCAACTGGCAGACCGGATTATCTTGCTGGACAAAGGCCATATTGCCAAAGAGTTTAGGGTCAATTTGCCACGTCCCCGGCAAAAAAGTGTGACATTTGCAGAACTGGAACAGCAAATCTTGCAGGCAGTTTTAGCGACCTGAACATCGAATCAAACCCAAAATCGAGTATGGTTTTGGGTCTTATTCTTATAAAAAATAATTTTATCTCAATAAGAGATCATTTTTATCAGATTCATTTCAGTATTATTCCTCTCCCCAATTAATGAAGAAAAAAGATGAATAAATGAAGTATTTTCAGAAACTTGAATTTTTCTCCCGGTGTAGATGCATTTAGCCTGTTTTAAATATTGATCTAGAGAATAAATCATCATTATTCAAAAAATTAGCCTGTGACTGTGTGCACAAATCTGATGATTTGCCGTACAATTGAGGATTCCCTTTTTCATTGTTTTTTATATTTGCTAATGGAACAAAAAAAGAGTACTCAAAAACGCAATCAGCTGCTAAATGCTGCACTAGACGTATTTTCCCTATATGGTTTTAATGGGGCAAGTCTGGATGAAATCGCACAAATTGCAGAAATGCATAAGTCGAATATTTTCTATTATTATGAAAATAAAGAAGCCCTGTATGTCGAGGTATTAACCACCGTTCTACAAAAATGGCTGGCGCCTTTACAAACCCTGGAAGCTGAACTTGAACCTGAAGAAGCGATCACCAATTATTTGATGCAAAAAATTGAAGTGTCGCGTACCCAGCCTAAAGCATCTCGTTTATTTGCTTTGGAGGTGATTCAAGGTGCACCGCATATTCTGGAAATTTTAAAAGGTCCGCTGAAAAAACTGGTCAAGCGTAAAGCCAAAGTAATTTCCAACTGGCAAGAGCAAGGCAAGATTTCTGCAGATATTGATCCTGAGTTACTGATTCTGAATATTTGGGCGATTACCCAGAACTATGCAGACTTTGCCACTCAAATGGAAATGGTCACGGGTAAAACTTTGCGTAACCGCAGCATGCAGCAACGCATTATCCAGCATACGGTACACATGATGTTATACGGCGTGATTCCACGTACGGATAAATAAGCAAGCGCTTCTGATTGGCACACGACCATAGTTGCTATGGTCGCCGAGCAAACTTAACCTTCCTATTTATTTTACCATTTGATATAAATCTAATAATTTTTTCGCACCTAGCAACAGATTTTCTTCCCAATCCAGATGCGCAGTCCCATTGGCTCCATCACTAATGTATTTCACTGAAATCAGCCGAACGCCCAGCTTTTTACAGACTTTGGCCAAGGCATAGCCTTCCATATCCACCAGATTACACGTCACTTTTGAAATACCGGTTTCAAAGCTGTCGCCTGTGCCACAAATCCCTTTCGGTAAATGGTCAAAGAAAGAATCCAACTCAATCGCACCCGGGAAATGTTGATCCATGGGTGTTACACCGACTTCAAAACCAAGGGGCGACACATCCATATCACGCTGTACAAACTGACTGACTTCAATCAGTTCATGGGCATTAAAATGCGAGCTGCCAGCTGTACCCAAATTCAGCAAGGTTGTGCAGCCCGTTTTTTGAATCACCTCAAAGGCTTTAAAGGCCGCGTTGACTTTGCCAATCCCGCTGTAATGTACCTGAATGCCTTCTGCTTCAAACAAGCCTTTGGATTCATTAGGTAGAGCCATGATGAGCGCCAGATCGGACATTCGAAACACCTGATATCAAGAAAAACCCTGACATTAGAAAACAAAACCGGCTGAATGAAAAGCATCAGTGCTCTGATCAGACATGATCAATGTGTATAAAAACAAAACTGCTCAACGCTAAGGAAGATGAATTTTCAAGAAAAATATTGCATAAAAACACAACAGCAAGACGAAAGCGCGAGATTATGGCAATATATAGCCTCTCGATATTTCTAAGCACTTGATTTGCCCATGCAGCTGCTCCGTCTAAATGCTCTAGCCTCTCATTCTGAATTACCCAAAACTGCCGTGACCATCGGTAATTTTGACGGCGTGCATTTAGGCCATCAGGCGATGATCCGTCAGCTGCAACAGGTGGCCAAAGCACAGGGTTTAAAATCTGTAGTGATGATTTTCGAGCCGCAACCACTTGAATACTTTCAGGGTTATGATGCTCCACCGCGTATTTCATCATTGCGTGAAAAAGTTGAATATCTGACTGAGCTGGGTGTGGACTATATCGCAGTGGCGAAATTTGACCATACTTTTCGCAGCCTGACTGCAGAAGCTTTTGCCGACATTTTAAAAGAAAAACTGAATGCCCGGCATCTGGTCTTAGGCGATGATTTTCACTTTGGTAAAAACCGCCAAGGCAACAGCGAATTCCTGCGCAATTACGGCTTTGAAGTGACCAATTTAAATACCATTGCTCTAGATGGTGAACGGGTCAGTTCCACCCGGATTCGCCAGACCTTGCAAGCCGGTGATTTAGCTTTGGCCGCGCAATTGCTGGGTCGTCCTTATAGCATTACCGGACGAGTGCAATATGGTGATCAGATTGGTCGAACTATTGATTTCCCGACCATTAATGTACGCCTTAACCGTCATAAGCCCTGCCTCAAGGGAATTTATGGGGTGGAAGTCATTTGCGAAACACAATCCTTAAAAGACAAAGTAAAAGCTGACTCTGCAACTCAAACCGGTATTGCGGGTTATGACCCGACTGCCCTGTTTGGGGCAGGTCATGTCGGCACACGTCCAGCCATTAAACAAGCACATCCAGAGTGGCGATTAGAAGTACATTTTCCAAATGTTTCTGCTAATCTGTATGGCCTGTTGATGCGGGTGACGTTCTTAAACTATTTACATGGCGAAAAGGACTATCCTTCGCTTGAAGCGCTAAAAGCCGGAATTGATGATGATGTCGAGAAACTGCTTGAGTTTCGTCGAAATCACCCCACATTTCCCTTTTAATATCCCATATTTTTATTGTAAAACGTGTCAGTGACATAACTGATTAGATTGGAAGACGACTTGCATGAGCGATAAGCAAACTCCTGAAAATGCAGTGGACTATAAAGCCACGCTAAACCTCCCAGGTACTGACTTTGCAATGAAAGCAAATTTGGCAGTACGTGAAGCGAAATGGTTAGAAGAGTGGTATGCCGACAACATTTATCAGCAGATTCGTGAATCGCGTACTGGCAAGAAAAAATACGTGCTTCATGACGGCCCTCCTTATGCCAATGGTCAAATCCATTTGGGCCATGCAGTCAACAAAGTACTCAAAGACATCATCATCAAAAGCCGTGTAATGGATGGTTTTGATGCGCCATATGTACCGGGCTGGGACTGTCACGGTTTGCCAATCGAACTCAAAGTCGAAGAAAAAGTCGGTAAAGTCGGCGTGAAAGTGGATGCATCTACTTTCCGTAAAGCCTGTCGTGAATATGCCTATACCCAAGTTGAACTTCAAAAGAAAGACTTCGTGCGTATGGGCGTATTCGGTGATTGGGACAACCCTTACCTCACGATGAACTTCAAACAGGAAGCTGACATCGTACGTTCACTGGGTGCAATCGCGAAAGCAGGTCATATCGAGCCAGGTCTGAAACCAGTTAACTGGTGTCTGGACTGTGGTTCATCATTGGCTGAAGCTGAAGTTGAATATGAAGATAAAAAATCCGACGCGATTGATGTTGGTTTTACCGTTGTTGATTTAGCTGATTTATCTGCTCGTTTAGGCGTAGAGGTTGCTGATCGTACTGACATCGTGATCTGGACCACCACACCTTGGACCATGCCTGCTAACCAGGCGGTTGCACTGCATGCTGAGCTTGAATACCAATTGGTTAAAGCAACAGCGGAAGATAAAGCTGCACAAAACTTTATCTTGGCGAAATCATTGGTTGAGTCTGCGACTCAGCGTTATGGCTTTACTGCATTTGAAGTACTTGCTGAATTCACAGGTGCAAAACTTGAGAATTTAGTTCTCCAACATCCGCTCATTGCTGAACGCCAAGTGCCTGTGATTTTGGGTGAACACGTCACCGATGCTAGCGGTACAGGTGCTGTACATACTGCACCGGGTCACGGTGTGGACGACTATAAAGTTGGCTTACAGTACAACTTGAAAGTTGAAAACCCAGTCGGCGGTAATGGTGTGTATTTACCGACTTCGCCAATCTTCCCGGGCGAGCACATCTACAAAGCCAATCCAAAAATCATTGCAGCATTGACTGAAGCGACCAAGCTTTGGGCACACGTGGTGATCAAGCATAGCTACCCGCATTGCTGGCGCCATAAAACCCCGATTATCTTCCGTGCGACCCCACAATGGTTCATCAGCATGGATGCCAAAGGTCTACGTCAAAATGCACTGAATGCGATTGAAAACGATATCAGCTTTGTACCGGACTGGGGTAAAAACCGTATCCAGGCGATGATTGAAGGTCGTCCGGACTGGTGTATTTCACGTCAACGTACTTGGGGTGTGCCAATTCCGTTCTTCGTACACAAAGACACAAATGAATTGCACCCACGTACGCCTGAACTGATTGAAGAAGTGGCTAAGCTGATCGAGCAAGAAGGCATTGATGGCTGGTATAACCGTGATGCCTCTGAGTTTATCGGTGCGGATGCTGAACAATACAACGCAGTTCGTGACACATTAGATGTCTGGTTTGACTCTGGTACAACGCACTATGCGGTACTGCGTGAACGTGAAGAACTGACTGATCCTGCTGATTTGTACCTTGAAGGTTCAGACCAGCACCGTGGCTGGTTCCAGTCGTCGTTATTGACCTCGATTGCGATTAACGAACGTGCGCCATATAAAGGTCTATTGACTCACGGTTTCGTCGTGGATGAAAAAGGCCGCAAGATGTCCAAGTCGATCGGTAACGTGATCACGCCGCAAGACATCATTAAAGATATGGGTGCGGATGGCTTACGCTTCTGGATCGCATCAGCGGACTACCGTTATGAAATGACCGCGGGTAAAGAAATTTTTAGCCGTGCCTCTGATGGTTACCGTCGTATCCGTAACACGCTTCGTTTCTTGCTTGCTAACCTGAATGGCTTCAAACCATCAACAGATGCGCTTCCTGTAGATCAATTGATCGCGCTGGATCAATACATTCTGCAACGTGCATCTGAAGTGCAAGAAACCATTAAGAAAGCATACGAAGATATGAACTTCCATATCGTAACGACTGCTCTGACTAATTTCTGTATCAATGACTTGGGTGGTTTCTACTTAGACATCATCAAAGACCGTCAATACACCACGAAAGCGGATTCGCAAGCACGTCATTCTGCACAAACTGCGTTGTATCACTTGGTACAAGCATTCGTGCGTTGGATGTCACCAATCCTGAGCTTCACTGCACAAGAAGCTTGGCGGTTAATTCCTGAGCAATCAGAGAAATACGTGTTCACGGCTGAATGGTATGATATTCCTGTGGCTTCAACTGCAAATGTAGTATCTGAAGCTGAATGGCAAACGCTCATTGCCGTGAAATCTGCAGTAAACAAATTCATTGAAACTGCACGTACCGCGAAAACTGTCGGTTCTAACTTGTCTGCCAAAGTTGAACTTTGGGCAAATGCCGAATTAAAAGCAGTGCTAGATAAGTTAAGTGATGAGCTTCGTTTCGTACTGATCACATCACAAGTGATCGTCAATGAGTTTGATGCAGCACAAGGTGAAGCGTCTGATCTTGAAGGCTTGAATGTGAAAGTTTCAGCAGCTGATGGCGAAAAATGCGTACGTTGCTGGCATGTATTACCAGATGTAAATACACATTCTGCACATCCTGGTCTATGCGGTCGTTGTATCATCAACCTTCCTACAGGCCAAGGCGAAGAGAGAAAATATGCCTAATACCCACACCAAAAAGGGCTTATTCCAGTTCTATCCACATAATTTATGGTGGGTTGGACTGGCCATTCTGGCGATCATTCTGGATCAATGGACCAAATGGATTGCAGTGACAAATCTGAACTATGCAGATCCTGTTCCTGTGCTGCCCTTTTTAAATTGGACACTGCTACATAACTATGGCGCTGCCTTTAGTTTCCTGTCCGATGCCGGTGGTTGGCAACGCTATTTCTTTACTTCACTGGCAGGTTTAGTGTCTGTAATCTTTGTGTTTTGGCTGATGCGCATGCCAAAAGACATGAAAATTTTACCATTGGCGATTGCCCTGATTCTGGGTGGTGCTATCGGTAATTTAATCGACCGGGTCAGCCTCGGCTATGTAGTCGATTTTATTCATGTGTATTACCAGAACAGCCACTTTCCTGCGTTCAATATCGCAGATAGTGCTATTACTGTAGGCACTATTCTGATGCTGATTGATACCTTTTTCTTAGAAAAACATCGAATTCAACGGGCGCAAGCACAACATGACTGATTTTATTCATCCTAACGAAGAAACCCGGGTTGCAGACGGTTCTAAAGTCGAGCTGCACTTTTCTGTCGCAATCGAAAATGGCGTAGAAATTGACAATACCCGTAGCCGTGAAGAACCGGTCAGCCTGGTGATTGGCGATGGCAATTTACTGCCTGGTTTTGAAAAAGCACTGTTTGGTTTACGTGCCGGTGACCGTCGTACGGTGAGCCTGCCTCCAGAAGATGCTTTTGGTCCCTGGAATCCAGAAAACATCCAGAAATTTGATACGGTGAAGTTCGGAGAACGTCCAATCGAAGGTCACATGATCGAGTTTGAAGACAAAGCCAAAGCCACCCTGTATGGCGTGGTGAGATCGGTGAATGATGACATCACTGAAGTGGACTTTAACCATCCATTGGCAGGCAAAAACATCACCTTTGAAGTGGAAATCTTCAAAGTGACACCTGCGGGTCAGCAAGGCATTAAACTGATGTAAGACATCAGCTAATTAACTGATTTTAAAAAAGCTCCTTCGGGAGCTTTTTTATATTCCGGATACAAATCATCTCTAGTCACCTTCCTGAAATCTGATTAATTTAATTTGATGATCAGACCCGAAGAAAGGATGAAACATGAAAATTTATATTGTGGTTGGGAGTGTGCGTGAGGGACGTACTGCGATTAAAGTGGCGCACTGGGTACTGCAGGAAATTAAAAGTTATGCCTTTAGCACTTTAGAAACTGAAATTGTCGATCTAAAAGAATGGGATCTTCCGCTGTTTTCTGGTGCTCATCCCCCATTGACCGGGATTTATGATCAGCCCAAACAGCAAGACTGGGCCGACAAGATTGCGCTTGGCGATGCCTTTATTTTTGTCACGCCTGAATACAATCATGGCTATAGCCCTGCCCTGAAAAATGCTCTGGATTATCTCGGCAAGGAATGGCAAGGCAAACCAGCAGCTTATATTGGTTATGGTGCGACTAACGGATCACGTTCGATTGACCAGATTCGTCAAGTCGGCACTCAACTTGGACTGGTGGATACCAATGCCGTGATTGAAATCCGGGACATCTTTGCGCGCAATAAAGATTATTCTTTCCAAGGCAATGAATTTGATAATAAAAACTTAAAAGCTGTGGTGGATAGACTGATTCAATATGTCAGTGCTTAATGACTGGACGACAGCCCTGTACGTTTTAGCCTACATGCAGCGCAGAGTTTAGCCGCTATGCGGTTGTTTTATGCGAGGCTATAGTGAGTACATAGACAGACAGGAAGTCTGCAAAGCGATACGACAACAATAAAAAGCGCCAATCAACAGGACGTTGACAGATTAGACAGGAGTCAGATCTGAGAAGCAAATCCAGAAAAGCCTCGACAGGATGTTGAGGCTTTTCTGTTTAAACTTTAGGTTTAACTAGAGTAGTGATCGGAATGCATCAAACATCAACCTTAAAGCCGAGATCAACATCACAGGCGGCCTGCCCTCCCCGGATCTCCCAATTTTCTAGTGCACTTTCTCTCAGATGAATCAGAATATAATCTGCAGGAATGCCGATTTCTCCGAGACTTTTGACCATCTGCTGATACAAATTGCGCTTGGTCTCCAGACTGCGGCCAGCAAAACAGTCAATACTGATCAAGGTAAAATATTCAGGCTGAGCTAAATGGCTCATATAATGAAAACGATGCGCTTCATGCACGACCAGACGAATATTACGATCATATTCAGGCAGCTGAAAGGCAGTTTTCACACAATGAAATACGCTGTTAAGCAATTGTTCCTCAACTGCTTGAGGATATTGTTGCCGAACTTCAATTTGAATCGTAGGCATAGGAGTTTCCTTTTTATTATTTTATGGACGTTTTTATTTATATCAGTTGATGCATATCAAAAGAGTTTTCTCTCGCTAACATACAGCAAAATCATCACCGCAATTTATGATTTGGTCAGATGATCATTTTGAAACAGTATTTTTAAAATTATCTTTTAAAATTCGGCTGTCGGCTTTGACCTACAATCCATGCAGTTAAACTGCCCTATTGCGTTGTATCGCTTCAGGCTATATTCAGATCATACCAAGACAGGAAGTCTTGTAAGAAAAATAAAAAAATTCACGTAGCAGGATGCTGATCGGTATAACAGACATTATACCTTTAACAGAATATGAAAAGGCCTTCACAGGATGTAGAGGCCTTTTTCTTTCATGCCAGCATCAGCTTAAAAAGATTTTTATTCAGATGGTCAGCTTATTCAATATTTCATATTTAGATAAGCATCCTAAAAGCAGAGGATTAAGGTGCTGTCATTTTTAACAGAGCTGCTTGCGGACCATCTTGAATCACCCACAGTGAACCATCCTGTGCCTGAGCAACCCCGCGAATCCGCTCTTTCATATCCAGACGCTGAACTTCTTTCACTGGGGTCTTGTTCGTATCCACAATCACAATCGCCTTGGAAGACAGACCGGTCGCAATCGCCTTATTTTTCCATTGCGGGAAGACATTAGCCGTATAAAATATTAAATCTGAAGGAGAAATTACCGGAGTCCAATCCAGTGCCGGGGCTTCAAATTCAGGTCGGGTACTGTGATCAGGAATGGGCTTGCCATCATAATGATTGCCATTAGACACTAACGGATAACCATAATTTTTAGCTTTGACAATCTTGTTCAGTTCATCGCCGCCTTTCGGTCCCATTTCGATCACCCAAAGCTGCCCTTTCGGATCAAAAGCCATGCCTAGAGGATTACGATGTCCGAGACTCCAGACCTGCTGGGCAATTTTACCCTGAGTCATAAACGGATTATCGGCAGGGATTGAGCCATCATCATTCAGGCGAATAATTTTACCGGCATTAGATTGCATGTCCTGTGCAGGATCAAATTGCTGACGCTCTCCTGAACTGATCCATAACTTACCATCCGACCCGAATATAATCCGATGGGCATAATGTCCCTGGCCTGAAAATTTCGGAACTTGCGTCCAGATCCGTTCAATTTGTGTGAGTTGAGGAGTGGCTTGATTTAGGTCCAGTTTGCCACGAATCACCACTGCACCATATCCGCCTTGGCCTTGTTCGGCATAGCTCAGATATACCCACCGATTCTTTGCAAAATCTGGATGCAAGGCTACTTCACCTAAGCCACCCTGGCCTCCATATGCGACTTGAGGTATACCTTTAACTTCAATTTTTTTCTTGGTTTTTGGATCAAAGAGCTGCAATTTTCCTTTGCGCTCAGTAATCAATAGTCGGCCATCATTTAAAGTAGTAATCGCCCATGGCTCATTAAATTGAGCAACCTGTTCAGTCTTATATTTTTGCAAACTTGAAGAGACTGCATTCGATTTGGCAGCTGATGTAGATGTCTCTTGAGTACTTCTAGAAGATGGATTCTCTGCATGACAGGCAGTAAATGCTAAAGCACAACAACTGAGTAGAATTTTTATTTTAAATTGCGACAACATTATCTTCTCCATACTGATTTATTGTCCAAATTAACATCAAGATACAGAGTTTCTGGTCTAAATTCAGCATAGAAAAGTAAATAAATATATTTTAAAAATTATAAATAGAATTTATTTTAATAAAGAATTAGTGTCTAAGCTTTCCACTAAATCCCACGCATAAAAAAATCCCCCTCTGCCTTGGCGGAGGGGGATTTTGGAATAATGAGCTGGC
>JADHEF010000927.1_pt1 | contig 23070 bp, 19 predicted proteins | sample 8952391 | NCBI WGS metagenome assembly JADHEF01 (sample SAMN16124439, study PRJNA663245) | bioreactor sludge metagenome | isolation source: sludge (nitrite) | place: India:Bengaluru | collected 2019-02-28 | reverse complement strand
GCGATCGGCCCCCGACAGCACCCTCCGGGCCGCGACCCCAGCCTGCCGGCACGCCGCGGCGGCGCCTGCAGTTTCTGAGGGGTTTCTGCAGGCGTCCGCCGCGGCGGTTTTTCGTTTCAGGCTACTGCCGAACGAAGGTGCCAGACCCGCGGTAGTTCGACGGTTTGCGCCAGTCGGGACGCCACCAGAGCAGGCGCGACTCCTTCTCCGCCGGATCGTCCAGGTCGTCCTGGGCGACGTTCACCCGGATTTCCTTCCACGGCGCGCCCTGCTTTCCGTCCAGCCACGCGCGGGGAATGGAAATCTCCGCGGCGATTCCGCCGTCCTTCTTCACGCAGGCAAAACGCGAGCCCGGCGGGAGTTTATCCTTCTGGAAAACCGTCGGCTCGGCACCGGGAGCCGCGGGACTCATCGCGAACAGCATGAAGTCGCGCATCTCCCCGTCGCCGTTGCCGTCCGAGCGTTTGGGATCCGGGCGCGCATCCACGCGGATCTCGATGCCGTCCTGTTCCCACGGAAACCGTCCCGGCAGCAGGATCACGCGATCGTCCCGCGCGTCCACGGCCACGTAAAGGTTGTTGTCGTCATACGAAACGCCGAACCGGTACGCGGCATCGGCCGGGCCCGTCCACCCGTTGCCGTCCGGGGCCTGCGCGCCTTCCGGCAACCCGCCCCAATCCGCCAGGTTCCCGTCCACCACCACGGGCTTCGCGGCCGGCACCGCCCGCGAAACGCGGTCCACGGCGAGCACGGCCTTCCCGGGAACGGTATGGGTGGTTTCTCCGGGAGCCGCCAGGCAAAAAGTGGCGGCCCATGCCCACTCCACGGGGTTGGGCAGCTCGCCCGCCGCCAGTTTCCGCTTTGGAGCCAAGGTCACGGCCAGTTCCCGCTTCTCCCCCGGTTGCAGCGTCAAACGGAACTCGGCGGGCCCGACCACCAGGTCATCCGACTCCCCCGCTTTCGCCGAGATTTCCACGGCCGCCTCCGTCGGGTTTGAGACGCTCAGGGCGGTGGAACGGGTCGTGAAATCCCCCTCCAGGCGCACGGCGCGCCCGCGGACCGCAGACACCGAGAGTCTGCCAACCGCGTGGGCCGCCCGCTCCGAGCGGAGGTGAACTTCCCGGATGCCGTCCAGCATCAGGTTGGCGATACGGGGGCCGTCCTTCGCCATCGTCACCCACGCCAGGTGGTCGAACTCGCCGAACGGTTCCAGCCCGCGCATTTCGCTCCCACCGCCCGTGGTGGACATGACGATATGATCCTGGCCCTGGCGCACGCTCGTATAATACTGGTGGGTGTGTCCGGCGAACACCGTGTACGGGCGTCCCTTCAGCAGCGCCTCGAACTTCTCCCAGTTCGAGTTGGCAAAGCCCTCGTTCGAGCCGGGGATTTCCTCCTTCACCCAAAGCGGCTTGTGGAGGAACACGAAGGTCCACCTCGGCTTTGGATTCTCCCCCAGGACACGCGCGAAATAGGCGATCTGCCTGTCGCTGAGCTTTCCCTCGGGCGGATCCTCCGTGTTCAGGCACAGGAAAAGAACGCCGCGATACTTGAAATGGTAGTAGGGGTTTCCGAACCGCTTTGCCCACACCTCGGCCTCCACCGCGTTCGATATGTCGTGGTTGCTCGCCACATGGTAGAAAGGCATCTCCAGGGCATCCACGAGACCGCAGAACTCGTCCCACATCTGCGCCAGGGCAACCGTGTCGGTCGTGTACCCGCCGATCGTGTCGCCGACCGACATCACGAACTCCGGTTGGAGCAGGTTGAGTTTCCTGACCGCGTCCTCGAACACCCCGCGACGCGCGCCGCCGGTGCGGTCGGCCATCACGGCAAACTGGAAATTCTCCGGATCGTTGTGGAAAGCCTTCCTGGTGGCCTGGGGAATTCCCGGCGTGCGCGGCGGCGTCACGGAGTTCGGCTCACGCGCAATACAGGCGCCGGCAAAGCCGGCAATCAGCAGGGCAATCAGGGATACTCGCATGGATCACGAAACTCCTTGGTGCGGGAAATGGGTTTCTGCTGGGACTCGCGCCGCCAATTTGCAGACACAAGTAAAAACGATTAACCTGGGCAAGTAACCCCCGGGATGGAAAGCCGAACCGCCGCGCCGCGACTGCTGATGTTCCGTGTATGTTTTGTTTTTGCTTTGCCCGGCGCACCGACCCCAAATGGCCGCCCAGGAGGATCCCATCATGCGCTTCCCCGTGTCCGTCCGCTGTGCCCTGCTCATCCTGGCCGCCGCCCTTGTGAGTGCGCCGGCCATCGCCCAGTGGGAGACTGTCGCTCCGGGACTCGAATACCGCCACTTCACCCTTCCGGGTCCCGTGGAAGCCTACGTCACGCGCATGGAATGCGGATCCACCACCGCGCAGCAGTCCCTGTGCATGCAGGCCCCCATCGCACAGGGACAACTGTACAAGACGGGCCTGGTCAACGGCGGCCGGGAAACCGTGACCGGGATGGTCGTCCGCTACGACGACTCCATCGGATACCACTACCAGAACTGGGGCATGCGCCACGGCGTCCAGGTGGCCGTGAACGGCGATTACTGGGAACGCGAATACTCCGGGGGACCGTACACCGGCCGGCCGCAGGGCGGCCAGGTCGAAGGGGGGTGGTTTGCCCGCCGCTTTGGCGAAATCACCGGCGGCAGCGGCTTCTTCACCACCGTGTGGGGAATCCCCCACCTCGGCGGTGACGTGAAGAATGGCAGTTCCGGTGCCACGCAGGTGGTCAAGTACGCCGACAACGCCGAGTCCTCGCTCACCGGGGTGAACGTCGCGCGGGGTACCTCCGACCTCATCCTGTACACGCCCCAATGGGGTCCGGCGACGGCAACCGACGCCACCGGCGTCGAGGTCGTGGTCCGCATGAGCCGCCCGAACCTCGTGCTCTTCGACACCTCCTATGCAAGCGGCACGATCCTGGAGGTCCGCGACCAGCAGGTCGCCGCGAGAATCCCGTTCGACTGCGTGGTGGTTTCGGGGACGGGGTCCTACGCCACCACGCTCCGCAACAAGTGCGTGGCCGGGCAGTCGCTCCGCCTCCAGATGAAGGTCGTGGACATCGGGCTCCTCGGCCGCACCCCCCCGCTGCCGGCCCAGGACTGGACCAAGGCTTACGCCTGCGTCGGGGTGGACCGCGAAGTCGTGGTGGCCGGAATGGTGAGCGACAACATGCCCGTGCCCGACGCCACCCGCGACCCGCGGACGGGGGTCGGGTTCAACGCGACCCACATCTTCCTCGTGGTCGTGGATGGCCGCAGCGCCGCCAGCATCGGCATGAACTTCGCCGAACTCGGCGCGTTCTTCGTGAACCAGCTCGGGGCGACCGAGGCCGCCTCCCTCGACGGGGGCGGCTCCTCGGAAATGTGGGTCCGTGGCAAGGGCATCGTCAACGTGCCCTCGGACGGCGGCGAGCGCGCGACCTGCAACGGCCTGATGATGTGCACCGTGTCGCCGATGGCCGCGGGAAACCGCTTCGCCCCGGGAAATGCGGCCACCCTTGCCGCGGGGGCGCCCCTCCGGACCGGCCCCGGCGCAAACTATCCGCTCGTATCTTCGCTTGCATCGGGCCAGACCGGCACCATCCTCACCCATTCCATGAACGGCATCCGCGCCTCCGGTGACAACTGGTGGTACTGGCAGGCCGGCTCCCAGAGCGGCTGGTCACCCGATTCCGCATTTGTCGGTGCCAGTGCGGTTGGCGAATGGGGACTGTATTGAGCCCCCCCGGTCCACACCCGGCCGCGCACCCGTTAGGCGCGCCCCCCCGCTCATTACCGACGGGCTCAACAAGCCCAAACCGGCAAGGATAGCCCGGCCATGAGACCCAAGACAACCATACCCCTGATTCTGGCCGGCCTGGTCTTCCTAGGGGTGGGCGGTTGGGCAACCGTGCAGTCCGTGTCGCAAATCAGCGAAATGCGACGGGCCCTCGCTTCCGGCCCGCGCGTGCCGGTGGTGGTTGTCGGGAAGGACCAGGAAGAGAAGACGCGGCGCGCAACCAAAGGCCGCACAAGGCGCTCCACCTACTACTATGCCACGGTTCGCGGGGAAACAGCGCCGTCCACCGCCGAGGGACAAAGGATCCGGGTCAGCCGCGACTGTTACGCGCGCCTCGCCACGGGACAGCGCCAGCAACTGGTGGCAGGCGCCTCACCCGAAACCACATTCCTGGAAAGCGATAACGAGCGGATCAGAAACGCGGAGACCGGATTCTTCGTCGCCCTGGTTTTCCCCATCGTCGGCCTCATCATGGTCGCGGGCGGGGCAATCGGGCTGGCGTGGCGGAAAAAAGAAACGACCGCCCTGTAGCAGGCGGGAAAGAGGTGGTCGGGGTGGCAGGACTTGAACCTGCGGCCTCGACGTCCCGAACGTCGCGCGCTAGCCACCTGCGCTACACCCCGACAAGGGCCCGGAAAAACCGGTCTGGCCACTCCACGATTAGGTGGCGATGGACCGTTTATTCACGCTGGCGACGGGCGGGCAAGCCGGCCGGCAAACCCCGTCCGCCAAAGGAAACCCGCTCCTTCCGAATGATGCGCCGGGCAACTCCCCGGTCACCGGATTCCGGTCCCGTCGGCGGACACCCAGTCGCGGGTGACGAATAGCCAGAAGGCCAGTCCGGCGTAAGGACCGTAACGGTGGAAGCGCCGCCGGATGGCGTCGTCCGCCACGGGTTTTCGCCGTCCCAGGAGGCGCGCGTACCTGGGGCGCGTCCACGAGTCGAGGACGAGGCGCGAGTAACGGCCGAGCATCATCATGATGTGGGCCGCCGCATAGGGACCCACCCCGGGAAGTGCCAGCAGGCGCCGCTCCACCTCGTCATCCGCAAGGGCCACCGGTGCGTCGCGGTCAAGGGCGTCGAGGTCGGTCTCCCCCGAGACCACAGAACGCGCCAGCGAACGCAGGAAGGCGCCCCGGTAACCCGCCCGGACCACCTCGCGATAGAATCCGTCGTCGGCCTCCGCCATCGCCCCCGGTGTGGGAAACGCACGGCCCGCGGGCCCGCTTTCCGGAGAGCCCGGCGCGCGTCGCCCCAGACGGCCGACGAGGGCCTCCACCATCCGCACGGTTGCCGACCACGCGCAGTTGGTCGTGCAGATCGTTTTCACCGTCTCCTCGAAAACCGTCTGGCTGCGGATCATGCGCCCGGCACCTCCCGCGGCCCACGCCAGGGCCGGGTCGCGCCGCGCCATGGCATAAAACGGGGACAGGTCCTCATCCAGCCGCAGCACGCGCCCCACCGCGCGCCGGATCTCCTCCCCCATCGCCGCCCCGGGCGCCGCGCCCAGCACCTCGATCCGCGCAACGCCCCGTTTCGCCGCCGACGTCACCGCCACGGTGCGCACGGAACGCCCTGCCGCGAGCGTAACGGTGAGCGACGGAGTCTCCGCATCCACGAAGAAGGGCGGCAGGTCCGCGACGCCGTGCGAGAGGAAAGTCCGCAGCAGGTCGATCGGTTCGCCGCCGGGGCCGGTGAGCGGGAACTCCATGTCCGCTCCCCTACTTGGCCCCGGCCCGGATTGCCCCCAGCGTCTTTCCCTCCACCCGGATGTCCGTGAACCGGTCGTTCTCCACGCGGACCGTCAGGGTTTCCGTCGAGCCGTCGTCCACGAACACCCCCGCGGTGATCGTCACGCCGGAGACGGCTGTCTTGTTCTTGTTGGCATCCACCGCGCCGTCCAGCGACCAGAGCTGGACGGTGTGCTGGTCGGCCCGCACCTCGTCGCGCGGGTACGCCGACCGGACATCGAAATTAGCCGAATGAAGGCCGGGCTTCTTCTCCGCGCCCCTCCGAGGTTCCAGGTACACGGAGTCCAGCGGCTTGCCCGGCGCGGCGTAGGCGAGGCAGGCCACCGCGTCGGGGTGCTCGCCGAAAACGGCGGCTTCGGCGGCATCGCCGGGCACGTGGTCGCGCAGGACGAAACCGGCGTAGCGCGCGATCGGCGAATTGGGCACCTCCATCCGCCAGTATTCCTCGTTGTAGCGCAGGAACGGCTTGTCACCCCCGTAAGTGTAAAGCCGCCCGTACGGCTCCGCATCGCAGCAGCCAAAGGTCATCGCCTTCCAGTGGTCGTCGAGGAACTTCACCTCGTGCACGTTCGGAATCCCGATCGAATGGCTGGGCGCGGGCGGATAACGGCCGTCCTTGCCGGGGCGGAACAGGTCCACCCGCACATCCGAGCGCACACCCTCCAGGTTGCTCTGCTGCGAGGTGCGGTAGGTTTCCCGCAGGATCTGGAGGATGGGCTGCTTCTCCAGGTAGACCATCTGCGGCGTATAGATGACCCTCTGCTGCTCGGTCACGACCTGGCCGTCCTTGCCCCGCGTCACCTTGATGGTCTCTTTGGACTGCTCCTCAAAAAGCGTCTGGGCGAACGAGGGCGGGACAGCGAGGCTGGAAGCCGTGAGAAATGCGGCGAGGATCCGGTTCGTGTTCATCCGCCGATCCGGCACGGAAGACTCCCGAATTTCACGGAAAAAAGAGGCGCGTTCCATTCCTCCCAAGGGGAACGGAACGCGCCCGGAGAGTTTTGCCGTTTTCCGAGCCGGGTTGCCCCGCGTTTACTCGGCGGTGAGTTCGCTCAGGGTCACCGGCACCGCGATGCCCGTTCCGCCGTTTAGGACCACCGTGCCGCGCGCGCTCTGCGCGTTGACCACGGTGACGGTGATGGGCTGGTTGAGGGTCGACCCGCTGTTCCAGCCGAGCCGGTACGCCGTTCCGTTTGCGGTGGTCACCGGCGTGACGTGGTCCGGCGTCGTGTTCACGGTGCCTTTGCCCGGACCGCTCACGCTGAAGTTGGCCGGGGTGAGCACGCCGCCCTCGGGCAGCATCGGCATGTTGAACAGCACATCCACGCTGGCCGTGCTGACGCCGCCGACGGCGGACACGATCGGCTCGGGGCGCGCCTCGAAGGAGTCGATCGCCATCGCCGACCCCGCCGCGTCGGTCGGGTCGAGGCGCCATTTGGTCACGACGCCCTTGTACGCCGCGCACGCTCCCATGTCGATGGTGTAGTCGCGCTGGGTGCCGTCGGGCGTGATAGCGAAGGTGAGCGATTTGCCGGCCGTCCAGGTCGCGTCGGTTTCCGTCTGGAAGAACACCTGGGCGAAACTGCCCGCCGTCTGGCTCATGCGAACGCGCAGCGTGCGGTTGGCCCTCGTGTTCACCCAGGTCGCCGGGCCTTCGGCATAGGGATCGGTCCCCGAGGAGGTGCCCACCAGGCTGCCACCGCTGGCCGCAAAGCCGGTCCACTGGTTCTGCGCGCCCCAACCCTCGACGGAACTCGTGAACCCCCAGGTCGTGGGGCGGCCCGAGACCGCGGACCAGGCAGTGGCCGTGCGGTTGCCCGAGGTGTTCGCGGCGAAGTTCGTGTTCCAGCGCGTGGTGTTGTTGTAAACGGCCAGGCTGCCGACCCCGTTGGTGCCCAGGTACACGCCGTTGTTGCCGAAGTTCCCGGTCCCCGAGCCGTTCGCGGCGATCAACTCCTGGTTCTGGCCCGTCCCGTTGGGATTGCGGAGATTGTTCCAGATGGTGTTGCCCTGCATCTGGAGGTTGCCGTTGGCGCCGCTGGTGGGAAGGAGCAGCAGGCCCGCGCCGTCATTCTGGCGGAGCACGTTGTTGGTGAAGGTGATGCTCTGGCAGTCGCCCTCGAAGTCGAAGCCGGTGCCGTCGTTGCCCGTCGAGTTGCGCAGGTTGCCGGCGAATTCGCAGTTGTCGATCGTGAACGTGGAGCAGTTCTGCAGGAAGCCCCCCGTGGTGCCCGAGGCGTAGAAGCCGGTTCCGCCGAGCCAGGTGTCCCAGCGGTAGGCGTGGCCGCCCGTCGTGTAGAAGAGGGCGAGCGACCCGTTCTCGCAGCCGGTCACCCACGAGTCCTCGAGCACGACGTTCGTCAGCCGTCCACGGTAAACCGTCGGCGGGAAATACCAGTTGCTGCCGACGCCCGTCGAGCACTCCCGGAAGCTGCAATGGCGCACCTGCAGGTCGTTCAGGACCAGCGTGGATTCGCTCGGCCACGGGCCGCCCGGCGGCGCGGGGATCGAGCCGCCGATCCAGATGCCGCAGCCCCACGAAAGCTCGTACGGCGGCAACACGGCGATCTGGCCGCTCCCGTCGCTCCACGGCTGGTCGAAGTTGCGGAAGTTGCAGCCCGTCACGTGAACGCTCTGGTTGTTGAACATCGCCCCCGTGCCGTCGGTGTTGCCGCCCGTGTAGCGCAGGTACAGGCCCACCTTGCCGTCGCGGCAGTCGATGCTGTCCACGTTCACATACGACGGGTTTTGCAGCGTCACGCAGGTCGCCGTCGTCAGGTCCGCGGCCGTGATCACCGGGTTGGGCCCCGTGCCGTACGCCCCGAGCAGGATCGGGTTGGCCACCGTGCCCTTGCCGTTCAGGTTCAGGTTGGTGGCGGTCCAGGTGTCGCCGCGCTTGAGCAGCACCTGGTCGCCCGGCACGAGCGTCCGCCAGTTGACGTTGCCGAAAGTCTTCCACGCCGTCGCCGGCGACAGGCCGTTGTTGCCGTCATTGCCGATGCTCTGGCTCACATAATAGGTCGTCGGCGCCGGCGGCGTGTCGTCCTCGATCAGGCTCACCTTGTCCAGGAGGATCTCGTTGGCCGAACCCGTGGACCAGAAGTGGACATAGAGCGGCTGGCCCACCTGGCCGGCGTAGGCCGGGGCGATCGTGTTCACCGTGGCCTTCAGGTTGATCCACTGGTTGAGGGGCAGCGGGCTGGGGATGTTCTGCAGCGTCCCCCCGTCGTTCACAAACCGCAGCAGGCCGCCCGACCACGGCGTCGTGGTCAGGTCGCCGTAGAACTGCTGGTTGCTGCGGAAGTACACCCAGAAATTCAGCGTGTAGTACTTGTTGGCCTGGAGGTTGCCGACGGTCTGCCGGCAGTTGCCGTTCAGCGCGGCAATCTGGCTGCCGTCGGGATTGGCCCCCACCAGGCTCCAGATCGGTTGCAGCCACGGGTAGTTGACGGCGCTCGGCTCGGGCGGGCCGATGGTCCAGTTCGTGGGGGCGGCGCCCCACGCGGCGGTCACCGGCGCCTCGAAACTGCCGTTCGTCACGAGTTCCGCCGCCGCACCTTGGGCAAGCCTCGCCCCCGACGCCAAAATCGCCGCCAGGAGCAACAGGGTCGTTGTGGCTCTCTTCATCGTGCTGTCACCGTGTTCCCTATATAATTATAGTCAGACGCCTTCGGAAACGCGTGGAAACGGACCAACCCGGCCCGCTCCAACCCGCGAGGCTTGGAGTCCATGAATCACCCCATCGGGGCGCTCGATGTCAACCCAATCCTAATCATTATAGACCGTTTTAGCCCTTTTGTGGCGCGCAATGATCATTATTACCCTCGATTCACCGCATCAATGATCACCACCAATCACGCCTCCTTGCCCCAAATGCCCTGTCCACCCACCCGCCGAAGCCCCGCCCCCCGCCGCCGGGACGCCATTTGCGTCCCCGCCCCAGGTTTGGCCCCATTACCCGCCCGAGTCGCGAACCGCGACCCGGCCAAGTAGCGACTCCCGACTAAGCCGAGTCACGATGCCAGACTCGGTCGAGTCACGACCCCAGACTAGCTTAGTCACGACCCCGGACTCGGTCGAGTCACGGTGCCGAACTCGCTTAGTCCCGACCCCGAACTCGGTCGAGTCGCGGTGCCGAACTCGCTTAGTTCCGACCCCGAACTCGGTCGAATCGCGACCCCAGACTAACCGAGTCAGGACCCCAGACTAGCCGAGTCGCGACCCCGGACCAGCCGCAGGTCGCCCCCGGACCCGCCACACTGGAACACCAAACCCGGCCTAAGTCGTTCCCACAGAACATCGGAAGCCCCCCCCTGCCCGTGGCACGGGCGTCCCGCCCGTGAAACCGGACCGGTCCCGCCCCCCATCTTTCGTCTGGATTCACGGCGCGGGGTCTGCATCGTTGCGTGTCGTGACCGCGAGCAACGCCAACTGCGCCGCCATGGAACCTCCCGCCCCGGACGCGACCGCCGCCGGGGACGGGTTTGCCGCATTCGGGGCGCGGGCGCGGCGCGACCTGCCATTCGCCCTGCTGGCCATCCTGTTCGCGGTGGTCCCGCTCTTCCGTTCGGCGGCGCTGGAGGATTCGTTCAACACGCCCAAGACCGGGTGGATGCTGCTGCTGGGCACGCTGGCTCTGCTGGCGCTCCTGCCGCGAATCCGGCGCGGATGCGCGCCGCGGCCGGGACCGGTTGACTTCCTGGTGGGCGGCCTGTGGCTGATCCACGCGGCGAGCGCGGCGTGGGCCGCTTCCGGCGCGCTGGCGGCATGGGCCATGGCGCAGTGGACCGCCTTGCTCGTCCTGGTCGCCGCGTGCCGCGCGGTGATCCGCGGCCCGCGGGACGCCGCCCCCCTGCTCGCCTGCGGGTTCGCCGCCGCCGTGGCCACGGCGGCGTGGACGGTGGGCGAGGACTGCCTGCGCGGCACGGGTTTCGACGGCGTGGTGGCGCGCCTGCCCGACTGGCGCGGTTACCTGAGCGCCGGTCTGGGCAACAGCGGCCACATCGCGGGGTACGTCGGCATGTTCCTTCCCGCCGGGTTGCTGTTCGTGATGGCGACGCGCTCGCGCGCCGCGGCGCTGGCCGCGGGGACCGGGATCGCCGTCATCTTCGCGGCGCAGGTGGTGACATGGTCCGTCGGATCCACGGGCGGCACGCTGATCGCGCTGGCCGCGTGGGGCGCGTTCGCCGCCGCCGTGCCCGCCATCCGCGGCGCGCTCCGGTGGCGCCGCCTGGCCGTCCTTGCCGCCGTCGGCGTCGCCATCTCGGCGTTCTACCTTCTCCCCCACCCCCTCAACCCGCACCCGCCGTCGCTGTGGCGCGAGGCTTTTGGCTCGCAGCGCTGGGAGGAGGGCTGGCCCACCCGCGTGGCCATCTGGAAGACCACGGCCCACATCATCGGCGGGCACCCGCTGGCGGGAATCGGCGCGGGCAACTTCACCTACGAGTATGTGCGGCAGGTGGTCCCCGGCGTGATCGGCGATCCGGCGCTGGCCGCGTACGCGGGCAGTTTCACCAACGACGCGCACAACGAGTACCTGCACCTGTGGAGCGAGGCCGGGATCGCGGCGCCGCTGCTCTTCCTGGCGCTCGTGGGGATGTCGGTCGCGGCGGCCGTGCGACGCTGCCGCGCCGGGTCAAACGCTTCAGAGATTCTTCCCGTGCTGGCCGCGGGCGCGGGAATCACGGTGTTCGCCCTCGACGCGCTGATGACCTTTCCGCTCCGGCTGCCGTCGCACCTGGGGGCCCTCGCGCTGTTCCTCGCCGTCGCGGCCGCCCCTCCCGCCGGTGCGCCCGCCCCCCATCGCCGCCGCGGCGCCTTCGCGACGCTGCTGCTCGCGGCACTGCTCGGGGCCGCGGCCTTCGCGTGGCAGGCGCGGCGCATCACGGCGGAGTACCTGTACAAGACCGGGCGCACCATCGCCGAGACGGCCGTCGTGGTGGAGGGGGGACGCCCGATGCCCGCGTGGGCGGCGGCCGACGCGGCCTTCGGCGCCGCGACGCGCGCCCTGTCGGCCGGGGACCGCGAAGCCGCCGCGCGCCTGCGGGCCACGGCGTTGCGGCTGGCGTCGGCCCCCGGGATCGCCGAGGGGCGCGCGTGGTTCGACCGCGCCCTGCGCGTGGATCCGCGCTACGCCAACGCATCGAGCCGGCTGGGGGCGATGCTCCTGATGCGCGGCGACTTCCGGGGAGCCATCGCCGCCCTGACGCAGGCCCAGCGCGACCTGCAGGCTTCCGAGACTTTTGAGCGGCTCGCCATGGCGCATTACCTGCTGGGCGAGAACGACGCGGCGGTGGCCGCGCTGAAGGTGGTGCTCGAGCGGCGCCCGCCCATGGCACGCCTGGTCAGCGGCCTCATCCAGCAGGTGGCGCGGTGAGCGGCGCACCCGTCCCCGAAACCGCGATGCCGGCGCCGGACCCGGCCGCGCGCGCCCCCTGGTGGGTGCGCCTCCCGTGGCCGCTGCTCCTGCTGGTGGCGGCCGGGGCCGCGCTGCGCACCGTGAGGCTGGGTTCGCTGCCGCCCGCCCTTTTCCGCGACGAGGCCGAGAAGGCGATGACGGCGTGGAGCCTGCTGACGATGGGCACCGACCTGGCCGGACACCGCTGGCCGCTGTTCATCCAGGTGTTCGGCGTCACGACCTCGGCGATCTACCAGTACGCCGCCATCCCGTTTATCGCGCTGTTCGGTCCCAACGAGTGGGGCGCCCGGATGCCCGCCGCGTGCGCAGGCATCGCCACGCTGCTGGTGAACCACGCGTGGATGCGCCGCGAGCGCGGGCGCGACATTGCCTTCTGGGCGACGGCCTTCCTCGTCATGTCGCCGTGGCATGTGTTCTTCAGCCGCTGGGCACAGCAGGGCATCTTCCTACCGCTGTGGCTGTCGGCGGCGATGTGGGGCTGGCGCGCGTTCCTGGACAGAAGGCGCTGGGGCCTGCCCGCCGCGGCGCTGTTCGCCGGGCTGGCCGTGTACTCGTACGAGGTGGCGCGCCTGTTCGTGCCGCTCCTCGGCCTGTGGATCGCCGTGCTGTACTGGCGTCCGCTGGCCGGACGCTGGAGGGAAACGCTGGCGGCCGCGATCGTCGGGGCCGCCGCGGTCGCGCCGGTCGTCCACCTCCTGCTGGCGTCGCCCGACGCGGCCCAGGCGCGTTTCCGCGCCATCTCGGTCTGGCAGCCGGGCATGGGGTTCGGCGGCGCGGCGGGCGAGTTCCTCCGCAACTACCTCTCCCACTTCACGCCGCAGTTCCTTCTGCTGTTTGGCGACGGGGAACTGCGCCACAGCGCGGGTGTGGGAGTGGTGACGGCCGCGGAATTCCTGGCGATCGCCTCCTGGGCCGTGCACGCGGTGAAACGCCGCAAGCGCGAGGACCTGGTGTGGCTCGGGTGGCTGCTGCTCTTCCCGGTCGCCGCCAGTCTCACCCGCGTCGGCGTGCCGCACGCGCTGCGCTGCATCGTGGTTCTGCCCATTCTCCAGAACATGGCCGGCGACGGGTTGTGGCGCTTCCTCCAGCGCTTCCGCGGCACCTTCGCCGAGGCGGCCCGACACACCGCGATGCTCTTCGTCATCATCGGCTTCGTCCCCTTCGCCGCCTCCTACTTCATCACCTACTCCACCCGGTCGGCGTTCAACTGGCAGTACGGGGTGAAGCAGGCGCTGGAAGAACTGGAACCCCTGCGGGGCAGGTTGGACCGGGTTTTCTTCCACAAGGTGACGGGCGCGGAATACCTGGTGGCGTATTACGCCCGGGTGCAGCCGCGGCAGATCCGCGAGTCGGGCCTCACGCGCACCCCCTACTCGGTCCTCCCCTTCGACCTGCCTCCCGACAGCGTGTTCGCCGACCGCCCGGGTGCCAACGCGGTCGTGACGTTCCCGTTCCTCAACCCCCCGCCGGGAGGGAGCATGATACCGGTCTATCCGCCGCGCAGCAACCAGCCGGTGCTGGCGGTTTACCTGGACGCCGAGGCCACCCGCCGCGCCGGAATCCGCAAGTGACGCAGAGGCTGTCCGGGGAGTGGTTTGCGCGTCCGTGCATCGCGGTGGCGCGCGCCCTGCTGGGGTGCACGCTGGTCCACCGGTCGGCGGACGGCGTGACCGCGGGACGCATCGTGGAAACGGAGGCGTACCTGGGTCCGCACGACCGCGCGTCGCATTCGTTCAGCGGGCGCATTACGGACCGCAACCGGGCCATGTTCGGCCCAAAGGGTTGCGCGTATGTCTACCTGATCTACGGCATGCACTGGTGCTTCAACGTGGTGGCGGGTCCGCCGGGGCGGCCGCAGGCCGTGCTGGTGCGCGCGCTGGAACCGGTGGAGGGGGTGGACCTGATGAGGACGCGCACCGGGCGGGCGGGCGAAACCACCCGCGCGCTGTGCCGCGGACCGGGCAAACTGTGCGCGGCGATGGGCATCGGGCGCGGCCTTTACGGCGCTGATCTTCGCGGCAACACGCTGTATCTGCTTCCGGGCGCGCTTGGGTGCGGGGAGCGGATCGCAAGATCCCCGCGCATCGGCATCGCCTACGCGGGAGCATTCGCGGCGAAACCGTGGCGGTTCTTCGTCGCCGGAAACCCGTGCGTCAGCGGGCCGCGGAACCTGAACCGGGATGCCGCGGGAATCCGGCCCGCCTGATCCCGCGACGCGTGCGGGACGCCGGGAGCCAGCCGTGCGCCGGTTTCATTGTGCCCCGGAAGTCGTCCCCGCCGCGGCGCCGCGCCCCGGGGTCAGCCAGTGGATCGCGCCGCCCGCCAGCGAGAGCGCGAGGAACAGGCCGAACTGGATGAGGGAGGTGCCCACGGCCACCTCGGGCGGCACGCCGACGGTGCGCATCAGCACCAGGTAAACCGACTCGCGAAGACCGAGTCCGTTGATGGAAACCGGCACGAGCGAGGCCAGCGTGACCAGGGGCACCGAGACGAGGAAAAACGGGAATCCCACCGACAGCCCCAGCGACCGCATGACCCAGTAGACGACGATGCAATCGAGCAGCTGCGTCACCACCGAAAGGATGACGGCCCACGGCAGGCCGGGGCGGAACACGCGGAGCGAATCATGCAGGCGCCACAGGCGGAACTTCAGGTGCGCGGCAACGGCGCGCCAGCCGTGCGCCTCCCGGGTCGCGTCCGCGTCGAAAAGCCGCCAGACGCGCTCGTACGCTGCGTCGCTGAGCAGGCCCGCGTTGATCGCGCAGTAGGCAGCCGACGTGACCGCGAACCACACCCACACATGGTTGAGGACATCCATCGCCCGCGGAAACGCGGCCATGTGAACCGGCCACATGAGCGACGCCGTCATGCCGATCAGCAGGAGCGCGGCGACTCCCGTGTTGCGCTGGGTGAACACGGAGGCCGCCGCCCGGGCCTTGCCCCCGGTGCGCGGCGCAACCATCAGGATCTTCGCCACGTCCCCGCCCACCGAACCCGGAAGGAAGTTGTTGTAGAAAAGGCCCACCAGGCTGGCCCGCGTCAGAAGTCCCTTGCCGAGCCGGCTGCCGACCCCGTCCAGGAGCCACTTCCACTTGAGGATGGTCAGCCACTGGCCGACCAGGAACGCGCCGACCGCGATCAGCATGAAGTCTCCGCGGGCGCGGGCCATGCGCCGCAGCGTCTCGTCCAGCTGCACGTGAAGGGTGAACAGTCCCGTCAGCAGCAGGATGGCGATCGCGGCCCGCGCGATAATGGAACGGTGGCGGCGAAGACGCCCGGCGATCCGTTTGTGCAGCGGTTGCTTTCGGTGGGGACACATGGTGCAGGGATTGCCGTGGTGTATCGGCGCGTCCGCCGCCGTGCAAGAATTGCTTGCCCGCGATTTTCGGGGTTGAAGTTTGTCCATGCCGCCGTCGCGATTCCGGGTGCGCGGGTTGGAAAGCACGCCCGGTGCGCATTCCGTCGGATGCGGCGGGCAAATACGTTCGTACGAGGTGAGGCACGGTGATCCAGGTGGCGATTCTTGGGGCAGGCGGCATTTCGGCGGCCCACGCCGACGCGATTCGCAAGAGCGGGATGGGCAGGGTGGCGGCGGTTTACGCGCCGGACGCGTCCGGTCCCAGGCTCGCGGCGGCACACAACGCGACGGCAGCCGCATCCCCGGAGGAGGCCATCGCGGCCGCCGACGCCGTCGTGATCGCGAGCCCGCCGGACACCCACGCGGCCCTCCTTCGCGCCGCCCGCGCGGCCGGCAAGCACATCCTGTGCGAGAAGCCCGTCGTGCGCACCGAGGCGGAAGCCGCCGAGATCGCCGCGCTTTTTGACAGCTACAAGCCCGTGGCCACGGTGGGACATGTCCTGCGCTTCACGCAGGAGTACCAGCAGTTGCGCGGAATCGTGCAGGGCGGGAACATCGGCCAGATCGGCACGATCCGGCTGGTCCGCGCCGCGGCGTGTCCGCCGCCCGGTGACACATGGCGCGGCGATTTCGCGCGCTCCGGCGGCGTGGTGCTGGACCTGGGCGTGCACGAGCTGGATTTCCTCGAATGGGCGTTCGGCCCGGTGAGCCGCGTCTTCGCCATGAAAAGCACCCCCGACGCGAAGGGAAACCTGGAGTACGCGCTGGTGGTGGCGCGGCTCGTCTCCGGCGCAATCGCCCACATTGAGCTGAGCTGGACCGAGCCGCAGGGCACCTGGTACTATGCCTACGAGGTCGCTGCCTCCGTCGGGCTGGTGGAGTTCGATTCGCGCGGCGAACCCACCCTCGTCATCCGCAGGAAGCCCGAGGCGCTGGCGCCGTCCATCCAGGGGCCGCTCGTCGTGAACCCCATGGACGCCCAGATGAACGCGTTCCTCGGGGCGATCCGCGACGGGAAGCCCCCGGTGGTGTCCATGGCGGAGGGGGTGCGGGCGCTCAGGCTGGGGCTGGCCGTCCTTGAGTCGGCCGGGACGAACGCGCCGGTCGCGGTCTAGCCACCGTACCACGGCGGACGCTTGCCGCGGTCCTCGTTCCACGGCTCGTCGTCCTCATCCGCAACGAGCTCGTCGGGATCCTGCCTGCCCCAGGCGCGCTCCTCTTCCTCATCGAGGACGGCATAAACGCGTTCCTCCTCGTCCCACTCGGCGTGCTGGCGGCGGCGGCGAAGCCGCACGGCCACCCACGCGGCCACCAGCAGGAGCGCCATGCCGCCCCAAAGCAGCCCCGAGTCGAAGGTGAGCAGGGGCCAGTTGCGCCGCAGGGTAAGGGACTGGCGCCAGTTCACCTCCAGCGTCTCGCGCGGAAGCGAGTCCCAGAAGCGTTCGATGGCGGCCACGCCGCCCGGACCGGTGATGGTGCGCAGGAAGGCTTCCATCGAATCGCCGTGGCGTGTGCGCATGATGTGGCGGACGACCGAGTAACTCTGGCGGTATGCGAGGCGCTGCGGATCGGCCGCCACGGGGAATCCCGACTGGATTTCCCGGAGCGGGATCAGCCCGCCCACCGAATTGGACAGCACCAGCGCGGCGCTGTCCTCCACGCTCCACTCGGCGGCGATATTCATGGCGATTCCCTCGTCCAGCCAGCGCGGCAGCGGGCGCAGGCAGCGGACGCCGACGTAGATATGCGCCAGTTCGTGGACCAGGGTTGTGCCGAGCGTGCCCGTCGAGCCGCGCCGGATTCCATCGCCGTTGATGATGACCTGCCTGGTGCCGGGAATAGCGACGGCCACGGAGTTCTCGGCCCACCTGCCCGAGAGGTTCACGAAGAGCTGCTGTGTCGGCGCGAACAGAATGTGGATCCGGACCAGCAGCGCGTCGCCCGTCGCGCGGTTCACCACCCGCCGCGCGGCGTCGGCGCGGGTCAGGATGCCGTTGACCCAGGCTTCGTCCGGTGCCGCATATTCGACCAGCAGGTTCTGGGCTTCGCGGGTCCGGATTTCCGCACCCGGCATCACGCGGGCAAGGCTGACGGTCTCGGTCGTGGAGGGCCCCGGACCGGCCGGGGCGCTGCCGGTTGCCAGGATCACCAGGAACAGCAGCAGGAGAAAACGGGCGACGGTGCGGGCATCCCGGCGGCACCGGGCATCCGCGTGCGCGGAGGGATTCCCCGAACTCCCCTTGCGGGCGGGGACAGCCGGATTCGACCGCCCGCAAATCAGCACCCGCCGCACGGAAACCGCGCGCGCCTCTTCGCGGGCAATCTCACCGGCGGGACGCCGGTGCCGCGCAGGGTTGGTTCGGCTTCGGTGTTGCATGGAGCCGGATGGGACTGGAACATTCATGGCTCGAACCCAAGGAGACAATGTTATGCACCGGATATGCCACCGTTTCTTGGCCGCGTTCTGCGCACTGATGCTTGCGGGAACTGCGTTCGCGCAGTCCCCCCAGCGCCTCGTGTACAACCTGGACGCGGAACCCAAAACGCTGGATCCGGCGCTGGCCACGGGAATCCCGGAGGCCCATGTGATCCTGAACCTGATCGAGGGACTGACCCGGACCGACGAAAAGGGTGCGGCCGTCCCCGCGATCGCGCAGCGCTGGGAGATTTCCGCCGATGCCAGGACCTACACCTTTCACCTGCGCGACGCGGTGTGGAGCAACGGGGACCCGGTGACGGCCGCCGATTTCGTGTTCGGCTGGCGGCGCTGTCTCCGGCCCGAGACCGCGGCCGAGTATGCCTACCAGCTCTTCTTCGTGGAGGGGGCGGAGGATTACAATGCCGGGCGCACAAAGGATCCCTCCACGGTGGCCGTGCGCGCCCTGACATCGCACACGCTGGAAGTCCGCCTGCGGGCGCCGACCCCGTTTTTCCCCTCGGCCCTCGCCCACTATGCCTATTCGCCGCTCAACGAGTCGTGGGTGACGGCCCACCCCTCGTTTGCCAGCGACCCAAAGACGCTCCTGTGCAACGGACCCTTCATCCTGTCCGAATGGCGGCGGGGCGACCGGCTGATCCTGAAGCGAAATCCCCGCTACCACAACGCCGCGGCGGTTGCGCTGGACACGCTGGAGATGACGAGCATCCGCAACGAGTCCACCGCGCTGATGCAGTGGGAATCGGGCGCGCTCGACGTCACGGGAAGCGTGCCCCTGCCCGACATCCCCCGCCTGCAGCGCGAGGGCAAGTACAGGACGGGGCCGTACCTGGGCGTCTATTTCGTCGGATTCCAGAACGCCAGAAAGCCGTTCGATGACCCGCGCGTGCGGCGGGCGTTTTCGCTGGCCATCAACCGCGAGCAGATCACGCGGGCCCTGCTGCGCGGGGGACAGCCGGCCGCACTGGCCTTCGTGCCGCCGGGCGTGCCCTCACCCGCGGGCGACTTCCGCACGCAATCGGGCAACCTGTTCCGCGAGGATGTCGCCGAGGCCAGGCGACTGCTGGCCGAAGCCGGGTATCCGGGCGGCCGCGGACTGCCCCGCATCCGCTACCTGACCAACGACCTGCAGCTGCACCGGAACGTGGGCGAGGCGCTCCAGGCCATGTGGCGCGAAAACCTCGGGGCACGCGTGGAACTCGATGTGCAGGAGTGGAAGGTTTACCTGCAGAACCGCCAGCAGAAGAATTTCCAGATGACGCGCTCGGGATGGATAGGCGACTACTTCGACGCGCTGACCTTCCTGGACGTGTTCACGAGCGCATCCGGAAACAACAATTACGCCTACCGCAACACCGAGTTCGAGCGGCTGCTGGCATCTGCCAGGGTGGAACCGGACGCGCGCAAGAGGGACGAGGAACTGAGAAGGGCCGAGGGGATACTCATCGGGCAGGACATGGCTGTCGCACCCGTCTACTTCTACCTCTTTCAGTACCTCGAGAAACCACGCGTGTCCGGCATCGTGCGCAACGCGCTCGGTTACATCTACTTCGATCGCGCCAGCGTGGGAGCGAAACCTTGAGACCGGTACTGGAACTTGACCAGGTCCGGGTCGAGCGCGACGGTACCCCCATCCTCAACGGGATATCCTGGCGCGTGGCCCCCGGGGAGAACTGGGTGCTCTTCGGCCCGAACGGGGCCGGCAAGACCACCCTCCTGAGCGTCCTGACCGGTTACCTGTGGCCGACCGACGGCGCCGTTCACGTGCTGGGACGCAAACTGGGCGAGACGGACGTGTTTGCGCTCCGCCGCCACATCGCGCTGGTCAGCGATTCCCTGCGCCAGATGATGAACGGCGCACTGACGGGCCTGGAGGTGCTCGTCACCGGCCCCCGCGCCCACCTGAACGTGTTCGCCCCGCCCACGCGGCGCGAGGCGGCAATGGCGCGGGAGGTGGCGGAGATCACCGATACCACGGCATTGCTGGATCGTCCCTTCGCCGTCATGAGCACCGGCGAGAAACAGCGCATCCTGATCGCCCGCGCGCTCACGCTGTCCCCGCAGATGCTGATCTTGGACGAACCGTGCGCCGGGCTGGACATCGCGGCCCGCGAATTCGTGCTCCGCACGGTGGGCCTCGCCGCAAAACGCGGACGCGCCCCGGCGATCCTGCTGACCACGCACCATGTCGAGGAGATCACCCCCGATTTCACCCACTGCCTGATGATCCGCAGCGGCCGCGTGTTTGCCGCCGGGGCGGTGGACAGGGTGTTGAACTCACCGCGGGTCAGCGAGTTGTTTGGTGTGGGCGTGAACGTTTCCCATCACGGGGGCCGGTGGGCGGCCCGGGTGGATGGATAGAACCGCCGGAAGATTCCGGCGATTCCGTCCTTGACCGTCCCATCCTTTGTCCAAACGCTTTAATTACACCCCTGAAATTACACGGAAGGAATTTCATGTCCAAACTCTCAATCGGCGTCATCGGAACCGGCTCCATCGGAAACGCTCACTTGGAAGGCTATGCCGCCCAGCCCGACAAGGTCCGGATCCAGGCCCTGTGCGATGTGAACATCAAGCGGCTCAAGTTCATCGCCGACAAGTACGGCGTTGCCCCGGAGCACTGCTACACCCGGCACCAGGAGATGCTGAAGAGCGAGAAGCTCGGTGCGGTTTCCGTGTGCACGCCGAACCTGTACCACTACGAATGCGCCGCCGACTCGATCCGCGCCGGCATCCCGACCCTGATCGAGAAGCCCATGGTCGTCACGATGCAGCAGGCCAGGGCGCTGACGAAACTCGTGGCCCGGAAGAAGGTCAAGACGATGGTCGCGTTCAGCCACCGCTTCATCTCCATGAACATCGCCGCGAAGAAGCTGCTCTCCAAGGGCGTCATCGGCAAGCCGTACATGGTCCGCGTGCGGTATGCCCACGGCGGGCCGTATCCGGGCTGGGCCCAGAGCGACTGGTTCTACAAGAAGGACATCGCCATCGGCGGCGCCCTGCTCGACATGGGCATCCACGCAATCGACATCTGCCAGTACCTGGTCGGCCCGATCAAGAGCGTGGCCGCCGAGATGCGCACCCTGCGCAAGAAGATCGAGGTGGACGACAACGCCATCATGCTCCTGGATTTTGCCCCGCTCCCCTGCCTGGGCTACATCGAGGTCGGCTGGACCAGCAAAGCGGGTTTCTCCGGGATCGAAATCTGCGGCGACAACGGCGTCATGACCCTCGACCTGGCCAACGGTCCGACCGTGACCCGAGGCATCGTGAAACCGGACGGAACCCGCCAGCTGACCACGGAGCCCATCGAGGTTCCCGAGGGCCCTTCGCACTGGCCTTTCCAGATGGTCTCGTGGGTCAAGCATGTCACCGGAAAGAAGACCGACACCGCCATTCCCGGGGTGGAGGAAGGACTCTCCAGTCTTGCCGTGGGCCTTGCCGCCATGGAATCCAGCAAGCTGGGCAGGCGCATCGCCGTGAAGCGGTGACGCGCCGCAATCGTCCCCAAATGCACGGGGGCGGGGGAACCTTCCGGTTCACCCGCCCCTTTTCTATTTGTCTCGTCGCGACGGCGATCAGGCGCTGGGAGCGTCGTCCTTTTTCTTGGCGAAGGCCAGCTTGTCGAAGATGACCTTGTCGATCAGCTGGTATTCCTGCGCCTGTTCGGGCGACATGAAGAAATCGCGGTCCGCGTCCTTCTCGATCTGGTCGTAGGGCCGGTCGGTATGCTTTTGGAGAATCTGGTTCAGGATTTCCTTCACGCGCTGCATCTCGCGGGCCTGGATCTCGATGTCGGCCGCCTGGCCCTGGAATCCGCCGCTCGGCTGGTGGATCATGATGCGGGCGTGGGGAAGGGCATAGCGCTTGCCCTTCGCCCCGGCGGCGAGCAGGACGGCCCCCATCGAGGCGGCCTGGCCGATGCAGATGGTGCTGACATCGGGCTTGATGAACTGCATGGTGTCGTAGATGGCGAGTCCCGCGGTAACGACTCCGCCCGGCGAGTTGATGTAAAGGTTGATGTCCTTGTCGGGATCTTCGCTCTCAAGAAACAGAAGCTGGGCGATGACCGAATTGGCGACGATGTCGTCAATGCCGGTGCCGATGAAAATGATGCGGTCCTTGAGCAGGCGCGAATAGATGTCGTAGGACCGCTCTCCGCGCTCGTTCTGTTCGATCACATAGGGGATGTAATAACTCATGTTGGGCTCGCTTTCGCGGGGGGTTGGGTGCGCGGGTTTCGGGTGGGGTGCGCCCTGTCGCAACTACGCGGTCCCGCAGGGCGCTATTCGCCAGCCTTTTCGTGAACAAATCCAATGCTCTGGACTATGTTGACCGGGTTTTCTGCACAGGAGGATTTTTCATGGCAGTTTCGATTCGTTTGACGCGTGTGGGCCGCAAGAAGGCACCCGCGTACCGCGTCGTGGTGGCTGATTCGCGCAAGGCGCGTGATGGCCGCTTCATTGAGATTTTGGGGCATTATCAGCCCCTGACCAACCCGGTTGACGCAAAGGTGGACGAGGCCCGCGCCCTCAAGTGGCTCAAGGACGGCGCCAAGCCTTCCGACACGGTGCGCTCCATTTTCCGCCAGTTGGGAATCCTCAAGAAGTTCCACGAGGCCCGAAAGCCGGCGCCCAAGGCGTAAGCCGGGCGGTCGCCGCAAGAAAAGTTCAAGGTATCCATGCAGCGCCCGTTTTCCCGGGCGCTGTAGTTTTTTGTTGTTGTTCCCGGTTCATATCCCTAGCACAGGCAGCAACGTTCGAGCGGAGCAAGATGCGATGAGCAAACAGCAGCCCCCAGCCCAGACAGAAGGCCAGATCATGCGGGACCTGGTCCAGTACATCTCCGAGGCTCTCGTGGATAAGCCCGATGAAGTGAAGGTCCATGTGGTCGAAGGCGAGAACTCGATCATCCTCGAGTTGAAAGTTGCCGCAGATGACGTTGGCAAAGTGATCGGAAAAGGCGGCCAGACGGCGAAGGCCATGCGCAAGATTCTCAGCGCAGCCGCCACCAAGCTGAAGAAGAAGTCCCTCCTCCAGATCGTGGAGTAACGCAGAAGTTGCGGGGCAGCCGCCGGGTGCAGAGCCGCGCCCACGGTGGTTGCCCCTTTTCTTTGCCAAACCGTGGATAACCCCTCCGCCAACCTCATTTCGATCGGCCGCATCGTCCGCACCCAGGGCCACACCGGTTCCGTGCGCATGTTCCCGTATTTCGAGCCCGCCGACCGTTTTGCCGACCTGAAGTCGCCCGAACTGGTGCTTGAGCTCACCACTCCCGTGGCTGCGTCCCTCGGTCTCCCCCCCGCCCCTGCCGACCT
>JADHEF010000925.1_pt1 | contig 23123 bp, 16 predicted proteins | sample 8952391 | NCBI WGS metagenome assembly JADHEF01 (sample SAMN16124439, study PRJNA663245) | bioreactor sludge metagenome | isolation source: sludge (nitrite) | place: India:Bengaluru | collected 2019-02-28 | reverse complement strand
GTGATGATGCCCACCAGCTGCTCCCCCTCCACCACCGGCATGTGGTGCAGCCCCCCGTCGGAGAAGGCCTCCACCAGATCATAGAGAGGCTGGTAGCGCCGCGCCGTCTGCACCTCCCGGGTCATCAGGTCCGCGACCTGCTGCTGCTCAAGGGCCTCCTTCGCCCTCGGCTGGTGACCCGCCCGGTCGATCATCAGGTCGTGCAGGGTGATGATGCCGACCAGCCTCTCCCCCTCATCCACCACCGGCAGCGCCTTGATCTGGTGGTGGGAGAGCAGATGCCACGCTTCCATGGCGAGCGCCTGTGGCGTCGTCACGACGAGATCCCGCGACATCACATCCTGGCACCGTACCGTCCCCACTCGCTCGCGCAGGGCGTGAAGCTGGGCCTCCTGCAGCAGCTCCTGCAGATCCTGGCGGCTGATGTCCAGCAGTTCCCCGTGTTTTTGCAGGGCAAAGTCGATGTCCTGGGTGGCGAGTCGGGCACTCGGCTGGGGATCCGCCGTCTGGTGGCGATTGGGCGCCGCCTTGCCGCCATGGGGATAACGACGCCCCAGAGCGCGGTTGTAGAGCAAGCCCAGACTCAGCAGCAACAGGGAGTTGAGCAGCACCGGCAGCAGCACGTAGCCGACCCCGAGCGCCCGGATCCCCTCGCCGCCGATGACGGCGGTCAGGGCCACGGCGCCGCCGGGCGGGTGCAGGCTGCGGGTGAGGAACATGGCGGCGATGGCCAGCATCACCGCCAGGGCCGAGGCGATAGCCATGTCCGGCACCAGGCTCGCACTCAATACCCCCATCAGGGCCGACACCCCGTTGCCCACAAGGATGGACCAGGGCTGGGCCAGGGGGCTGGCCGGGGCGGCAAACAGCAGCACGGCGGAGGCCCCCATGGGGGCGATGAGCCAGTGCACCTCGAGCCCCAACCCCCAGCGGCACAGCAAGGCGGTGCCGAGCAAGCCGATGAGGGCGCCAAGGGCGCCGTAACAACTCTCTTTGACGTTGGTATTGGTCGATACCGGCAAAAAATCCCTGAACTGCATGGTGCTCCCGCGGACGATAACATTTATTTCAAATGCGCAATTCTAGCCACTTTCCCCCGTCCCGCACCAGCACCCCGCTCCGCCATGGCCATCATCCGCACGCTTTTTCCCTTCTTAACATTGTCTTAAGAGTCCGCTGGCACCCTTTACGCCATCCCAACACTGGAGCCCAACGGTATGACTCACCTCAACGATGCCCTGCGCCGCTTCGACGGCCAACGCCGGGTCTGGACGGCGGGACTGGAGCGAACCCTGCTCGGCTGGCTTGCCAGTCGCAGCGCATTGCCGCCCTCTTCGCAGGCACCCCGCCGGATCCTGGTCATTCGCAGCACCAACCGCATCGGCAACAACCTCTTCCTGCTGCCCTTCCTGCACCAGCTTCATCGCGCCCATCCCCACGCCGAGCTGGAGCTGGTGTGCAGCCCCACCGCCCTGCTCCCCTTCCTGGCCGATCTGCCCCTGCGGCACATTCATCAGATCCGGTTGCAGGGCAGACACCTGCCGGGCGCCCTCTCGGCACTCTCGCGTCTGCGCCGCCAGCACTACGACAGGGTCTACGTCCCCTTCGCCTCCAGTACGGATCACTTCATCGCCGCCTGGATACAGGCCCGTGAGAAATGCGGCTTCGACGATGGCCACGGGGATCTCATCTTCCAGCGTCCGCGGGCTGCGGACAGTGAGTGCCACTACGCCCACCAGCCCCTGCAACTGCTCGGCATACCGGGCAATCCGGCCGACCCCATCCCCCTTGGCAGCCTGTTGCAGGGGCCAAGCCCGGCCTTGAGTGCGCTGCGACGAGCCCATCCTGGTCGTCCTCTGATCGGCTTTTTCACCGGCGCCCGCAAGGGCAAGGGGCTCTCCCAGCCCCAGTGGCAGCGGTTGCTTGGGGATCTGCGCCGTCACAGCCCGGATGCCCTGCTGATCCAGCTCGCGGATCCCGCCGCCCCCGAGCACCTGCTCGGGGACGTGCACGTTTCCCTTGGCAACATGGGGGAGCTGGCCCGCTTCACGGGCGGCCTCTCCCTCTTCGTCAGCGCCGACACCGGTCCCCTGCACCTGGCTGCCGCCAGCGGTGTGCCCTGTCTTGGCCTCTTTACCCAGACCGACCCCGCCCGCTACGGGTGCCTGGGCGCCCAGCACCTCAATCTGGTGATCGAGGATCGCAATGCCATTCCCCTCGACCACCAGTGGCTGGCCGAGGCGCTCGCAAGCGCCCCTCACCCGGTGACGATGTCGGTTTCCCCCACCCGCTACCTGCCCGCCCCCCGGCCCGCCCTGATCCCCCTCTAGGGAGCGGCCATGCAAAAAAGAGGGAAGGCTGTCGCCTTCCCCCTCTCGTCTTGGTGACACTCACCGGGCGCTCGTCCGGGTGAATGGAAGCCCTCAGGCCAGCTCGGCGCGCAGCGCCCGGGTCGCATCGACCATCACCTTCAGGGCTGCGGTGGTCTCTTCCCAGCCGCGGGTCTTGAGGCCGCAGTCCGGGTTCACCCAGAGCCGGTCTGCCGGGATTTGTTGTGCAGCCTTGCGGATGAGGTCTTCAATCCAGCCCTGGCTCGGTACGTTCGGCGAGTGGATGTCGTAGACGCCCGGGCCGATCTCGTTGGGGTAGTTGAAGCGCTCGAACGCTTCGAGCAACTGCATCTGGCTGCGGCTCGTCTCGATGGTGATCACATCCGCGTCCAGCGCCGCCACCGCCTCGATGATGAGGTTGAAGTCGCTGTAACACATGTGGGTGTGGATCTGGGTGCTGTCCACCACCGGGCTTGCGCTCAGGCGGAAGGCGCGCACCGCCCAGTCGAGATAGGCCTGGTGATCCTGCTTGCGCAGGGGCAGCCCTTCGCGGATCGCCGGCTCGTCGATCTGGATGATCTTGATGCCGGCGGCTTCCAAGTCAGCCACCTCGTCGCGAATGGCCAGGCCAATCTGCAGGGCTGACTGCTCGCGGCTCACGTCTTCCCGCGGGAAGGACCAGCAGAGAATGGTCACGGGGCCGGTCAGCATGCCCTTCACCGGCTTGTCGGTCAGGCTCTGGGCAAACTTCGTCCACTCAAGGGTCATGGGGGTGGGGCGGTCGATGTCACGGGTGATCACCGGCGGCTTGACGCAGCGGGAGCCATAGCTCTGTACCCAGCCAAAGCGGGTGATGGCAAAGCCGTCCAGCAGCTCCCCGAAATACTCCACCATGTCGTTGCGCTCCGCTTCACCGTGCACCAGCACGTCGAGCCCGATGGCCTCCTGGCGCTCGATGGCGTCCTTGATCTGGGCCTGGATGCCCGCCTCGTAGGCCTGGTCATCGATGCGCCCGGCACGCCAATCCTGGCGCAGCACCCGGATTTCAGAGGTCTGCGGGAAGGAGCCGATGGTGGTGGTGGGCAGGAGCGGCAGCTTCAGATCCGAGCGCTGCGCGTCGGCACGCACCGGGTAGGCGCTCTGGCGATCGAAGTCACTGTTGGTCAGGCTGGCGAGTCGTGACTGCACCGCCTTCTTGTGAACCCGGCTGTCGGACACCCGATCCACGATGGGCTGGCTGTAAGCCTCGATTTTGTCCAGGGCGCCACCGTCCAGGTAGTCGGACAGCAGCCCCAGCTCATAGCACTTTTGCAGGGCGAAGGCGAACCAGCTGCGGGTCTGGGGATCCAGCTCGTGCTCCAGGGTCAAATCCACCGGGCTGTGCAGCAAGGAACAGGAGGAGGCCACCCAGAGGCGCTCGCCAAGCTTTTCTTTCAAGGCCTTGAGGGTCGGCGCCAGCTTGGCCAGGTTGGCACGCCAGACGTTGCGGCCGTTGATGACACCCGCCGAGAGTACCCACTGGGCCGGCAGGTGCGGGACCAGGGTCTCGAGCTGCTCGGGGGCAGCCACCAGATCCAGGTGCAGGCCGTCTACCTTCAGACTGGTGATGATGTCCCGCTGATGGGCCACGGACCCGAAGTAGGTGGTGAGCAGCAGCTTGCAGGGGCCGCTCAGGCGCTCATATGCCTTGAGGTAGGCCAGGCGCCACTCATCCGGCAGGTCAAGCGCCAGAGCCGGCTCGTCGATTTGCACCCACTCCACCCCCTGGGCCGCCAGTTTGGCCAGGATCTCCTGGTAGACGATCAGCAGGCGATCCAGCAGTTCGAGGCGGGAGAAGCCGCTCTCTTTCTCCTTGCCAAGCCACAGGTAGGAGACGGGGCCCAGCAACACCGCCTTGACCGGCAGCCCAAGGACCTTGGCCTCTTCCACCTCGTCAAAGAGCTGGCTCCAGCCCAGCTTGAAGCGCTGGTCACGGTAAAATTCCGGCACCAGGTAGTGGTAGTTGGTGTTGAACCATTTGGTCATCTCGGCAGCGGCCGCCGCCGGGCCGGTCGGCGCACGGCCACGGGCCACCCGGAACAAGGTGTCGAGGTCGGTGTCGCCGTGGCGGTGACGGGCAGGCACGGCGTCCACCAGCAGGCTGGTACCCAGCACCTGATCGTACCAGGCAAAATCCCCCACCGGCAGCAGGTTGACCCCGGCGGTACGCTGGGCCTGCCAGTGGCGCTCACGCAGGCTCTTGCCCACGGCGACCAGCTCGGCCTGGGTGGTTTCGCCACGCCAGTAGGATTCGAGGGCAAATTTCAGTTCGCGCTTGGCGCCGATACGGGGAAAGCCCAGGGTGTGTGCGCAGGTCATAGGTTCCATTCCTTATGCTCGTTTATCTGATGAGGATCTGGATTGTTTGGCCATCCAGATGTTTACACATCCAAAATGACAAGATAAGGTGGCCTTGGCTATTGAATCCTCTTCAACTGGCTCTCAAGAATTTCTCAACTGACGCACAAAGGAGCAGTGCCATGGTCGCGCCCACCCCATCCAGCCCCCCTCAGAGCAGCAATCTGGGCATCGATCTCAAACACCTGAAGACCATCAGCGCCCTGGCCGAGCAAGGGTCCCTGGCCGGGGCCGCACTCACCCTCAACCTCACCCAGTCCGCCCTCTCCCACCAGCTCAAGGAGCTGGAGACCCGCCTCAATCTGGAGCTGTTTCTTCGAAAAAGCCGCCCTCTGGTGCTGACGGCGGCAGGCCAGCATCTGCTGGCCCTGGCCCGTCAGGTGCTGCCCGCCCTGGCCCAGACCGAGCGCCAGCTGGTCGCCCTGCACAGCGGCGAGGCGGGCAGGCTGCATCTGGCCCTCGATTGCCACAGCTGCATCCAGTGGCTGCTCCCGCTGTTGCCGGACTTTCGCCGCCAGTGGCCCGGCGTGGATCTGGAGGTGGAGTCGGTGCCGGGTTTCGATGCCATCAGTGCCCTGCTTGGCGGCCAGCTCGACCTGCTGCTCACCTCGGATGTGCAGGCCCGCGGAGATCTTCATTTCGAGCCGCTGTTCGCCTTCGATCTCACCCTGGTGATGGCGCCGGATCACCCCCTCTGCCAGCAGCGGCGCATCGCACCGGACGATCTGCGACCGGAGGTGCTGCTGGTCTACCCGGTGGAGCGGGCGCGCATGGACGTGTTCAGCCGTTTCCTGCAACCGGCCGGGGTGGAGCCTGCCCGCTGCAAACCGGTGGACAACACCTCTGTCATGCTGCAGATGGCCGCCGCCGGGCTCGGGCTCGCCGCCCTGCCCCGCTGGGCCAGCGAGGAGTTCGTGCGCCAGGGCCTGCTTGAGGCGCGCCCTCTCGGGGAGGGCATTCGCCGCCACATGTATGGCGCCGTGCGCGCCGCCGACAAAGATCAGGCCTGCCTGCAGAGCCTGTTCGAGCGCATCCGCACCCGGATGGCGGCCCAGTAAGCCGGACACAAAAAAGCCGCCAGGATCCGGCGGCTTTCATCACGGGTTGCCCGCGCAGACGAAGAGTCGGGTATCAGCACTCGTCACCCCTCACCCCACCCAGCCTTCGCGGGCAGTTGCCACAAAGCTCCCCATCCCGGCGCTTGTAGTGCAGGCAGCAGCGCTGGCGCACATAGCCCGGGAAGGCCTCGTCCCTGGGCAGCCCCGCCTCGCGCCAGCCCGTCAGATGTGCCGACGGCAGGCCACAGGATTCAAGCCAGAGGGGGGCATGGGCCCTCACCTCCTCCCGACTCACTTCCCCGAAGAAATCGGGTACCCGCACCAGGGCCGCCAGCAGATCGTCCGCCAGGAGCGGGCGCACGAAACCGGGGCGCAGCCGCTGCGCCGTCCCAAGGAGGGCGAACTGCCCCTGCCAGTGCGCCTGGAGTCGCTCCCCGGCCGTCTTGATCAACACGCCGACCTCCCCTCTGATCATGGGCTCGGCCGGCAGGGTAAAGCCCGACACCACGCCGGCCTCATGCCCCTGTCCCAGCCTGTCGAGGGCAGGCACGGCCTGATGGCGGTAGACGGCCACCATGGCGAGATAGATGGATTGCCAGCAGAGCATGCCCCAGCTGCGGGTGAGCCAGTAGGCGGGCCCCGCCTCCGGGTGTGCCTGCTGCCAGTGAGCATGGAGGGCTGCGGCCACCTCGGCCGACGTCGCTCCGGTGGCATCCGTCAGTGGCGGGCGCGCATCACCGGCCGCCACCAGGTTCCCCTTGAGGGACGGGATCAGGCTGGCCGCCGCCGCGAACAGGGCCTGGTGATCCGAGACGAGGGCGCGATCCGCGTCCGCTTTCTCCCGGCCAAGGCCGTGCGGCACACCGCGCGCCCTCTCCTCACCCATTCGTTGAAAGGGCCCCGGGCGCGTGCCGGGGCGCAAGGTCAGAATGCGTATTTGAGTCGCGCCTCCACGCTTCGCCCGGCCCCGAACCAGCAGTTGTTCTGGTCGTAGCAGGAGTAGTAGGTCTTGTTGAACAGGTTGCTGGCGCCAAGCGATACCCCCATCCCCTTCAGGCTTGCGCTGAGGGCGGCGAGATCGTAGGAGGCGGACATGTCCATCAGGAGGTAGTCCGGTACCTTGTCGGTGTTGGCAGCATCTATCTCGGCCTCCCCCACGTAGCGCAGGCCGGCGCCCACCCGCATCCCCTCGAGGTTGCCGCCGGGGTAGTAGTTGCTCCACAGCGACGCCATCTGTCTGGGGACCCAGACCGGCGTCTTGCCCTGCAGCGTGGTGGTGTCGCGCGTGATCTCCATGTCCATCAGGGTGTAGTTGAGGGCCAGATCCAGCTGGCTGGTGAGATCGGCTCTCCCCTCAAGCTCGATGCCCCTGGAGACCGTCTCCCCGGTCTGCAGCTTGGGCCCGTAGACATTGTCCGGGTCCGTCACCAGGGCATTCTTCTTGGTGATGTGGAACGCCGACAGGGTCGCCGTCTTGCTCATGTCGTCGGAGAGGAACTTGACGCCCCCTTCCCACTGATGACCGGTCGCCGGTTTGAACGCCTGGCCCTGCTTGTCCGCCCCCGGCACCGGCTCGAAACTCTCGGCATAGCTCGCATAGGGGGAGAAGCCGCCATCCAGCTCATAGAGGGCGCCGACGCGGAAGGAGAGGTTGTCCTGATCGATGTGGGTCAGGGACTGGCTGTCCGCCCCCTGATAGAGGGTCCGGCTGTCGGTGTCCATCCGGTAGCGGTCGTAGCGGGCGCCGCCGATGGCCACCAGCCGATCGAGGCGCACCTGATCCTGCAGATAGACGCCGGTCTGGGACTGACGGATCACCTTTTTATCCTGGTAGTTGAAAGTGAGTGCCTCTGGGACTATCTGGCTATGGTTCGGGTTGAAAATGTCGATGCTGGGCGCCGAGTAGTCTAGGGTATCCCGGTAGAGGATATGGGCATCCAGGTACTGGTAATCGACCCCGAGCAGCAGGTTGTGCTGGGCAGAGCCCGTCTGTACCTTGCCCGCCAGCTGGTTGTCGATGACAACGCCCCGGGACTCTTCATCGGTGAGATAGGCGTTGCGGGCCAGGGTGCGGTTGTCCGCCGCCAGGGCCGCGTTGTAGGTGTTGCGCTGATAGGCAGACGCATCCATGTAGCGGGCATTTTGCAGCACCTGCCAGCGCTCGTTGAAGTCGTGGCTCAGCTTGTAGCCCAACAGGGTCACATCCCGGTTGTACTCGTTCCAGTTCTCGTCGCCAAGGAAGGTGTCGCTGCCAAGCTGCCCCAGGGGGTTGGACTTGGCCGAGCCGCTGGCGGGCACGGTGGTGTAGATGCCGGCCTCGGGATCCTTCTGGTAGTAAAGGTTGAGGTTCAGCAGGGTGCGCTCGCCGAGCTGCCAGTCCAGGGACGGCGCAAAGACATAGCGCTCCTCCTTCGAGGTCACCGCCTGGCCATCCTTCTCCCGGGCCAGTCCCACCAGCCGATAGGCGAGCTGCTCGTTGATGGCACCGGTGCTGTCGAGGGTCATCTCCTTGAGGGTGCCCGTGCCGGTCGCCACGCTCACGTTGTGCTTGCTCTCCCGCTGGGGGCGCTTGGCGATGAGGTTGACCATGCCGCCGGGGGGCATGCTGCCATAGAGCACCGATGTCGGCCCCTTGAACACCTCCAGCTGCTCGATGGCCACCGGATCTATCTGGGGTTGCAGGTTCCAGTCGTTGTACTGGAGCAGCAGGCCGTCATAGAAGTTCTGGTAGTTGTCAAAGCCACGGATGTTGAACAGATCCAGCCGGTTGACCGCCCCGCCCCGCAGCTCGGTGTTGACGCCGGGCACATAGCGCAGCGCCTCGCTCACCGAGCTGACGCCGCGCAACGACAGGGTCTCCCCATCCACCACCGAGATGGCCTGGGGCGTCTCGATGGGGTCGAGCCGGGTCTTGGTCGCGGTGTTGCGATAGGTCTGGCCGAGCACGGTCAGGGTCTCGTCGGCGGTGGCCGTATCCTGGCTGTCGGACGCGGCGGCCTGTACAGAGCCTGCAAGCAGGGTGGAGATGGTCACGGCGACCAGGGTCAAAGGGGGGTGAACAAGCTGCATCTGATCCTCGATTACTTACCGCATGTGAATAGTAACAAATATCATTTGCATTTTATTGTTCTATTTTGCCCCGATATTAACAATTTGGGGCATGTTGGCGGGGAAGCGGGAAAAGCGAGGGTGGCAGGCACGCCATCTCCTATCGGAGGCAAGATGGCAACGCCGTCGAAGCTCTCAGGGAGGGCTCATCATGGCCGCCTGATGAAGGTCACCGCCTTCACTTTCACAGCCAACTAGCAAGTAACCATCACATATTCAGAACATGGCGGCATTTTAACCCCCATATTCACACTCATCAGACAAGTATGGTCGCGTTCTCCCTCCCCTTGTTGATCCTGGTCAATCGCTATTGATAAAGGAGGCGATAGCATGCCCACCCTTTTATCAGCCCTGATTGAGACAATACCAAGCCATCAGCACACGCCTATGAATGAGACCGCCCACCAAAATCTGCACTGCGATACCCAGCTCAACGTCACCTTCGGAGTCATCATCCTGACCCTGCTTATCGCCCTGATGGCCGTCAGTGTCAGCATCCGGACCTCTGCCGAGCGCAAGTACCACAAGGTGGCGGCCATGTTCGTGCACAACATGGCGACCCAGTCCATCGAGCCACAGTTCAAGTCACTGGAGCATGTCCTCAACGAAACGGGCAGTGTCATCGATGAATCAGGCCTGGATGCCTTCCTCAATGAGGGCAACACGCCCCTTGGCCTCTCCCTGATGCAAACGTTGGCGCTCACCCCCTATGTGAAGAGCATCCTGCTCGCCGATCCGCAGGGGCGGTTCAACGCCATCCCCCATCTGCCGGTCGGGGAGCACGTTGATGCCAGGGAGCGCCCCTGGTTTCTCGCGGCCGCCGTGCGAACCCTCTTCGTGCACTACACCGACCACTACACCAGCAAGTTCGATGACAAGAGCCGCAGCGTCTCCGTCTCCCGCCCCCTGCTCGACAAGGAGGGGTTCTTCCTCGGCACCCTGGCCATGAACGTGGATCTCGAGCAGATGAGCTATCCCCTGCGTCAGCTCATGAGCCCTCTCAAGGGGGAGTTCTACCTGGTCGATCGGGCGGGCGACATCCTGCTGCATTCGGATGTGGGGAACCTGTTTCGCCATCGCGTGGACCGCCGGCTCATCGAGCAGATGACCAACGGCGCCGACCACCTCTTCGATGCAAAGCGCCAGACCCACCTCTACTACTACTCCTTCTCCAACCCGGACTGGTTCGTCATCTATGCCGTCAGCGATGCCAGGTTCAAGGAGGTGAGCAGCAGCGAGTCCCACCAGCTCCAGATCACCCTGGTGGGCTGCATGCTGATCTGCCTGCTCTGCTGGTGGTCCTTGCGTCATGTGCTCAGCAAGATGATTTTCGAGATCATCGCCCTGATGCGCACCGGACGCATCCACGCGGGCAAACCGGGGGATCAGTTGCGCCAGGAGATCCAGAGCGGCCATCGCCAGATGCTGGAAGCCGTGGAGGCGTCCAACACGGATGCCCTGACGGGTCTGTTCAATCGCCGCTGCTTTGACAAGGCACTCGACGACCAGCTGATCGCCGGCCGCCCTTTCTGCCTGGGGTTGATCGATCTGGACAACTTCAAATCCATCAATGACACCCACGGCCACCCGGTCGGTGACGACGTCCTGCGGGCGGTTGCCCGGGAAGGGCGGCAGATTGCAGGCCAGGAGGCCACCCTCTACCGCTACGGCGGCGAGGAGCTGGCCATCATCATTCCCGGGGATGACAGCACCAGAGCACTGACGCTGCTCGAGCAGTGGCGCACCCAGGTGGCACAGCGGCCATGGCGCGAACCGGACCTGGTGGTGACCTTCTCTGCCGGGTTGGGACTGTGGCGACAGGAGTCCGCCGAGCAACTGCTGGCGCGGGTCGATCAGGCGCTCTATCAGGCCAAGGATGCCGGCAAGAATCGGGTGCACCATGCCGATTGATCCCCTGGCACAGCGTCTGCGTCTGGCCATCGTGCTCGGGCTCCTCTTGCTGGTCGGCCTCACCGCCCTCAACCTCCTGCAGGCAGCCAGCGGCCTTCGCAAGGACAACGCGCGCAGCCTGAACCATGCTAGGGCCATGATAGAGAGTGCCATCAACGACAGTCAGTCCCTGGTCAAGGCCGCCCACCCCCTCGCCATGGGCCGCTGCCAGGATGAGCAACTGGCCCTGCGCGACCTCATCACCGCCTCCCCCTATGCGCGGGCACTCTATGTGCTGGAGGGCCAGCAACTGCGCTGTACCACCCTGCACAGGCCCATCCTCACCCGGGATATTCCCCGTGGCCCGGCGGGCAACCAGACGCTGATCCTCGCCAGACACAGCCCCATCACCGGGCAGACCGCCATCCTCTACCGTCAGCCATCCGGCGATCGCACCCTGCTGGTGGAGCTGGACGGCTTCCACATCTTCGGCGCCTTGCAGGCCGTGATGGGAGAGGACAACCTCTTCTTCCTCCTCGGGGACCAGGCCCTCGATGGCCACGGCAGAACCCTGCCAGCAGCCCGCCTGCTGGAAGGGGGACAACGTCTGCAACAGAGCGAGCCTACCGCTCATCCCTATCGCCTGGTGGCGCTCAATGGTTACAAGGAAGTGCTGGCGTTTGCCTGGGCGTACAACCAGGAGAACCTGCTTGCCGCCCCTGTGCTGGCGCTGTTGCTGGGGCTGCTCACCTTCTATCTGAGGGGGCGCAGCGGCTCCCCCCGCAGCGAGCTCGCCAGAGCCATGGCGGCCCGGGAGTTCATCCCTTATCTGCAACCCGTGATGGACAGGCAGGAACGCCTGCGCGGTTGTGAAGTGCTGATGCGCTGGCGTCATCCCACACAAGGGATGATTGCCCCCAACCACTTCATCCCCCTCGCGGAGGAGTGCGGCTACATAGTGCCCATGACCCGCCAGTTGATGGCCCAGACCCGGGATTATCTGGTCGGGGTGGCCGACAGGCTGCCCCCCGGCTTTCACGTCGCCGTCAATGTCTGCGCCCAGCACTTCAAAAACCAGGACATCGTCGCCGAGTGCCGCGACTTTCTTCGCGCCTTCCCGGGCCAGGATCTGCGTCTGGTGCTCGAGGTGACGGAGCGGGAGATGGTGGATGCGGACGAGCAGACCCGCGCCATCTTCGATGCCCTGGACGAGCTGGGCGTGCTCATCGCCATCGATGACTTTGGCACCGGCCACTCCAGCCTTTGCTATCTGCAGATGTTCCATGTGGACATCATCAAAATCGATCGCAGCTTTATCAAAGGAATGAAAGAGGAAGGCCCCTCCCGCCATATCGTCGAAAACATCCAGGATCTCGCCCATCGCATGGGGCTGGCTCTGGTCGCCGAGGGGGTGGAGACCCAGGAGCAGGTCGAGATGGCACGCCACTATGGCATCGACTACTTGCAGGGCTTCTACTTCGCCAAGCCGCTGCCACCGGCCCAGTTCACTGATCTCCTGGCCAGCGCCACACGCCCGGAGCCATCCCGGCGCCATGCCGAAATGAGCCTCCTTCCCTAACGGGGGGCGACAGGCAGCCAGTACTCCATGGTGGCGTCGGGCTGCTGGCCGTCAAAGCCGGGGGCATAGCGCTCCAGTTCGAAACCGTCCAGCCCCCGGTATGCCGACTCCGGCAGCCAGTGCAGGATGAACCAGTGCAGGCTCTCCCCCAGCTGGGCAATGGGTCCTTTGTGGGTGAGCACGGCATACTCCTGAGCCGGCACGTTGAGACTCGACAGGCCGGGGGGCGTAGGCGCCGTCGTGGCCACTCCGGCCCAGTAAGGCAGCCGCTCCCCTGCCCCCGACACATCCACCACCCCCAGCCATTCCCTCGACAGGTCCAGCGCCCCCGTCTCGCGCAGCGCTCGCCAGATGGCGGGCACCGTCTGCTGAAAATCCGGTGAGGCATCGAACAACCCCCGGATCGTGCCACTGACTCCCTGCAAGGTGAACGCCGGCAGGCTCTCTATGCGCACCTGCACCAGGTTGGGAGAGGCAGAGCGGGGGACCGCCGCCCGCACCAGGGGCGTGCGCAGCCCCAGCCGCAGGCCCCGCTTGCGATACGCCAGCGGCGAGCAGCCAAATTGCTGCTTGAAGGCGCGGCTGAAACTCACTTCGGAGCCAAACCCGTGATCCAGCGCCACATCCAGCACCCGCAGCCGGGTGGAGAGCAGCGCCTCCGCCGCCATGCTCAGCTTCAGCTCGCGCACATAGTGAGCCACCGTCTGGCCCGTCTCATGCAGGAATACCCGTTGCAACTGCCAGCGGGACCAGCAGCTCTGCCGGGCCAGCGCCTCCAGGGAGAGCGGCTGATCCAGATTGGCATGGATGTAGTCGAGCACTCGCTCGATGCGGGTGAGGTGGGCGCGCGCCTCGGGTGCCGGCTCACGGAGTGGGTGGGGAGAAGTCGGTGTCATGATGCGCTTGAGACCACGCCAGCAGAGGGCGCTCTGGCCCGGGAGGGCCACATTAAACAGGGGTGTCGCGCCGACCGCAAGGCTGGCGCACCGCCTGGCTATTCATCCCGCCTCGCTCAAGGTAGACGGCTCTGGCCATGCTCGGCAAAGTGGCTGCGAAGGGCGCTGATCACCCGCCGCACCTTCTCCGGGATCTCCCGCTGGGGGGTGATGGCATGGATCTCCATGGGAAGGGCCGAAAAACCCGGCAACAGCACGAGCAACCGACCGGTGGCGATATCTTCTTCTATTTCACCTTCCGGTTGCAGCGAAATCCCCTGCCCTGCCAGGGTAAACTGGCGCAGGGGCAAGACGTTGTTGCACAGCACCCTGGGCTTGGGCTTGACCTTGTGGGCCTCCCCCTTCTCGTCCAGCAGCAGTATCCCGCCCCCCAGCATGTCCGAGGCCAGCCAGTCGTGGGCCAGCAGATCCGCCGGGCTGCGCGGCGTGCCCTTGCGTGCCAGATAGGCGGGCGAGGCACACAGCAGCATCCGGGTCTGACCCAGCCTGCGCGCCACCAGGGTGGAATCTTCAAGCGTGCCGACCCGCAGCGCCACGTCGATGCGATCCTTGATGAGATCCCGCTTCTCGTCGTCGGCAATGATCTGGATGCCCAGGCCCGGGTGCGCCTGCAACAGTGGCGAGAGCGCCCGCGCCAGGGGCTGGCCCGCCATCCCCACCGGCGCGGTGATCCGCACTTCTCCGAGCAGGCTGTCGCGCACCTCCGAGAGGCGCAGCTCGGTGTCGTTCAAGGTCTGCTGCAACGACTGGCAGCCCTGCCACACCACCTCCCCCGCCTCGGTCAGGCTGAGGCGGCGGGTGGAGCGGTGCAGCAGGGGCAGACCGAGCTGGCTCTCCAGTTGACTGATATGCTGGCTGACGGCGGACGGGGTCATGCCGAGGGCCTTGGCGGCGCCGGTCATGCTGCCCGCCTCCACCACGGCGGCGAAGATGGCGTAGCGTCTGAGCTGATCCATTATGAAGCCCTGCTTACAAGTGAATGCAATTTTTAGTGGATTATTAAATCACACTCGGGGGCGTAGGATAGCCCCATTCCCACAGTGAAGGAGAATTCCCATGAAGATTGCCCTCATCGGTGCCAGCGGTTTTGTCGGTTCAGCCATCCTCCAAGAGGCCGTCAGCCGCGGTCATCAGGTCACCGCCATCGTGCGTGACGTGAGCAAGGTCGCCGCTCACCCGCAAGTCACCGCCGTGGCGGTGGACGCCCAGGACAGCCAGGCACTGGCCAGGGTGCTCAAGGGGCACGATCGGGTGATCAGTGCCTACAACCCGGGCTGGAGTGCCCCGGACATCTACGATCAGTACCTCAAGGGGGCCAGCGCCATCGTGGCCGCCGCCAACGACGCCGGGAGCTGGCTGCTGGTAGTCGGCGGTGCCGGCAGTCTGGAAATCGCCCCGGGCGTGCAGTTGGTGGACACCCCGGAGTTCCCGGCAGAGTGGAAGCAAGGGGCACTCGCGGCCCGGGATGGTCTCACCGCCCTTCGCCGGGAAACCACCCTCGACTGGCGTTTCGTCTCCCCACCCGTGTTCCTCGAACCCGGCGAGAAGCGCGGCGGTTACCGCCTTGGCACGGATCAGGTGCTGTTCAGCGGCGAGCAGCCCGCCGGGATCACGGTCGGCGATCTGGCGGACGGGGTGCTGAACGAGGCGCAAGCACCGGCTCACCTGCGCCAGCGTTTCACCCTGGGTTATTGAGGAAAGGCGCGCCAGCAACCCTTCCCATGACAGTCACACGGAGGGAGGCGGATGCCTCCCTCCGTCTTTTCTCTCCCGCGTCTATCCCGTCACGCCAATGTCGCTCTCACCCGGTACGGCAGATCGCCGCCGGAGCCGCCCGTTGCTCGTTCCATTCGCTCAAGTCCGAATTCCATTTCGAATTTTGTATATAACTAAGAATATTTTGTTGCTTCCACCTTATAACCTCGAACAGTAGCATCACCCTCAACCCAAACGGCGCCACTCAAGAAGAGTGCGCCCCGGTTTCGCCACACCCCGCACGCCGGGGCACGCAGACCCCGTTCACGGAAAGTGAGGAGATGCCCATGACCACCCCATCATTGCCGATCATCGATCTCGCCGCCCTCAAGGGCACCCCGGCTGCACGCAGCCAGATGCTGGCACAGCTTGGCCAGGCCGCCCGCGAAGTGGGCTTTTTCTATCTGGTGGGCCATGATCTGAGCGAATCGGTGCGCCAGGAGACCCTGGCGCTCGCCGCCCGCTTCTTCGCCCTGCCACTTGAAGAAAAACTGGCGGTGCAGATGGTCCACTCCCCCCACTTTCGCGGCTACAACCAGGTGGGAGCAGAGCTCACCCGGGCACGGCCGGATCTGCGGGAGCAGTTCGATATCATGAACGAGGCCCAGGCCCTGCCTGTGGCGCACATTCGTGAACCCTGGCAGCGCCTCATCGGCCCCAACCAGTGGCCCGCCGCCCTGCCCGAGATGAAGACACGTCTGCTGGCATGGCAGGATCGACTGAGCGACATCACCCTCACCCTGCTGGACGCTTTCGCAGAGGTGCTGGGGCAGCCCGCCGGAGTATTTGACGAGAGCATTCGCGGTGCCCCCTACCAGCACATGAAGCTCATTCACTACCCCGGACAACCCGAAGGCAGCAGTGGTCAGGGGGTAGGTGCCCACAAGGATCCCGGCTACCTGACGCTGGTGATGCAGGACGATCACTCCGGGCTCGAGGTGGAGACGGCGGCAGGCTGGATCCCCGCGCCCCCCCTGCCGGGCGCCCTGGTGGTCAACATCGGCGAGCTGCTGGAGCTCGCGTCCGACGGCTACCTCAAGGCCACCCTGCACCGGGTGGTGAGCCCCCCTCCCGGGGTATCGCGCCTCTCCTGCGCCTTCTTCATGGCGGCAAGGCTGGATGCTACTGTGCCACTGCTTAGCCTCTCCCCCGAGCTGGCGGCGCTGGCCGAAGGGCCCCAGAGCGATCCCGCCAACCCGCTCTTTTATCAGGTGGGGGAGAACGTGCTCAAGGGGAGGCTGCGCTCCCACCCGGATGTGGCGGCCCGCCACTATGCAGACGAGCCGCAGCGCGAGCCAGCGCTAGCCTGACAACCCGCCACACGACATGAGAAAAGGGGCGCGATGGCGCCCCGGATAACACAAGCAGTCGGGCCACAGCCTGGCAATGACGGAGCAATACAATGAAATTCAAGACCATGAGCGTACACAGCGGCCAGCGGATCGACCCCCAGACCGGCGCCCTCACCACCCCGCTCTACCAGAGCAGCACCTTCAGCTACTTCAACGCCCAGGCGGGCAAGGAGCGCTTCGCCGGTCAGGCCCCCGGCTTCATCTACAGCCGCTTTGGCAACCCCACCACCGCCGAACTGGAGCAGAAGCTGGCAGCCCTCGAAGGTGCAGATGAGGCACTGGTGGTAGCAAGCGGCATGGCGGCGGTGAGTGCCATCATGTATGCCCTGGCCGACAGCGGTGATGAAGTGGCCTATATCGGCCCCCTCTACGGCGGCACCGATGCCTTCCTCAAGCAGACCTTCAGCCGCGCCGGCATCAAGATCACCGCCTACGAGAGCGATCAGGCGCTGCTGGCCAACATCCGCCCCGCCACCAAGGTGGTACTGTTCGAAACCCTGACCAATCCCACCCTCAAGGTGGTGGATCCGCGGGTGGTGGTGGAGGCGGCCCGCAAGGTAGGCGCCATCACGGTATGTGACAACACCTTCCTCACCCCCTACCTGCTGCGCCCGCTCGAGCTTGGCATCGACATCGTCATGCACAGCGGCACCAAGTATCTGGGCGGTCACGGCGACATCATCGCCGGGGTGGTGGCGGGTCGTCATGAGCTGATGAAGTCGATTCGCACCGTGGCCCTCAAGCACATCGGCTCTCCCATCGGCCCGCAGGAGGCCTACCTGCTGCAACGGGGGATCAAGACCCTTCCCCTGCGCATGGATGCCCACCTGCACAACGCCCAGAAGGTGGCCGAGTTCCTGGATGCCCACCCGGCGGTGAAGAAGGTGATCTACCCGGGCCTTGCCAGCCATCCGGGCCACGATGCCCTCGGCGCCTTCGCCAGCGGCTTTGGCGGCATGGTGAGCATCGAGCTGGAAGGCGGGTTTGAGCGCTGCGCCACCCTGCTCGACAACCTGCAACTCTTCGTGCAGGCGGTGAGCCTCGGCGATCTCGAGAGCCTGGCCTGCCATCCGGCCAGCACCACCCACGCCGCCATGGACGAGGCGAGCCGCCTCGCCGCCGGAGTCAATGACGATCTCATCCGCTTCAGCATCGGGGTGGAAGACGCCGACGATCTGATTGCCGATCTGGCCGCCGCCCTGGCCCTCCTCTGATATCCAGTAGCGATCCGGGCGAATGACGCAATAAAAAAAGGGAAGGCAATGCCTTCCCTTTCTCTTTTCTGCCCGGCGCCCTCATCAGGCGTCGTGGTAATCCTGGCAGGCGCTCAGGGTGTTCTCCATCAGGCTGGCGACCGTCATGGGGCCTACTCCCCCCGGTACCGGCGTGATGAAGGCGGCGTGATTACGCGCGGTCTCATACTCCACATCTCCCACCAGGGAGCCGTCCGCAAGGCGGTTGATGCCCACGTCGATCACCAGGGCACCGGGTTTGACCCACTCCCCCGGAATGAAGTTGGGCTTGCCCACCGCCACGACCAGCAAGTCGGCCCGGCGCACCTGGGTCTCCAGATCCTGGGTGAAGCGGTGACAGGTGGTGGTGGTGCAACCGGCCAGCAGCAGCTCCAGCGTCATGGGACGCCCCACGATGTTGGAAGCCCCGACCACCACCGCATGCAGACCATGGGTCTTGACGCCGGTGGTCTCGATCAGGGTCATGATCCCCTTGGGGGTGCAGGGTCGCAGCGCCGGGATGCGCTGGGCCAGACGACCCACGTTGTAGGGATGGAAGCCATCAACGTCTTTGTCGGGACGAATGCGCTCCAGCACCTGGGTGGTATCGCAGTGAGCCGGCAAGGGCAACTGCACCAGGATGCCGTCCACTTCCGGATCCTCGTTGAGCTGGTCGATCAGGGACAGCAGCTCCGCTTGTGTCGCCGTGGCGCTGAGGTCATAGGAGCGGGAGACAAATCCCACCTCTTCACAAGCGCGACGTTTGCTGCCCACATAGACTTGGGAGGCCGGATCCAGCCCCACCAGGATCACCGCCAGACCCGGTGCCCGTTTCCCCTGCGCCAACCGCTGTTGGACTTGCGCGGCGACCTGATTGCGAATCGTTTGCGCAACCTGTTTTCCATCAATGATTTTGGCAGACATCGTTCTTCACTCACCATGTGTTCAACTGCGGCGCATTGTCGCATTTTTTTGGCGCGGGTGTTAGCGGCTCTCGCAGGGAGGGCAATAAGTAGGCACTTGAATTTACTGGCGGAAAAAGTCGTTGACGCTGACTTTGGCGCTTGGGTATGATGCCCGCCCGTTGCCCAGTGGTGCCGCCGAAGGTATGCTGGATGGCGAATTTTCGGTGATTAGCGCAGCCCGGTAGCGCATCTGGTTTGGGACCAGAGGGTCAAAGGTTCGAATCCTTTATCACCGACCAGGTTCATCGGGAAATCCCCGGATTTCTTGATACAACGCGCCCTTAGCTCAGTCGGATAGAGCAACGGCCTTCTAAGCCGTGGGTCACAGGTTCGAATCCTGTAGGGCGTGCCATTAATTATGTGTTGTAAATCAAGTGGTTAGGCGTGTTAACTGGTGATTTCACCCCGTTCGCTATCCTCACCCTTGTTCGCCTTGGCAAGCCCTTGGCACACACTGATGGCAAAAGTTTCTGTGGTGGCTGTAGCTCAGTTGGTAGAGTCCCGGATTGTGATTCCGGTTGTCGTGGGTTCGAGCCCCATCAGCCACCCCATTTTTCACTGTTGCGTTCTGCTCCTCCGGGGTCATAACCGTCAGCCCGTCAGCCTCGCTGACACTGTGCTATCTCGCACAACTCCAACCGGCCTTGTGCCGGTTTTTTGTTTTTAACGCGATCACACCAGTGTCCCAAGGAGGCGACCTGTATGTCCCTGATCAAGCCACGCAGCAACAAATCCTCTCGCCGTGCATCCCCTCCTCGCGCCAGCGCCAACCCCGCGCTCGACCTGTTTCATCGTCACTGGCACGCCATCGAGAAGCAGCAAGCCAAAATGGACAAGTTCACCAGCGACGGGCGCGCTATCTATGACCGTTTCTGCCACGAGATCGAACCACTCGAGCGCCAGCAGTGTGCCCTCATCTATCAGCTCTGCCAGCGCCTCACCACCTTCACGGCGCGCAAGAGCTTTACCCAGTGGCAGCGCGAGACCTTGCATGATTGGATCCACGAGCTGTTTAGCTACCTCGAGTCCAACCCTTTTCGCGGGGAGCTGGACCTTGAAGCCATCGCCATCGACCTGCAGGCCAACAGCAGCGCACTCATGGATGAGGAGATGATCGAGCAGCAGTGCGATTTGATGTACGCCATGTTGATGGAGGCCTGCGGCCACGCCCCCGACGACCGGGAACAGTTGCGGGCATTCGTACGCGACCCGCACCAGCTGCGCGACTACATGCTCAATGCTCGGGCCCAGGCGCACTCCGCCGACCAAGACGATGGCGACGCGGGTGAGGAAGGTGATGACGTCTCCTTTGACTGGGATCTCGAGGGGATCGATGAGGACGAGGGCAATCCCTTTGCCGATCACGCATTCGAAGACGATGAACCGGAGCACGCCGCCGGCCAGGTCGATGCGCTGTTTGATAAATCCAGCTTAAAGCAGCTCTATCGCAAGCTGGCCATGGCCTTGCACCCCGATCGCGAGCCAGATCCGGTTAAACGTGAGGAAAAAAACCAGCTGATGGGTCAGCTTAGCCACGCCTGGGAGCATCAGGAGATGTTCACCCTCTTGCAGTTGGCCCACACCCATCTGCCGGAGTCGGAGAGCCTGCTCAGTGCCGACAATCTGGCCTACATCAATCCGCTGCTCAAACGGCGGCTGCGCGACCTCGAACGTCAGTACTATCTCGAGACGGAGCAGGGCCTGCTGGCGGTGGTGCTCAGACGGTTCAAACAACGCTCCAAGAAAAAGACCGAGGCGGCGTTTGCCGAGCATCGTGCCTATCTGGAGCAAGATATTGACGACCTCCAGCAGCATTTGGCCGAGATCCGCTCCTTACAGACCCTCAAGCCCTATCTGTCCGCCCGCTTGAATGCGCAGCAAGACGCCTTCTGGGATGATGGCTTCGATCTGGACTCGCTGTTTCGCTGACAGTTTCGCTGACTTAACACCGGTTGTGGTCAGGGCCCGCCATGGGCCTTGACCACATCCCGCCGACAAGAGCCCGTAGTTAGGATGTGACCGCGCTGGCAACACGCCCCACCCCGCTTTGTGATCACCTCCGCAATCTCATCATTTTTTACCCATCCTCCCCGTCGAACGACTAGCCAAATTCGCTTGGCTCCCTAATGTAGGGGCTATCTGCCTCACGCTGATTGGACGCATGCATTTATCAACCCAGTATGATGCCTTTACCCTGCACCCCATGCTCGCCCGCTTTGCGACGCTGGCGAGCTCATACCCGCTGCATGACGCCCTGCGGCGTCCCTCGCCGTTGACCCGGATCGCCAGCCTGACCCCGCTGCTGGTCAGCGAGCGCTGCAAACGCCCCGATCAGCGCGGCCATCAGATCACCCTGCTCGGCCCGTTGTTGCCACTATTGTGGTGGCCTGCGCTCGATCAGCCCCCCGCCGGCTTGCCACTGACCCAGGTCACGTTAACTGATGACAAACTAGAGGCCATGCTGTGCGCCGAACTGCTGCGCTATATGCAGTTGTCCCCCGACGGGACGGTGCCTGAGTGGGGACGCCGCGTCCTCAACCAGGCGCTGGATCAGGCCGCCCGCCAGCGGCTGTTCGGTCAGACCAGCAAGCTGTCGCAACAGGATGTTGCCGATTGGCTGGGGTTGAGCCGTGCTCAACTGGCCCATCAGGCCAGGCACCTGACGCAGGGCCGTGTCCACCGGGAAGACCCCGTGGCAGAGCCGGCTTTTTTCAGCCAGTGGCAAGCGGCACAGTGTGATCATTGATCCGGCGCCCCTTGATCCTGCCGAACGGGTCTGGCAGCTGCTATTTCCGGTCGCGTTGACCCGCGACCATTCACTGATCGCTCATAAGCTGCGCCAGGCAATTGCCGAAGATATCGACCTGGGCCGCGAGTTTGATCAGCTGCTGGCAGCGGATCGGCAGTGGCTGACGCAGCGGCTCGATGCCATGGCACAGTCAGTGCAGCCGGATGCGATGCAACCACCGTGCTCGTTAACACAGCAAGACAGTGCGGCACGGGCCCTGCGTGGTCAGCTCAAACAGCAAAAAACCCTCAGTAAATATTATTTTGTCGATTGTGTGCTGGCCGAGTTGCAGCACGGGGTGACCCTCAATGCGACCCTGTTTGCCCTCTTCAAAAAGCTGACCTTGCTGGCGGCGATCACCCTCACTCGCCTGAATCTGAGCGAGCAGATCCGGGAAGATGGGTCCATCGATGCGGCCCTGCGCAATGTCCGTCTGGCGGCCGATCAGCGCCGCGGCTCGCTGCTGATGTTTCTGTCCAAGCTCGATCTCACCTTGCCACTCGACACCCTGATCACGGCGATCGAGGATCAACGCCCCGAATTTGCCAACAACAAGACCCTGACCGGTCAGGTCGATACCCTGCTGCGGGTACTTGAGCGGCTGGTCGAGCAAGCGGTGAATGCCGAGCAGCGCAACGCCCTGCTGGAGATCATGGATGATCGGTACGGGAAATACTCGACGGTCGTGGTCAGTCAGCTGCCAACGGAAGAGTGGTACGCGAGCTTGGGGGACAACACTCTGGCAGATGCGATCCTGGACCGGCTGATGCACAACGCTCACCGGCTGTCACTGAAGGGAGAATCGATGAGAAAGAGGAGAAGTGAGTTGACCCAATCTGAACACTCGAGCTTAGCCGTGTGGAGGCCGCATTGGCAAAATCACGAACCAAGCCACAGGATTTCCTCGACGTTCTTGCTCGACTGCTACCCATCAAGGAGAACATTAATGCTTAAACTCGAACGCATATTACACGTTGAAGATGATCCTTCTATCCGAGCAGTAGCCAAGGTTGCTCTGGAGGCTGTGGGTGGTTTTGAGGTTTTGAGCTGTAGTAGTGGTCAAGAAGCACTTGATAATGTACTGAACTTTGCAACTGATCTTATTTTATTGGATGTGATGATGCCCGGAATGGATGGTCCTCAGACCTTGGCAAGACTTGTCGAAGTAGTAAATATCAATAGTGTTCCGGTGGTATTCATGACTGCGAAGGTACAACCTCCCGAGGTTGAGTACTATTTGAGCCTAGGGGCCCGTGATGTGATCATCAAGCCATTTGATCCGATGCAACTGGCCAATCAAGTTAGAACCATTTGGAGTCTTTCTAATGAGTAAACAGCAGAAGCAGTTGGCAGACCTGCAGGCGCAGTTACTGATGTTAGGTGAGTCTTTTTCTCAGAGGCTGAAAGATGAGCTGCCACAATTAGCTGATAAAGCTGAGCTACTACAGAAGTCTTCCTACTCGACAGAACAGCAACAGCATTTACAGGCGCTGCGTGACCAATTGCATAAGCTTGCGGGTAGTGCTGGCACCTTCAGCTTTACAGATTTGGGTGAGCAAGCTCGCATATTGGAGTTGCAGACTCAGCAGTTGCTCAACAGCCTAGAACTCCAACAGGATGGTATTGATACATTTATCTCTGATATTCACCTGCTGGCCAATGCTAGGGAAGGTGCGAATAAGCGGGGAAATTCTTCTCGGCTGACTCAGTCAT
>JADHEF010000915.1_pt1 | contig 23167 bp, 19 predicted proteins | sample 8952391 | NCBI WGS metagenome assembly JADHEF01 (sample SAMN16124439, study PRJNA663245) | bioreactor sludge metagenome | isolation source: sludge (nitrite) | place: India:Bengaluru | collected 2019-02-28 | reverse complement strand
CGGCCGCGAAGACGACGAGCGGAGCGAGCCGATGAAGTCGGGCTCGAGCGGACATGACGCGTCTCCTTTCGGGTGGGTCGATTCTTGGGAGGGAGCGCGCGCGCCGCCCGTGACCCGGATCACGACGACGCGGGATTCCCGCCCCGGGCGTGCGGAGAGCGGGGCGCGACGCGCGACACTCCTCGCGAAGGGAGAGATCGCGAATGTCGAGAAAGACCGGAATCGCCGCTGCCGTGCTCGGTGCCTGCCTCCTCGCGGGGCCGATGCGGGCCGAAGGGCCGGGGCGCTCGTCGACCTGGGAGGCCTACTGCACCGTCTGCCACGGGTCGGACGGGAAGTCCAACACCGAGGAAGGGAAGAAGCGGAACGCGCGCGACCTGACCGATCCGCGGTGGCTCGCCTCGGTCTCCGACTCGCGCCTCGAGGGATCGATCCGCCGTGGGCGGGACAAGATGCCCGCGTTCGGCCGAAAGCTCAGCAACGAGCAGATCAAGGCCCTCGTCGCCGAGGTCCGGGCCCTCACCCCGAAGTAGCGGAGGGCCCGGACCGGCATGTCAGCGCTCGCCGGCGGCGGCCTCGTCGGCGGGGGGCGGCGGGTTGTGGACCATCGTCCCGCCCACGTGCCCCGTCGCCCCGACGAGGGCGCTTGCCAGGACGGCCGCAAGGAGCGCCAGCGTCGGGGGCGCGTCGCGCCTGCGGGCGCGGAGGACGAGCGCGAGCGCGACCGCCGCCGTCGCGACGGAGGCGAGGCCGAGGAGAGCGTGCCTCTGCGCGAGCCCCTCGACGGCCTTCGGCCCGGGCAGCGGACCCCAGCCCCCGGCGAGGTAGGCGAGCGCGTCCGCCCAGAGCCAGCCCGTCACCGCCGCCACGAGGCCGCCGGCCACGGCGACGGCGAGGAGGAGCGCGGCGGCCGAGAGCGACGCGGCGCGGGCCCCCGGGCGGACGTGAGCGAGCGCGAGCGCTCCGGCGGCGAAGAAGGCCGCTGCGATCGGGAAGTGGATGACGGCGGGGTGGAGCGGAAGCGACGGGTCCATGGAGGTCCTCCTTGGTGATCATCGCGGAACGGAGGCGGAACGCTCCCGACGAGGCCGGGGCCCCGCGGTGAGCGAGCTCGCTCCGTTCTCGGCTGAAGAGGCGATGAGGCGGCTCGGGGAGCCCGCCGTCGCGGCCGCGGGCCTCGCGGCCCTGGCCGTGCTGCGGGACGGCACCGCCGCGCCGCTCGGGGCCTTCGCCGAGGACGACGCGCGGGCGCGGACGGCGGCCTTCGCGGCGTCGCTGCAGGGGCTCGGGCCGCGCCTCGCCCGGCTCCCCGACGTCGCGGTCCTCGCGCCGTCGCTCCGCGACCACCTCGCGGAAGAGGGGGAGAGGTGCGCGGAGCGCGGCGAGAGAGTCCTCGGGCTCCTCGCGAGCATCGAGGAGATCCTCTCGTCGTCGGGCCTGCGGGCGGTTCCGCTGAAGGGGGCGGCGCTCGTCCTCGGGAAGGAGATCCCGGCGGGACTGCGGCCCATGGCCGACCTCGACCTCCTCTTCGACTCGGAGGCCGACCTGCGGGCGGCGGCGGCGAGGATCGGCGAGGCGCTCGGGTACGCGCCGCTCTGGAACACGAGGCGGCACCTCGTCCTCGCCGAGCGCGAGGAGCGCGTCCCGTTCCCCGCCTGCGAGCACCCGGGAAACCCGCTCCGCATCGAGCTCCACCGCTCGTTCCGGCTGGAGGTCCTCGGGAGCGTCCTCGACGCGACGGACGCGCTCCGGCGCGGCGCGGCCGCCGCGGGAAGCTGGGCCCTCCCCTCGCGGGACGCGCTCCTCCGCCACCTCCTCTTCCACGCGGCCGAGGACTTCGCGGCGAAGGGGTTGCGCGGAGTACAGGCGTTCGACTTCGTCGTCCTTGCCCGGGGGAACGGGCCGCTCCCGATCCCCGATCTCGCGCGCGGGGAGAGGGGCCCGGTCGCGCTCGCCGCGCGCGCCGTCGAGCGGCTCTTCCCGGCGACGTTCGATGCCGGGTCGCTCGAACGGGTCGCGCGCCACGTCTCGTCGCGCGTCCTCGAGCGTGCGGCGGCGCTCCCGGTCCTCCGCCACTCGAGGCCGGAGCGGGGCTGGACGGCGACGGCCCTCGGGCTCACCGACGGGACGCCCCGCGCGGCGCGCTTCCTCTTCCGGACGCTTCTTCCGTCTCTCGACGAGGTGCGGGCGAACGTCGCGCCAGACGCTTCGGGCGCACGGCTCGCGGCGGCGTGGACGGGCGTCCTCATGCGGCGACTCTCTTCGGCCGCCCGGCGGCTCGCGCGGCGATGACCTCGTCGTAGAGCGCCGCGAAGCGCTCCGCGCACACCGACGCCCGGTTCTCCCACGCCCAGTCGCGGGCGGCCGCTCCCATCGCAAGGCGCCGCGCGACGTCCGCGAGGAGAGCCGCCGCGCCGTCGGCCAGCGCCGCGTCGTCGCTGACCGGGACGGCGAGCGACCTCTCCGGGTCCCCCTCGGCGACGTGCCCGACGGCGGTGCCGACCGTCGGCACCGCGCAGGCGGCGGCCTCCACGACCGCGACCGGCCCGGCCTCGTGGCGCGACGAGAGGAGGAAGAGGTCCGCGGCCGCGAGGAGCGGGCGGAGGCGCGGCGTCGGGAGGCGGCCGTGGAACGCGACGACCTCCGCGAGGCCGAGACGCGCGGCCTCGGCCTGGACCGCGCCGCCGAGAGTGTCCTCCCCCGCGACGTCGAGGACGACGGGGAGGCCCCGGTCGCACAGGCGCCTCACGGCGCGCAGGAGCGTCGGCGTGTCCTTCACGCGGTTGAGGTCGGCGGCGTGGAGGAGGCGAAAGGGGTCGCCCGCCCGGCGATCGGCCCGCGGGAGGAAGCCGACGTCGTCGACTCCGAGCGGCACGAGGCGCGCGGAGACGCCGCGCCGGAGCGCCTCGGAAGCGAGGGGGCGGCTCGCGGCCGTCACCGCCGCGGCTCGCGCGAGCGTGAAGCGGACCTTCCGCCTCTCGCGGGGAACGAGGTCGCACCCGTAGCCGATGTCGGCGATCCCGGCCAGCTCGCCTCCCCCGAGCGAGACGACGAGCGGAAGGCGGGGCGCGGCGGCGAGAGCCGTCGCGCCGCAGGGGGTCGCCCAGAACGCGTGGACGAGGTCGAAAGGTCCGTGCCGGAGGAGGAGCGCGCGGAGGTCGCGCGCGCGCCGGGCGAACGCGAGGCCGGGGACGCGGGAGAGCCGGAGAGGGCCGAGGTCGAAGACCCGCGCGCCCGGGATCTCCCAAGCGTCCGGCGCCGGACCGTGGCCAAGCGCGAAGACGACGAGCTCGACGCGGCGCCCGAGCTCCTCGATCAGCCAGAGGAGCGCGGGGATGACGCGCTCGGAGAGCGAGCGGTCGACGCCGCCCGGGACGACGAGGGCGACTCTCACCGGCCTCCTCGCCGCACGATCGCCCGTCCGTAGGCGCCGAGCGCCTCGCGCGCGACGACGCCCCACGAGAGGCGCTGCTCGAAGTGCTCCCGCAGCGCCGCGCCGCGTGACGACGCCTCGCGGGAGGCCCTCACGAGGGCGTCGGCGCCTTCGCGGGAATCGCCCGGCGCGAAGAACGAGGTGCCCGGCCCGGCGACGCGGCGGTTCGCCGGGATGTCAGAGCAGGCCGCGGGGAGGCCGCAGGCCGTCGCCTCGATGAGCGCCCAGTTCGAGCCCTCAGAGGGGCTCGAGGTCAGGAAGAGGTCCGCGGCCGAGTACCAGGCCGGAAGGTCGGCGTGAGGGATCGGACCGACGAAGCGGACGGCGCGCGCGAGCTTCGGGTTGCGCGAGCGGAGCTCCTCCAGCTCGGGGAGAAGCGGCGCCTCGCGGTAGACGAGGTGCAGGCGCGCCCGGGGCAGGCGCTCGAGCGCGGCCTCGAACGCGCGCAGGGCCGTGACGGGGTCCTTGCGCGGGTGGAGGCGGCCCACCCAGAGGACCGCCGGGTCGCCGTCGACCCCGGTCGCCGCTCGCGCCGCGGCGCGGCCGACGGGCCGAAGGTCGGTCGACGCCTCGAGGACCTCCTCGACGCGCGTTTCGGGGGCGAGGTGCCCGCCCCGGACCCACTCGTCCGCGATCCCGCGGCTCGTGACGAGGACCGCGTCGGCGCTGCGCAGGAGCAGGCGCTGGAGGAAGCCGAGGCGGCCGCGCCCCGGCGGCTCGCCGTGGTGCTGCAGGACGAGCGGCACGCGCCGCGGCAGCACGGCCCGGAGAGCCGCGGTCGGGACGGGGAAGAGGAGGCCGCCGACGTGGACGACGTCGGGGGCGAGCTCCCGGACGCGCGCGGCGACGGAACGGGCGGGGCTGGAGAGCGGCGCGAACGCGGTGTCGCCGTCGCGGACCGCGACGAAGCGCACGCCGCCGGCGACGAGGTCGGCGTCTTCTCCGGCGCGCGCGACGACGCTGACACGGGCCCCTTCCGCGGCGAGCGACGCCGCGAACCGCCCGAGCCCCGGCAGGCGGTCGAGCGTTTCCGCTGCGGCCAGCCCCGGGACGAGCGCGAGGTTCACGAGGACGACGTGGGGCGACGCCGCCTCCGCGCTCACAGGCCCTCCGCCTCGGGGCGCTTCAGCGGGAGCGCCCGCCGGAGGGCGTGCAGCTCGGCGGGCCGGGCGTAGGCGCCGGCCGCCCAGCGCCACGACGCCGCGGCGGAGAGAACGGTCTTGCCCCAGCGCGGGAGGCGCACGTCCTGCACCGTCGGAAAACGGCAGCCGAGGACCGTCGCGAAATCGTCGATCCGCCGGCGCGTGCGCGGAGAGAGCCACGGGGCGTTCCGGTGGCAGACGAAATCGATCCACTCCGGCTCCGTCCACTCCTCGGGCGTCGTCGGGAGCTCGGGCGCCGACGCGGGAGAGCGCCTCGGCGAGCGGGACCGTCGTCTCCTCGCGGTCGAAGAAGTTGTGGTCGTAGAACTGGACGGCGTCGGCGCCGTGGCGCTCCTTCAGGACGAGGAGGTCGCGCGCGACCCGCTCCGCGGGCGGGAGGAGCGTCCTGCCGTCGAACATCGACACCACGCCGCAGAACGAGCAGCGGTGCCGGCAGCCGATCGCGGCCTGGTGGACGGCGGTCCTCCGTCCGAGGTACGTCGGCTGGAGGAACCGGGAGACGTCGCCGAGGAGCTCGTAGGGAAGGGGCGGGAGGGCGTCGGGAGGGCCGAGCGGACGCTCCGCGTTGTGGACGACGCGGCCGCCCTCCTTCCAGCTGATCCCCGCGACGTTCGCCAGCGAGGGCGCGCCGCCCGTACCGCCGAGCGTGGCCAGGAGGCCGGCGAGCGTCGCCTCGCCCGGCCCGCGGACGACGACGTCGACGTACGGCGCGGCGAGCGCCGCGTCGGGGTAGAGCGTCGGGAAGTAGCCGCCCCAGACGATCGGCACGTCGGGGTGGCGCTCGCGGACCGCCTTCGAGAGCGCGATCGCCGGGGCGACCTGCGGGCCCGGCATCACGGTGACGCCGACGAGCGCCGGACGCTCGGCGGCGAGGGCGGCGAGGACGGTCGCGGTCGCGTCGTCGTCGAAGTGCCCGTCCACGATCCGGCAGCGCGCCTTTCCCTCGAGGCCCGCGGCGAGCGTCAGGAGCGAGAGCGGGAGCCGCGCGTTGCGGCGCCGCACGACGCGGGGGTTGACGAGGAGGACGAGCGGGAGCGTCACGGCCGGACCCTCTCACTCCCCATCGTCCGCGCGTGCCGAAGCCCGCTCCTATACTCGCGTCCGTGCCGATCAAGGTCCTCGCTCCCGCGGAGGCGTACCTCCGGTGGGCGCCGACGTACGAGGAGGCGGGAGCCCTCGCGGAGCTCGACGAGCTCGCGCTCCGGCGCCTCGACCCGGCGCCCGTGGCGCCGCTCCTCGACGCCGCGTGCGGCACCGGCCGGAGGCTCCGGCGCGCGGACGGCACGTTCCGGCCCGGCGCGTTCGGGATCGACCTCGTCCTTCCGATGCTCCTCGCGGGGGCGCGCGGCGCGGCCGTCGCCGCCGCGGACCTCCGGGCGCTCCCGTTCGTCGCGGGGTCCTTCCGCACGGCGTGGTGCCGCCTCGCGATCGGCCACGTCGCGGAGGCGGGGCGCGTTTACGCGCAACTCGGCCGGGCCCTCGCGCCGGGCGGCCGTCTCGTCGTGACCGACTTCCACCCCGACGCCGCGCACCGCGGACTCGTCCGCTCCTTCCGGAGCGGGGAAGAGCTCCTCGCGGTCGAGCACCACGTCCACGACGTCGAGGCGCACCGCCGCGCCGCCGCGGACGCCGGGCTCTCTCTCGAGACGCTCCTCGAGGTCCCGGCCGGCGAAGAGGTGCGTACCCACTTCGAGGCGGCGGGGAGGCTCGACGCGTGGGAGGCGCAGAAGGAGCTTCCCGTCCTCCTCGCGCTCTCCTTCCTCCGCCGCTGACGCGGGATTGCCGGAACCGCGATGAGCCCGCACGCTCCGCCGACACTCCTCACCGGGGCACGCGTCGTCGGCCCCGCGGGCGCGCGCCGCGCGGAGCTCCGGCTCGAGGGGGGCCGCGTCGCGGGCGACGCGGCGCGGCGCACGGGCGACCTCGTCGTGCCCCTCGCGGGGCATCTCCTCTTCCCGGGGCTCCTCAACGCGCACGAGCACCTCGGCCTGAACGCGTTCCCCGAGGTCGACGCGGGCGGCCCCCGCGCGAGCGCGTACGACTGGATCGACGCGCTCCAGCCGATCCTCGCGTCCGAGCCGTTCCGGGACGTGAAGCGGGTCGACGAGGCGGTGCGCGCGCGGCACGGCGCGCTGAAGAACCTCCTCTGCGGCGTCACGACGGTGGCGCACCACGACCCGTGGCTCGCGGAGATGGGCGACCCGTCCTTCCCGGTCCGCGTCGTCCACCCCTACGGCTGGTGCCACTCGCTGCGCTTCGCGGGGAAGTACGGGCCGACGGTAAAGGAGGCGCTCGCGGCGACGCCGCCGGGCGCCCGTTTCTTCATCCACCTCGCGGAAGGGACCGACGCGGAGGCGGCGGGAGAGCTTTGCCGCCTCGACCGCCTCGGCGGCGTCAACGCGGCGACCGTCGTCGTTCACGGCGTCGGCCTCGGGGAGGCGGGCGTCGCGCGCGTGATCGAGCGGGGCGCGGCGGTCGTCTGGTGCCCGGCGAGCAACCTGCGCGTCCTCGGCGCGACGCTCGACCCGCGCCCGCTCCTCGCCGCCGGGCGGCTCGCCCTCGGAAGCGACTCGCGCCTGAGCGGCTTGCGCGACCTCCTCGCCGAGCTGAGCGTGGCGCGGGAGTGTGCCGGGCTCGCGGCCGCGGAGCTCCTCCGCCTCGTGACGACGGACGCCGCCGCGGTCCTCGGCCAGCCGGAGTCCGGGCATCTTGCGCGCGGAGCGCTCGCGGACCTCGTCGTCGCGCGGGACGCGGGCGGCGACCCGGCGGAGGCGCTGACGGGCCTCCCGCGGGCGCGCCTTCGCGCCGTCGTCCTCGGCGGCGTGCCGAGGGTCGCCGACGCCGACCTCTTCCCGTGGCTCGAGTCGGCCGGCGTCCCGGCGCGGCACGTCCTCCTCGACGGAGTCCCGAAGGTCGTCGACGCGAGGCTCTTCACCGAAGAGGCCTCCGCGCTCGAGCCGGGCCTCTCCTTCCCGTCCGGGGCGACGCGCCGGGCCTCATGAGAGGACGGGTTCCGGGAAGAGGAGCTCTCCCACGGCCTTCTCCACCGGGAAGCGGAACGCCCGGCGCTCGCAGCGCCAGCGCGCGAGGGCGGCAACGGGGCGCTTCCAGGCCGGGGCGGTGCCGTACGCGTGCTTCTCGTACCAGCGGAAGCGCTCGACGAGCCGCGTCCGGGCGGGAGTCGTGAACGGGCCGTCGCCCGCGTAGAAGTCGAAGAGGGCCCACTCGGCGAGCGTCGCGGGGAGGCGGAAGCCGGCCCGGACGGCCTCCTCCGTCAGCGGCGTGCCGGGATAGGGCTTGAAGAAGAAGACGGGCGTCTGGAAGGTCGGGCTCATCGCCGCGAGGCGACGCGCGAAGTCGAGCGTCGCCTCGACGCTCGCGTCGCTCTCGCCGGGGAAGCAGACGATGAACGGGAACTGCGCGGCGATGCCGTGGCGAAGGCAGCGCTCGGCGCACCGCAGGACCTGCTCGAGGCGGATGTCCTTGCGGATCCGGTCGACCATCTCCTGCGTCCCGGCCTCGACGCCGATGAGGAGGCGCCGGAGGCCCGACCGCTTGCACGCGGCCCAGACGTCCTCGGGGAGCCGGTCGCCCTGGTCGGCCCGCATCGTCGCGGCCCAGGTCGAAGGCAGACGCCTGCGCAACAGCTCCTCGGCGATCCCGGCGACGCGCTCGAGCGACGTGAAGAACGTCTCGTCCTGGAAGTTGACGTCCGCGAAGGCGAACCGGCGGTGGAGGATCTCGAGCTCCTCGCCGACGCGCTCCGGCGGCAGCCCGACCCACTTCCTTCCGTAGACGAAGGGGTCGGCGCAGAACGCGCAGCGGAAGTGGCAGCCCTGCGACGTGACGACGTCGAGCTGCCGCTTCCCCTTGAGCGCGAAGAAGCGCTCGACCGGCAGGAGGCCGTAGTCGTGCGACACGAAGTCCGTGAGCGGCGCGAGGGGCCGCGGCGGCTCGCGCCGAACCCCCCCGCCGTGACGGTGGGTGCAGCCGGCGCACCCCTCGAGGCTCTCGCCCGCGTCGAGCCGCCGGACGATCTCCGCGAACGTCTCCTCGCCCTGCGCCTGGACCGTGACGTCGACGGACGGCTCCTCGAGGCACCCCTCCGGGAAGAGCGACGGGTGCCAGCCGCCCCAGACGACCGTCAGCTCCGGATGGCGCGCCTTCGCGGCGCGGGAGATCTCGAGCGCGTCCTGGATCGGCGCTCCCGTCAGGACCGAGACACCGAGAACGAACGGCGGCGCGCCGCCGTCGTTCCCACCGATCGCGGCGAGGACGGCCGCGACGGGGTCCGTCTCGAGCCGCCCGTCGACGACGACGACCTCGTACCGCGACGCATCGAGGTGCGAGCCGACGGCGAGGAGGCCGAGCGGCATCGTGAAGAAGACCGCCCTCGGGTTGTAGAGGACGACGCGCCGCCGGCTCACGTCGGCCCTCCTTCCCCGTGGCGCAGGTTCAGGCGGCAGGGGCAGCGGAGGCAGACCGGGTCGGAGGCCACGTCGAGCGAGCGGCGGAAGCGGAGCGCCTCTTCGCCGTTCAGGACCGCGGCGAGGCCGCCGTCGCCGAGGCGGCCGTAGGCGGGATGGAAGAAGCAGGGCCGGACGGAGAGGTCGGTCTCGACGACGGCCGAGACCCACGGCGCGTTGCACGAGGAGGAGGGGAAGGACCCCTCGCCGCCGACCGCGCGGAAGAGCGCGAGGAGACGCGCCCGGAGCTTCGGCGCGCTCTCGGAGACGAAACCGGAGGCGAGGTCGCCGGCGTTCTCCACCTCCAGCCGGTCCAGCTCCGCCTCGAGAAGGCCGAGGTCCGCGGCGTCGGGCGCGACGCGGAGTCGGCTCGCCTCCTCCCAACCCGCCGCGCGTCCGAACGCCGGGCTCGTCGTGTCGGCCGCGAGGAAGCTGATCCTGTCGAGTCCGAGGTCGCGCGCGGCCGCCACCGTCGCGCGCAGGTGCGCGAGGTTCTCCCGCTGGACCGTGCAGCGCCCCGAGAGCGCGGGGACGGGAGCGCAACCGCGGAGCGCCTGGACGCCGCGCCGCAGCCGCTCGAACGCGCCCGGCACTCCGCGGATCGCGTCGTGGACCTCGGCCGGGCCGTCGAGGCTCACGACGACGTCGTCGAACGTCGCCGCGATCGCCGCCGCGTGGCGCTCGAGGAGGAGCCCCGAGGAGAGGAGCGTCAGGCCGAGCCCGGCTTCCCGGAGCGGCGCGACGAGGCCGAAGAGGTCGGGGTGCATCAGCGGCTCGCCGCCCGTGAGGACGACTCGCCGCGTCCCGAGCCGCGCGAGGTCGGGGAGGAGCCGCTCAACGTCGTGGCGCGAGAGCGCGGCGCCGTTCTTCTCCTTCCAGATGTCGCACATCGCGCAGCGGCAGTTGCAGCGCGAGAACGGCAGGAGCGTGACGATCGGGAGCGAGGCGATCGGGTCGACGGCGGGGAGGAGCGCCCCCTCCGCGCGCGACGGGACCGGCCGCGCCGCCGCGGCGAGCTCGGTCATCGCCTCTCCAGCGCGAAGAGCGTGTGGTCGGAGAGGCGCGCGAGGAGCGGCGCCGACTCGAGCCGCCTCTCCCAGCGGTCGAGGCGGGCGAGCGTCGAAGGAGCGACGGAGGAGGAGGCATAGCTCGGCGGCAGGAGGACGCCGAGAGCCGTCAGCCTCCGTCGCCGGAACCACGGAGCGAACGCCCGAAGGAGCTGCCCGGGAGAGGGGTATCGGACGGTCAGCCCCCGCCAGACGGTCCCTCCGCCGCGGAGGCGGCGAAACGCGCGGGAGCGGTCGCCGCGGCGGAGGTAGTACGCCCACTCCCAGGGGACCCAGCGACCCATGACGACGAGGAGGAGGGGCGCGCCGGCGGGGAGGAGGCGGCCGAGAGCCTCGGCGACGGGCGGGAGGGCGGCCGCGCAGTTGAGCGCGCCGAAGTCGGAGAACGCGCCGTCGAACGTGCCGAGCGACGGGGCCTCTGCGCCGAGCGTCTCGAACGAGACCCGGCGCGCGTCGACGAGGTGCGAGAGGCCCGCACCCCGCGCCTTCCTCACGGTCTCGGCGACCATTGCGCCCGACGCGTCGGTCGCGAGGACCGAGACGCCGCGGGAGGCGAGGTGAAGGGCGTCCTCGCCGGTCCCGCAGCCGAGCTCGAGGACGCGGGCACCGGGGCAGAACGCCGCGTCGAGGTGGCGCCAGACGGCCGTCCGGAGCCGCCGGCCGAGGTCGGTCCTCGTGAAATCCTCGTCGTACGTCGCGGCGAGGCCGTCGAAGGGGCTCGCGGCGGCGATCACGCCGCTCCCTCCGCGAACGCGGACAGGAACTCCCGCCGGGCCGCCTCCGCTTCGCCGGCGAGGGCGCGGGCCTCTTCCGGCGCCGCCTCCTCGAGCCGCCGGGACTCGACGGCGGCCCGGAGCCAGCGGTCGGCGAGCCGGTAGGTCTCGCGGTCCGCGCGTCCCGCGACCACGTGGTCGCGGTCGCCCCCCTCCGCCCAGGGCCGCGAGAGGGAGACCCGGCCCTTCACCTTCTCGTAGTAGCCGGTCCCCATGATCGGGTAGGCGAGCGTCGTGAAGAAGACGTCGGGGAGCGAGGCGCGGACGTGCTCCACGGTCGCCTCGACGTCCTCGGCGGTCTCGCCGTCGTAGCCCCACATCAGGAACATCCCGACCTCGATGCCGTGGCGCCGGGCGGCGTGCGTCGCCCACCGCACCTGCTCGACCGTCACGCCGCGGCGCATCGCGTCGAGGAGGCGCTGGCTCCCGCTCTCCGAGCCGATCCAGATCCGGCGGCAGCCGAGCCGCGCGAGCGTCGCGAGAACCTCCTCGTCCGCCATCCGGTCGGCCCGCGAGATCGTCTCGAACGGGAACTTCAGGTCGCGCTTCTCGAGCTCCCCGGCGTACTCGAAGAGCCAGCGGTGCGAGATCGTGAAGACGTCGTCGGCGTACCAGACCTGCTCCGGGTGGTAGCGGTCGCGGATCCACGCGACCTCGTCCGCGACGTTCGCGGGGGAGCGTCGCCGGTGGGTGTTGCCGAAGACGGCGTGCGAACACCAGTCGCACTTGTAGGCGCAGCCGCGCGCGGTGATGAGGTTGACGCTCCCCTCGCCGTGCCGCTCGCGCCAGGCCGCCAGATACGGCTCGTGGTCGATCGCCTCGCGGTCGGGCCAGGGGAGGGTGTCGAGCGAGCGGACCTGCGCGCGCGGCGCCCCGGCGACGACCGTCCCGTCCTGGTCGCGGAAGACGACGCCGGCGATCCCCTCGAGGCGGTGCGGGCCGCGCTCCGCGAGCGCCGGCAGGAGCTCGCGGAGCGTCTCCTCCCCCTCGCCGAGGACGACGACGTCGGCGCCGGCCGCGAGGTACTCGGCCGGGTAGTTCGCGCTCTCGGGGCCGCCGAGGACGACGGTCCACCCGCGCGCCTTCGCCGCGGCCGTGAGGGCGAGGACGGGCGGGCGCGTCATCAGGTTCGTGTAGAGGCCGAGGACGCCGGGGCCTTCGTCGAGCCGCGCGCAGAGCGCCTCGCGCGTCCCGAACGTCGAGTCGAAGACCTCCACCGAGAACCCCTCGCGCTTGAGGTAGGCCGAGAGCGAGAGGAGGCCGAGCGGCGGGTACGGCTTCATGACCGCCCGCTCCTTCTCGTCCTCCGCGAGGAAGTAGCCGTGCGAAAGGAGGAGGTCGGTCATCGGCTCGCCCCGGGGGCCGTCCCTCAGCCCCGCTGCCGGGTGGGGAGCGCCGCGCCGCCGGTGCGCGAGCGCGGCTCGTCGCGCTCCGCCGCGAGCCACGCGGCGTCGAGGTTCCGGCGGCGCCGGCCGATCGTCTCGGACGGCGAGATCGCGCCGAGGGCGGCCTCCTCGTGGAGGAGGTCCCGGATCCTCTTGTAGAACGGCGCGGCGTACGTTCCCTCGAACATCATGTCGAGGTCGTCGCTGTCCTTCCAGTGCGACCGCTCGCCGACCCTCGAACATCATGTCGAGGTCGTCGCTGTCCTTCCAGTGCGACCGCTCGCCGAGCTGGCCCTTCACGCGCTCGTAGAAGACGGTCCCGGGAAGGGGGTAGGCGACCGACACGCCGACGTCGGAGGGGCGCTCCTCCCGCACGAGCTCGCGCGTCGCGACGATCTCGTCCCACGTCTCGCCGGGGTAGCCGAGCTGGAGGAACCACGAGGCTCGGATGCCCGCCTCCTTCAGCCTGCGGGTCGCCCCGCGCACCTGGGCGATCGTCGTCCCCTTGTCCATCGCGTCGAGGATCGACTGCGCGCCCGACTCGACCCCCATCCAGACCTCCTCGGCCCCGGCTTGCCGGAGAGCCTCGACCGCGGTCTCCGACATCAGGTCGACGCGCGACTGGATCGTGAACGGGATGGAAGCGTCGAGCTCCCGGACCTCCTCCGCGAACCGCTCGATCCAGCGGTGGGAGAGGCCGAAGATGTCGTCGGCGAACCAGACGTGGTCGGGCCGGACGGCCTCTTTGAGCTGCCGCATCTCCTCGGCCACGCTCGCCGGGCTCCTCTGCGCGTAGCGGACCCCGTAGAGCGGCTTCGCGCACCAGTTGCAGCGATAGGGGCACCCGCGGGTCGTCACCATGTTCCACGACAGGCGCCCGTGCGCCTCGGTCCAGGTCTTCCGGTATCGGTCCGCATCGACGAGGTCCCACGCGGGGAGCGGCAGGGAGTCGAGGTCGTCGACGAACGGCCGCGGGGGCGTCCGGGTCGGGGCGCTGCCGGCCGCGCGGACGGCGCCCGCCGGGAGCGCGAGGCCCGGGATCTTCGAGAGGTCGGCGTCGGCGGAGCGGTCCCAGGCTTCGAGGAGCTCGACGATCGTCCGCTCCGTCTCGCCGAGGATCACCGCGTCGGCGCCGACGTCGAGGTAGAACGCCGGGTCGTCCGAGGCGTCGGACCCGTTCACGACGACGCGCGCCCCGGCCGACTTCGCGCTCCGGATCAGCCGGACGCACGCCTCGCGGTTCCGCTGGGTGCACATCTTCGTCAGGAAGTTGAAGTTGTCCTCGAGGATCGCGACGACCCGCGGGGAGTGCCGTCGGAGGAGCTCCTCGAACTCCGCCTCTCCGGACGAGAGCATGGCGTCGAAGAGCGTCACCTCGCGCCCCGAGCGCCTCACGACCGAGGCGGCGAGGAGCGTCGCGAGCGGTGCGTAGGGACGCATCTTCCTCACCTGCTTCGCGTCGTGCGCGAGGAAGCAGGAGTGGGCGAGGAGGACAGGCGGTCCGCCAGAGCTCATTGTTGCGATGCAGTCTAGGAATTCAGCGGGCGCCGAATCCGTGCACCAGATCACGGATTCGGTCGACGGCGCCCGGGAGGTCGAGGGCGCCGGTCAGGAGGTACGTGCCCCTCCCGTCCCACGCCCGCGCGACCGCGGCGGGCTCCCCTCCGTACATCCTTTCCTGCGGGATCTCGCCCGCGGCGAATGTCACCAGGAACTCGGCCCCGGAGATCGGTACGAGGCGCGCGGGACCGGGCTCGCGCGGCCCGAGGAGCACCGTCGCCGCGCGGCGCGCGAGGCGGTCGGCCGGCGCGAGCGGCTCGGCCAGCGGCACGCGCCGCTTCCGCTCGCCGCCCGAGAACGTGGGAACCGACGCCGCCGTAAGGCCGAGCAGGCGGGCGGAGTCCGGCGTCAGGACGAGGTCGCGGAGCGTCGCCTCGAGGCGGTCGGTGTCGTCACGGTCGACGAGGAGGCTCTCGTCGCCCAGGAACCCCATGCCGGCCGCGCGGCAGGCCGCGACGAGCGTCGACTTGCCCGCCCCCGCCGCTCCGCGCACGACCGCGGCCCCCGCGGGTCCGACGACCGCGCCCGCATGGAGGAGCTGCATCCCGACCATCTTCATCGCCGTCACGGGCGCCTCGAGGAGGAGCCGCGCGGCGAGCGCCGGACGGAGCGCGACGAGCGAGCGGGCCACCGTCGCCGCGGCGATCCGCTCCCGCGGCCGGACCGTCATCGCGATCCCCGGCGCGCGGAGGCGTGTCTCGTCGTCGCTCACCTCCCACCGGAGTTCCTCCTCCGGATCGCCCTCGACCGTCCCGTCGGTCACCTCAATCCCGAGACGGAGCTCGCCGGCGTGCGCGCCGCCGCCGGGGGCCTCGGCCCAGAGGGCCGCGGCCATCTCCAGAACGACGGGCTCCGACACCTCGAGCCGGACGAGGTCGCGACCTGCGCGGAAGACGGGCATGCGGACGGGATCTTAGGCCGCCGTCCGGCCTCGCGATTCCGGGGGTGCGCTCAGTCCGCCTCCTTCGGCCGCGCGACCCAGGCGTAGAAGCTCGGGAGGACGAGGAGCGTGAGGATCGTCGAGGTGATCAGACCGCCCATGACGACGACGGCGAGCGGCTTCTGGATGTCGGCGCCCGAGCCGGTCGCCCAGAGCATCGGGAGATGACCGATGAAGCTCGTGAGCGCGGTCATCACGAGCGGGCGGAAGCGGACCTCGCAGCCCTGGATCACCGTGTCGGCGACGGTCTCGCCCCGGTCGCGGAGCTGGCGGAAGTACGCGACGAGGACGACGCCGTTCTGCACCGCGATGCCCAGGAGGACGATGAAGGCCACCGCGGCGGAGACCGAGACGGGCATCCCGAAGACGACGACGGCGAGGACGCCTCCGACGAGCGCGAACGGGAGGTTGAGCAGGACGAGAAGGGAGTCCCGGACGGACCCGAGCGCCAGGTAGAGCAGGACCAGGATCAGGAGCAGCGCGACGGGCACGACGACGGCGAGCTGACGCATGGCGCGCTGCTGGTTCTCGAACTGGCCGCCGTACTCGACGGTGTAACCGGGCGGGAGCTGCTTCGCGAAGGGTGCGATCCGCTCCCGGGCCTCGGCGACGAACCCGCCCAGGTCGCGTCCCCGGACGTTGGCCTCCGCCACGACCCGGCGCATGCCGCTCTCGCGGCTCACCTGGGCGGGGGCCTCGACGACGGTGAACCGGGCGAGCTGCCCGAGCGGCACCCGCTCCCCGCCGGGCGCCGGCACGAGCAGCCGCTCGAGGTCGGGGACGTCGGTGCGGGCCGATTCCGGGAAGCGGACGACGACGGCGAACCGCCGTTCCTCCTCGATCAGCGTCGTCGCGTGCCGCCCGGCGACCGCGGTCTCGATCGTGGCGTTGACGTCTCCGATCTTGATGCCGTGGCGGGCCAGCGCCTCGCGGTCGACGACGACGTCGAGCTGCGACATGCCGGAGACCTGCTCCACCTTCACGTCGCGGGCGCCCTCGATCCCCGTCAGCTCGGCGGCCGCGCGGTCCGCGAACGTCTTCAGCACCCCGAGGTCGGGGCCGAAGGCCTTCACCGCGAGGTCGCTTTTCACGCCGGAGATGAGCTCGTTCACCCGGAGCGCGATCGGCTGCGAGAACGAGAAGCGCAGGCCGGGGATCTCGGAGAGGTCCTTCTGCATCGCCTCGACGAGCTCCGCCTTGTCGCGCCCCGTTCCCCACTTCCGGCGGGGCTTCAGCATGACGAAGACGTCGGTCTGCTCGGGCCCCATCGGGTCCTCCGAGATCTCCGCCCGTCCGGTCTTGCTGACGACCGTTTCGACCTCGGGGAACGCGAGCAGGCGCTTCTCCAGGAACGTCGCGACCTTGACCGAGCCCTCGAGCGAGGCGTTCGGCAGCCGGACGACGTTCACCGCGATGGCCCCCTCGTCCAGCGGCGGCATGAACTCCGTCCCCACGAGCGGAAGGAGGGCCAGCGAGACGACGAGGACCCCGCCCGAGAGGCCGAGAGTCACCGCCGGGCGGCGCACCGCGTGCCCGAGGAGCCGGACGTATCCCTGGCGGAGCCTCCGGATGAACGCGAACTCCTTCTCGGGGACCTGCCGCAGGAACATCTCGGAGAGGACGGGCACGACCGTGAGCGCGACCGCGAGGGAGACGAGGAGGGCGATCAGCATCGTCGCCGCGAGCGGGGCGAACATCTTCCCCTCGACCCCCTGGAGCGTGAAGAGGGGCACCAGGATGATCGCGACGATGATCACGGAGAAGGCGACCGGCCTCGCGACCTCGGCGAGCGCACCGGCGACGACGCGCCGCCGGTGCTCCTTCGCCGTCTCGAGCGCGAGGTGGCGCCGGATGTTCTCGACGACGACGATGGAGGCGTCGACGACCATCCCGACCGAGAACGCGAGGCCGCCCAGGCTCATGAGGTTCGAGGTGATCCCGGCCGAGCCCATGACGATGAAGCTGACGAGGAACGTGAGAGGGAGGGAGAGGACGACGATGAGCGCCGTCCGGAGCTCGGCGACGAAGAGGAAGAGGATCAGGATCACGAGGAGGCCGCCTTCGAGCAGGGCGTCGACGACGGTCTCGATACAGGCCTCGATGAGCGAGGTGCGGTCGTAGAAGACGTTCAGCCGGACTCCCGGCGGAAGCGTGTCCCGAACCTTCTCCACGGAGGCCTTGACGCGGCCGACGACGTCCTGCGAGTTCGCGCCCTTGAGCATGATGATCATGCCCGCGACGACCTCGCCCTTCCCGTCGCGCGAGACGGCGCCCTGGCGGGGCTCCGCCCCGATGACGACGTCGGCGACGTCCCGCACGTAGACGGGAGAGCCGTCGACGGCCTTGAGCACGGTCCGCTCGATGTCGGGAATGTCCTTCAGGAGCCCGACGCCCCGCATGTAGAGCTGCTCCCAGCCCCGGACGAGGACGCCCCCGCCCGCGTTCGCGTTCCCCTGCTCGACCGCCTCGACGACCTCGCCGACCGTCAGGTCGTACTTGAGGAGCTTCTCCGGCGAGACGAGGACCTGGTACTGCTTCACCTCGCCGCCGAAGCTGTTGACCTCGTTCACGCCGGGGATCGGCTTCAGGAGCGGCGAGACGATCCAGTCCTGGATCGTCCGGAGGTCCATGGCGCTCCGGCCGTCCGCCTCGAGGGTGTACTGGTAGATCTCCCCGAGGCCGGTCGAGATCGGCCCGAGCTCCGGCTCGACGCCCGGAGGAAGCTGCTCGCGGGCCATGCTGAGCCGCTCGAAGACGACCTGGCGCGTCCAGTAGGTGTCGACGCCGTCCTCGAAGATGATGACGACCTGGGAGAGGCCGGCCCGCGACAGCGACCGGACCTGCTGGACGCGCGGCAGGCCGCGCATCACCTGCTCGATGGGATAGCTCACCCGCTGCTCGACGTCGACGGCGGCGAGCCCCGGAGCCTTCGAGAGGATCATGACCTGGGTGTTCGTCACGTCGGGGAAGGCGTCGATGGGGAGGCGGGTCCAGGCGACGACGCCCAGCGCGGCGAGGAGCGCGGTGCCGAGGAGGACGAGGAGCCGGTTCTTCAGGAGGACGCTGGCGAACCCCACGTCGTGCCGTCCCGTCAGTCCGCGCAGCCCGCGCCCATCTTCGAGCGGAGGACGTCGGACTTCATGAGGAAGGCCCCTTCGGCGACGACGACCTGGCCCGCCGTCAGTCCGCTCTTCACCTCGGCCCAGCCGCCCCAGGTCCGCCCGACCGTGACGGGGCGGCGGACGTAGTCGTCGCCCGCGTGGTGGACGAAGACGAAGGAACGCCCCTCGTCCTCGAGGACGGCGCTTCCGGGAATCGCGAGCGCCTCGTCGGCGCCCGGGAGGAACAGCCGGACGCTGGCGAACATTCCCGAGAGCAGGTGCCCCGCCCGGTTGCTCACCTCGACGCGGACCTTCACGGTCCGGGAGGACTCGTCCATCGCCTGCGTGACGAGGTCGACGGCGCCGGCGAAGACCTCGTCCGGGTAGGCCTTGACGGAGACCGAGGCTTCGAGCCGCCCGGCGGCCTGCCCGCGGACGACGGAGCGGATGTCCCGCTCGTAGAGGTCGGCCCAGACCCAGACCCTCGAGTTGTCGCCGACCGTGGCGAGAGCCTCGTCGGTCCGGGCCGTCTCGCCCGGCACGGCGTGCAGGGTCAGGACGAGGCCGTCCATCGGGGAGCGCAGGACGATCCGTCCGCCGGCGGTGGCGCTCGTGAGGGCGCGCGCGTCCGCGGAGCTGGCGCCGAGGCGCGTCAGCGTACCGAGCGCGTTCGCGGCGCGGATCTCCGCGGTCTCGAGCTCCTGCCGGGCCTGGAGCGTCTCCTTCTCGGAGGAGATGTTCTCCTCGCGAAGCGCGGAGAGCCGCTCGAAGCTGCGACGGGCCAGCGAGAGGAGGCTCCGGGCCTCGAGCCAGGCCGCCTGGGCCTCTCCGACCGCGACGCTCTCGATCTCGACGAGCGGCTGGCCCTTCCTCACCCGGTCGCCCAGCGTCACGTGCGTCGCCCGGACGATCCCCTCCACCGGAGAGCTCACGTGGCCGACGAGGCGCTCGTCGAAGCGCACCTCCCCGGTGAGCGTGACCGGCACGGAAACCTTCCGGGGCCCGGCCTTCACGGTCGTGATGAGCCCGCCCGCGACGAGGCTCGCCGGCGCGCGCACGAAGCCCGCTTCGTACCGGCACTCGTCGCACTCGAACATCCTCTTCTCGTGCTCGCACGTGAGGGCGACGAGCTCCTCGACCGGGCGGTCGAGGTCCGACGGCTCCCCGGCTTCGCCGCTCGCCGCGTGGCTCTCGTCCGAATGGTCTTCGTGGCCGTCCCCGGCCCGGACGGCCGCAGGCGTCGGGGCGGGGCCGGCCTCCTTGCAGGCGGGAACTGCGGTCGACGCGAGGACCGCGAGGAGGATGCAGGTCAGGATTCGTCCGTTCATGGGATCTCTTCTCCGGCGAGGGCGTCGAGGCGGCTGCAGTCCAGCTGCGCCTGCGCGAGCGCGTTCAGGGAAAGGCGGCGCGAGTCGAGCAGCGTTCGGCGGGCGTCGATCACCGGAAGCAGGTTCGCCTCGCCCACCTCGTAAGTCCGCTCCATGGTGAGGACGACCCTCTCGGAGCGGGGGACGATCTCGTCCCGAAAGCGCCTCGCGGTGGCCACGGACGCGCGGCACGCGGCCTGGGCCTCGATGACGGTCGTCTCGACCTCGAGCGCCGTCGCTTCGGCCTGCCGGTCGGCGGCCGCGAGCTTCGCCTCGGCCTGGGCGATGCGCCCCCTGTTCCAGCTCCAGATCGGGACGTCGAAGGAGATGCCGACGCCGTGAGCTCGTCGGTCGAGCTCGTCCGTGACGAACCCCCGAAGGGAGAAGGCGGGGATCGTGGCCCTGCGCTCGGCCCGGACGTCGGCCGAGAGGAGCCGCGAGCGCGCGCTGGCGACCCTCAGCGCAGGGTCTGCGGACCTCGCCCGCTCGAGGGCGACCTCGCGGTCCAGGACGACCGGAAGAGCGGACAGATCGGCCTTCGCAACCACGGTCCGGCCCGACGGCACGGCGAGCCATCGAGCGAGCGCCGCCTGCCGGGACAGGAGGATCGTCTCGGCGGCCTCGAGCTCTGCCGCGACCTTCTCGAGCTCGATCTCGACGAGCGGGGCTTCGACGGGTCGGACCTCCCCGGTCTCCACGCGCCGCTGGACGGTCTGCGCGAGCTTCGTGGTCTGCGCCACGAGCGTCTCGAGGACGCCCACCCGGGCCTGCTCGTAAGCCAGACCCCAGAAGAGAGTCCGGAGCTGGAGGAGGACCTCCCGCCGGGAGGCGAGGCTCTCCGCGAGCGCGACGTCCACCTCGGCGCCGGCGGCCTCGAGCTTCGGCCCGCGTTCGGCGATCCACCCGAGAGGAAGGCTCAACGCCAGCTCGCTCTCCGAGCGCGCTTCGTCGCCGATCCGTGCGCGGCCCCGGCCGAGATCCGCTTCGAACGTGGGGTTCGGCACCGCGCCGGCCCCGGCGATTCCGCTGCGGGCCGCCGCGACCTGGAGCTGGTCTGCCGCGAGACGCGGATGACCCTCGGCGAGCCGGACGACGTCGGGCCAGGTCAGCTCGAGGACCTCCGGGGAGGCGGACGCCGGACCCGCCGAGACGAGTACGACCCAGAGGAGGTGGACGCGCCACCGATGGAACTTCCGTAGGGAAAGACGATGCACCTTCGAGCTCCTGCTTTCCGAGGACGCCCGTCCGGGGCGTCGCTCCTGCGCCGGGGCCGGGACCGCGCGCGGGGCGCGGCGTCCCGGCGGACTCTCGAGAGGAGAGCCTCAGGCGCGAGGAGGGTGGAAGATGCGACGGAGGACGCCCTTCGGACGAAGGTCGTCGTGGGCTTCGAGCTCGAACTCGCTCGAGGGAGGGATTCCGACGGAAGGCCGCGGCGGGAAGACGGCGAGGCCGTTGGCGTGGCCCGGGCAGCAGAAGCACGGGCAACCCGGCCCGCAGGGCTGGCCGTCCGTCCCCGGGTCGGGGCACGAATCCGCCCTGGACGGGGCCGAAGGGCCGCTCCTCGCGGAGGAGTGCAGGACTTCCTCCGCCGTCGCGAGGGTCGAGCCGGCGACGAAGACGAGCACGACGAGAAGGGCGAGCGTCCGCCGGGTCCTTCCGTGATGGGGTCGGGACGATCCGGTGGTCTTCGCTCGGTTCATCGCGCGGCACCCGCCTCGCGCGGGTGATCATAGGAACGGCCTCGCCACCCGTCAACGCAGGGACTCGTCGGGCGCGTCGCCTCGGGCCGAACGGCCCGAGGCGCTCTGCCCGTGAAGGCCGTCGGGGGCGTCGAAGGAGACGAGGAGGAACGGGTCCTTGTTGGCCCGTTCCCCGCCCTCGTTCCCGAGCCGGCGGACGTGGACGGCGGCGATGCCCGTGGGAGGCGCGGAGGATCCGGCGGGAACGATGACGAGCCTCGTGGAGTTCCCTCGTGGATAGAGGGTTGGACGTGGATTCTCCGGCGGCGCGGCTCCGGCTCGCGCTGGAGCTCTCCGACGTCGCCGAGAGGATGCGCGCCCAGCGGTTCCGGCGTGAGGACCCCCGGCTCGACGAGGAGGCGATCGACACCCTCATGCAGTCGTGGCGGGAAGCGCGCTCCGGCGCGGAGGCCGGCGACGCCCCAGGAGTGTCGGTCCCCTGGCCGAGGCGGCGTTGAGCACGCTCGAGGCCGCTCTTCGCGCCATCGTCGCCGAGCTCGGGAGCCGGCGGGTCCGCTGCGCGCTCGTTGGCGGTTTCGCCGTTTCCGCGAGGGCCGAGGTCCGGACGACCCGAGATGTCGACCTCCTCTTCGCGTCGTCCGGCATCGAGCCCGAGATCGCCGCCGCGCTCGACGGCGCCCTCGCGGACCTGGCTCAAAGCGTCCGCGCCACCGCGGCCGTCGGGATCGTGGCGCTGGGCGAGGGTCCTCCTTGCGAGGGCTGCGTCTCAAGGCTCACCTTGCACTTCGGGCCCTTGCCCGGCTCCGGCTCATACCCATGATTTCCTGCCAGAGGCGGCGGGCGGTTTCGGGCTCCTTTGCCCGGTCGCAGAGCCGCGACCCGCCCGCGGTGTGGAACGACTTACACGGCTTCTGAAGAAGGTGCTCTTCGGAGCCTCCGGGCGTCCGCGGTTTACGACCGAGGCGCGGCGTGCGCCTTCACCCAGGCGACGTACCGGTCCATCCAGGTCTGGAGGAACGTCCTGCTGCTCGCGGCCAGATCACCCGCCTCGTCGAACAGTCCGTCCTTCGCGTGGATGAAGGCCTCCGGCTGGCCGAGGGTCGGGACGTCCAGGTAGGCGAGGACGTTGCGCAGGTGCTGCTGCGCCATCGCCGTGCCGATCGCGCCGACCGAGGCGCCCAGGACGCCGGCAGGCTTGCCCGCCCAGGCGCTCTGGCCGTAGGGCCGCGAGGCGTGGTCGATCGCGTTCTTGAGCACGCCCGGGATGGAGCGGTTGTACTCGGGAGTCACGAAGAGGAGTCCCTGGGCGGCCGCGACCTGTTCCTTCAACCGCCTGACGGACGCGGCGGGATTCGCGTCGTCATCCTGGTCGTACAGGGGCAGGTCTCCGATCTGGACCTGCTCGAAGATGAACTCCGCCGGCGCCAGCTTCACGACGGCGCTGGCCAGCTTGCGATTGAAGGAATCCCGGCGAAGGCTTCCGACGAGGACGGCGATCTTGTACTTGCTCATGACGAGCCTCCAGGAGCAAGACGCGGGCCGGCGAGCGCGACCGGCACGCCTCCACTTCTCCCACGCGACCGCGAGCTGAACGAAGAGGCCGTGCTCACGCCGTGGAGCATCCCCGTCCATCGATCCGAGGCTTTCATCCGGTCCATCATCTCCATCGGATCGGGGACGGGAACGCCGGATGACCCCTTCGCCGAATCGGTGTCGTCCGGGCTCGCCGAAAGCATCCGGGCGTGTCCCGCGCGACCGCGCCGCGAGCAGCTTCTACGGACTCCGGTGTAAGGCCTGCTCCGGTTGACCCTCAGCCCCTTTCGGCCTGTCCTCCTGCTTCTTTCCCGCGAAGAGGACCGGGACCAGGACGAGGAACAGGAAGGTCGACGTCAGGAGCCCTCCGAGGATCACCGCCCGGTCCGGCTCTGCGAGGAGCTGCGGCACGGCGGCCTGCTCCTGGTTCAGCGAGAGCGCACGGGCAGCCGGACGGCTGCGGTCGTGGGCGATCAGGTCCGGGCGCTCACCTCCCCGCGGCCATCGGGAGCAGAGTCCCGTCCGAGGTCGCGTTGTCGTTGACCACGCCGTACGCGACGAACCGGCCCGAGCCTCCGGCCCGCCGCACCTCGGCCCAGGCGTCGCCGCCGTAGCCGATCTGCGAGAGAGGCCGGTTCCACTGGAACCGCCGGCCGGGCGGGAGCGTGACCTGCGGAAG
>JADHEF010000921.1_pt1 | contig 23217 bp, 21 predicted proteins | sample 8952391 | NCBI WGS metagenome assembly JADHEF01 (sample SAMN16124439, study PRJNA663245) | bioreactor sludge metagenome | isolation source: sludge (nitrite) | place: India:Bengaluru | collected 2019-02-28 | reverse complement strand
ATATACAGATCCCATTTCGGGAAATTACCTGCATAGATGTTGTTATACAGATCATTGGTCAAGTGGTTGAAATCTTTACCTTGCTGTTCAGCCGCTTCTTTCACGTTCAAGCCCTTCACACCTTGTTTAGAGCGGAAGTTGAATTTCACGTATTTGTATTCGCCTTTGTCGTTATACAGCTTGTAAGCATGTACCCCGAAACCGTCCTGTTCACGATAGCTAGTTGGAACACCTTGCTTGCCATAAACATAAGTCAGCATGTTGGTTGCCCATGGCTGGCTCGACAGGAAGTCAAACACACGGTTAGCATCTTGGACATTCGTTACTGGGCTTGGCTTCATGGCATGAATGAAGTCCGGGAACTTGATTGCATCACGGATAAAGAATACCGGTGTCTGGTTACCAACCAAGTCCCAGTTACCTTCCTGAGTATAGAATTTCAAGGCAAAACCGTGCGGGTCACGTAGAGTTTCTGGTGAACCCTTACCATGAATTACGGTAGAAAAACGTAGGAAAACTGGAGTTTTAGTACCTGCTTTGAACAATGAAGCGAGGGTAAGATCAGATAGATCTTTGGTCGCAACGAATTCACCATATGCCCCTGTACCACGCGCATGTACGACACGCTCAGGAATACGCTCACGACCAAAACGTTGTAATTTTTGTACCAGTTGAACGTCCTGAAGGAGTACTGAACCATTTGGACCCGCAGTGATCGAGTTCTGGTTATCACCGACTGGTGCGCCATTGTCTTTAGTTAAAGGAGCAGCTTGTGCAGCTGTGACAGTTGCAATCATTGCAACCAGTAATGAACGCTTAAACATTTCTAAATCTCTCAATTTATTACCTTTCCTGCATGGGCTAAGATACGCCAACACAATAAATAGATAAAACAGATTATTTTTATTAATTCAATCGCTTTAATGGATTTAAAAAAATTAATCAATTGATTTTCAGATATTTAAAGTTCATAAAAACAGCATCTCATACTGCTCCAGATTTTATTTTTGCTACAATCACGTCCATCTATCATTAGCAGTCCATATGTAAAATGCGTGCCTTATTACAAAGAGTTTTAGAAGCTAAAGTCGTGGTCGAGGGTGAAACCACTGGGGAAATTGAAAAAGGAATTCTGGTTTTTCTAGGTTTAGGTAAAGATGACAATCTGGAAAAAGGCAAAAAGCTGATTGATAAGATATTGAAATACCGTTTCTTTGATGATGAACAGGGTAAAATGGGCTGGAACGTTGCCCAGGCCGACGGTGGTTTATTGCTGGTTTCACAATTTACCTTGATGGCACAGACCCACAAGGGTTTACGTCCAGACTTTGGCCCCGCTATGCCGCCTGCCGAGGCTAAAGCACTTTATGAGCAGCTGGTAGAATATGCCCAAAGCCAGTTTGAACATGTGCAAACCGGTATTTTTGCCGCCGACATGAAAGTGCATCTGGTCAATGATGGGCCGGTGACGTTTAATCTGGAAGTTGAATAAGTTTTAATTATTCCAGAATTCAAAAAGCCCTCATATTTGAGGGCTTTTTTTATTTAATCCTCCCCTAGCCCCTCCTTTAAAAAGGAGGGGGAACTAAGCGGAAGTTTCTTATTTACCAGTTTTTTCTTTAATAAACTGACGTACCATTTTCACTTTTTCTTTGACTGGCTTTGGCAATTTTGGTGGAATCATCTTCGCCACTTGGTTAAACCAGACCAGCAGGCCGAAGTCACCTTCCATTTTGATCGTGCCACTTTGCATGCCGGTCATAAATGCCGTCGGGTCACCTTTGACCAAGGTCTTTACACCCTGCTCACTGTCAGCAAACTGCAACACAAAATCAGCTTTTTCAGCATCACCCGAAACCGTATCGATATGACCGTTATCCACAATAATCTGACGTGCCATGCCTTCATCCGTACCAATCTGAATACGGAATTGACGTCCATGTACCAGTTCAATGAATTTTGGGCTGGTACGTGCCAACTGCTTCATACGTAAAGCTAAACCTACGACCAGTAAGTCCAGCGGATCTGTACTCATATCGACGAGAGGAAGTTTTAACACAGGAATGGACGACAGTTTCATGGAGGATGCCTATTCTAATTGTACGAAAATTGACAAATATCCTAGCATAGTTCTGGGCTAGGTGGATTATGCAGTTTGTATCATATTTCCAAACTGAAAAATGCACCCGTGGGTGCATTTTTTTCATTGCAACTTGTAGAATTAACGGCTTGAAAGCTGCTGCTGGTCGTCTTCATACACTGGCGTATGTTCGATGCAACGGCGTTTTGCCAAAGCACGCTCAGCACGACGATCTTCACGCAACAACAGGCCAGTCACGACCATCATGACCGCAGTTAACGCGCTCAGGTAACTATACGTCATTGGTAGCTCAAACCAGGTTTGAGTTCCTACACGAATCACCTCGATCAGGCCCCATACCAGCATCCCGGCCGCCATAAAGCTTAACCAGCGACGATAAGGCGAGAAGAACACAGCAAGCACAGCTACAGCGACTAAACTGAAGCCCACAATCGTTGCTAAATTCGCTGTTACCATATAACCCCCTCCATCCAGATAGATAGTTTCCGCTTGATATTGCAACGCTTCTATCTATTGAATTTCGTTAAATCAATAAAATGGAATCTGTTGATTTGTATCTCTATGCCTGCATTATGCTGAGTTTTTTGCATAAAAAAAGTCCTGTCTTCCAGCCTAACGACATACTTTGTCGCGATATTATATTGTCATTACATTTTTTGCTTTTCACATTTTTGTGGATCAATGACTGCACCAATGTTGGCGTGTCATTACAAAATTATCAGTAGTTTTTTTTAAGTTAAAAAATTATTTTTCCGTTTAAGATGATCGATGTTTTTGTAGGCAAATTTCATCGCTCACTTATGCAACTCACATCATAAGCAATAAAAAACGCGACCCGGAGGTCGCGTTTAAAATCAATCAAAGCCTGTACTTATGCACGGTTCAGGTCTTTATCATGTACACCGAGCAGATACAGCACACCGTCCAGACCGACGCTAGAAATTGCCTGATTGGCGTTTTGGCGTACCAGAGGTTTGGCACGGAAAGCCACACCAAGTCCTGCAATGGATAACATTGGTAAGTCATTGGCGCCATCACCAACTGCAATGGTTTGTTCCAGGGAAATTCCCATTTCTTGGGCGATTTCACCAAGCAAGAGTGCTTTGCGTACGCCATCGACGATATGGCCTTTGACTTCACCGGTAACTATACCATCCTGCACATCGAGCGCGTTGGCATGCACTTCATCAATATCCAGTTTAGTTTGCAGATATTCCGCAAAATACTGAAAACCGCCAGAAAGAATTGCGGTACGGTAACCCAATGCTTTTAAAGTCGAAATCAGGCGTTCAGCCCCTTCGGTAATGGTCAGGCGCTCGGCAATTTTTGGAAGTACCGAAGCATCCATCCCTTTCAATAAAGCGACACGGGCACGGAAGCTTTGCTGGAAGTCTAGCTCGCCTTGCATGGCACGTTCGGTAATTTCTGCGACCTGCTCACCGACGCCGGCTTCAATTGCCAGTTCGTCAATGACTTCCTGCTCGATCAGGGTCGAGTCCATATCAAAGCAAACCAGACGACGGTTACGGCGATAAGCATTATCTTCCTGCACCGCAACATCGACATTCAGTTCATTCGACAGGCTGAGACAGGCCGCACGCATGGCGGCTGCATCCAGCATCTGTCCACTTAAACCAAACTGGACACAAGCACGTTTTGGCCCGCTGCTCTGGCCATCTAAAACAGGGCGACCAGACAGGCGGGTCACAGTTTCAATATTAAAGCCTTGTCCCGAGACAATCTGGGTCACGGCTTGCAGATGAGAGGCATTTAACTCAGGGGCCAATGCCGTTACGATATAACGTGTGCGTCCACCCTCTTTGACCCACTGATCATATTCAGTCGCAGAGATCGGTTTAAAGCGCACAGTTAACCCGATATCATGTGCTAGAATCAGGATCTCCTTCATGGCTAATGCTGTCGCTATCTGGTCTTCAGAGGCTACAACAATACCTAAGGTTAACTGATTATGAATAACCGCTTGCCCTACATCTAAAATCTGTAAGGAATGGGCGGACAAAACCTGCATTAATCGTGTAAATTGATTAGGCTGGTCAGGTCCTAAGAATGATATAAGAATGATTTCTCGCATGAATTGACTCGGGTCTGAGCTACAACTATTGTTAGAATCATAATCGAAATTGAACAGAATTGCCTTGGAAGTTTACGTTGAATGCGCCTAGACAAGGGCTATTTGCTAGCCTATTGATTGTAAGTTTTGCTCTGCATACCTTTTTACTGGTATTGGCAACCACTCACCAACTGAATGAAAACCGTGCCAATCAGGGACAGCTGATCACCAGTCAACTGGTGACAGACAGCCTGTCTGAGCTTGAACCGCCCAACCGCGTTTCTCTGGCGTTGCTGGCAAATCGTTATGCCACCAATCCCAGTGTAGCTTCCATCCGGATTCTGGATGCGAAAGCTCAGGTTTTAGCCACTGGCGGACTGACCAAAACCCGCGAGGGTGAAGTTTTTGTCCGTGATGCGCTGCAAAATGAGAAAAAAGTCGGTGTGATTGAAATCACCCTGATTGAGCCAAGTATTGGTGAAATTCTGCGCACGCAATGGCTGGCAATTCTGTTCTCTTTCCTCATTCATGGTCTGCTCTGGGTCGCTTATCGTGCCGTGGCACGTCCAAGCCGAACCGAATATCTGGCGCGCATCAATAACGAATCGCGACTGAAATTCGAGATTCAGACCCTGACCCAGGCATTGGAACAGGAAAAGCATAATGCGGCACTGGCGATTGCCCAAGCCCAACAGGCAGTGAAAAACAAAGCCAAAGAAAAAGAACATAAGCCGGCGGTACTGGAGAGCGATAGCCTGAGCTTAAACATCCAGTTCTATGATCCAAAACAATTACTGGATAGCGTGAATAAAACCGTTTCAGTGCCTTATTTCAATCTCTGCCAGATTTTCCTGAATAAAGCCACCGAACTCTGTGTGCAACGCTATAAATTGAATAGTTCTGATATTTGTACCGTACATAAATTTGATGAAAAAGGTGCCACCATTAGTATCGCGGCAGACAAACCGAATGCCCTGGCCTGCCTGACCATGATCAGTGCTGTGTTCCAGCTGCTTTCGGAAGTCCTGTATAAACGCTATCGTGAAGAAAAACGTTTTGTGCTACAAACCCGCAGCGCGATTGCTTCTAAAGTCGAGGAGATGCAGCTCAGCTCGGTACAGGCCGCTGAGCGCCTGACTCAGCATCTGGTCGCGAAAGAAAGTGCCTTACATGTACCGAACACCTTGCTGAAAGATGTGAGTGATCACTTCCAGCTGGTCAGCATGCCGAATCCAACCAATGTCCTGACCCGTCATGCTTTTGTGGTGAATGGGATGGATGCTGAAAGCGCCGAGCTGGCACAGACTTTTAGAACCGAAATTCTAAAATCCAAACAGTCCAAAGCCTCATAAATATCTCTGCATGTTGCAAGTAAAAAAAGCCGGATCCAACATCCGGCTTTTTTATGGGTATAAAAAATACGCCAGTGTGTCTTGGCCTATCCCTTAAATTTTTAACTGTTTTTGTTCCAGCAGATATTGCTGGGCATTATAAGGCTGGACCGGATTCTGACAGGGGACTTTATGCCACTGACCATCGGCATCTAACTCCCAGGCATTGTGACAATCTTTTAAATAGCTGATCAGGCCATCTTTATAAATCCGTTTTTTCAGCTCTGGATCCAGCACCGGGAAACAGGTTTCAACTCTGGAAAACAGGTTGCGCCCCATCCAGTCAGCACTGGCACAATACAGTTTCTTGGCGCCGCCATGCTCAAAATAATAGACCCGGGTATGTTCCAGGAAACGCCCAACGATTGAACGTACCTGAATATTTTCTGACATGCCGGTGACTTGTGGAATCAGACAGCAGATTGAACGGACAATGAGGTCAATTTTTACCCCAGCCTGCGAAGCCTGATATAAGGCAGCAATCAATTGCGGTTCGGTAAGCGCATTCACTTTGATGATGATATGGGCGGCTTTGCCAGCCAGAGCAAATGCCTTTTCCTGGTCAATCAGTTTCAGCAGTTCGCTATGCAGGGTAAACGGTGCATGCAGCAAGGCTTTCAGTTTGGCCATTTTCCCCATGCCGGTCAATTCCTGGAACATGCGGTGCACATCTTCACAGATATCCGGCTGTGTGGTCATCAGGCCGTAATCGGTGTACATTCGGGCATTACCGGCATGATAGTTTCCGGTGCCCAAATGCGCATAACGCAGTAATTCCTGATTTTCACGCCGGACGATCAGAATCATTTTGGCATGGGTCTTATAACCGACAATGCCATAGACCACGACCGCGCCGGCTTCTTGCAGGATATTGGCCACCATGATGTTAGATTCTTCATCAAAACGCGCCCGCAGTTCAATCACGGCTGTGACTTCCTTGCCATTCCGTGCGGCTTCTGCCAGCACCTGAACAATTTCCGAATCCGGACCACTGCGGTACAGCGTCTGCTTGATCGCCAGCACCGCCGGATCCTTGGCCGCTTCGCGCAGCAAAGTAATCACCGGCTGGAATGAATCAAAAGGATGATGTAGCAGCACATCCTGTGCCTTCAAAATTTCAAAAATACTTTTCTGTTTACGGAAAATTTTGGGAATGACTGGACTAAAATACGGATACTTTAATTCCGGACGCTCAAAGCTGGTACTCAGGCGGGACAAATTGATCGGTCCATCTATCCGGTACAGTTCCTGTTCCGTCAGATCAAATTCATCTAGTAAATAATCGATGATGTTCTGTGGAGAGTCATTTTCAATTTCCAGACGTACTGCACGACCAAAGCGGCGCGAACACAGTTCGTCTTTTAAAGCCACTGCCAGATCATCGACATCTTCCGACAGTACCAGATCGGCATTGCGGGTGACCCGAAAGGCATAACATCCGGTCGCTTTCATGCCGGGGAACAAATCACTGATATGCTGCTGGATGATAGCGGTCAGAAAAATCTGGGTGGTATTGTTTCCGGTGACATCTTCCGGAATTTTAATCAGGCACGGTAAGGAACGTGGTGCTGGCACAATCGCCATCTCGATTTCACGGCCAAAGGCATCTTTACCTTCCAAGCTGATAATAAAGTTCAGACTTTTATTCACCAAACGTGGAAAAGGATGTGAAGGATCCAGACTGATCGGGGTCAATACCGGTTGCACTTCTTTGGCAAAAAAGGCTGCAATCCAGGCCTTATGTTTTTCCAGAAGATCCTGGTATTGAAGAAACTGAATCCCTTGCGCCTGAAGTTCAGGCAAAATCGCATGATTCAGCACCTCATACTGTTTGTTCACTGTGGCATGAATGGACTGGGACAGTTCTTGTAGAATCAGCTCGGTGGGTACAGCATCAGGCGTCCGGGTAGTCGCATTCAGGTCTTGCTGTTTCATCAGCCCGGCAATCCTGATTTCAAAGAACTCATCCAGGTTACGGGAAAAAATAATCAGGAAGTTTAAGCGCTCTAAAATCGGTAAATTCGGATCGAGTGCTTGTGCCAAGACACGACGCTGAAATTCAAATAAGGAAAGTTCCCGATTAAAATAGGTCGCTGACGAATGCTGAAATTGTTCCATGCCCTCTCAATGCTGCTGATTACAGTCTGTTGTTTCACATCATTGAGGGGCGATCTTAGGCAGACTTCATGACACTTATGTTACAAAGCTCGATAAATCCATATAAATTAATATTCTAACTTTTTCACATTACAAAAAATCTGGTTCCCAGCTTTTTTTTGCTGTCATCAAACGGCAATTAGGTGTCCGTTTTTTCAGTTTGTCTGGCAGCCCAATAAGTGGCTAAAGCTGGTCCTGAAATATTATGCCACAGGCTAAAAATGGCGCTTGGCAAAGCCGTCATTGGAGATGCAGCAAAATGGGTTGCCGCCAAAGCCACACCCAGACCAGAATTCTGCATCCCGACTTCAATGGATACTGCACGACAGTCTATTTCTGCCAAGTGAAATATACGACTGGCCCAATAACCCAGTAAATAGCCCATACCATTGTGTAAGGCCACGATTCCTAAAATCATTAAACCGGACTCCAGAATCTGGGTTTTGCTGCCGGCAATAATCGCCGCGACAATTGCCACAATCGCAATTACAGAAATTAACGGCATTACCTGAATATAGGCCGTGACTTTTTGCTTGAGTAGCGCCCGTACGATTAAGCCCAGAATAATCGGGAATAACACCACCTGTAAGATCGACACCAGCATCGACCAGGCATTGATTTCAATCCACTGACTGGCCAACAAGTAGAAAATGGCCGGAGTTAGAATGGGCGCCAGTAACGTAGAAACCGAGGTACAGGCGACAGACAAGGCAGTATTGCCCTTGGCCATATAGGTAATCACATTGGATGCGGTTCCACCCGGGCAGCAACCCACCAAGATTACCCCGATGGCAATCTCCGGTGGTAGCTGAAACAGCTTGCACAGCAAAAAGGCCAAGCCAGGCATCACCACAAACTGGGCGACCACACCAATCGCTACTGCCTTCGGACTTTGCAGGACACTTTTAAAATCTCCGACGGTCATGGTCATGCCCATGCCAAACATAATGATGCCCAACATCCACGGAGTATAAGCCCGTAACCACACAAAAGCCTCGGGGATCATCAAGGCAATGCCGGAAAAAAGGACCACCCATAAAGCAAAGGTTTTTTGGACAAATTGGCTAAACTGGAGCAAGGCTGACATGGGTTTCATCCAGGTGACATTAAGGGAGAAAAAGCAAGATAAAACAGGCACCCGTTGATGCCTGAATTTTTATATTCAAATATAAATAAGATCAAAGGGATATTAAGTTCTATCCCTATCCAGTGTTAAGCTGCTTGAACAATATCTTTCACATAGATACGTTTTACGCCATGCGACAGCATATCCTGCCAGGCATGTTGCAAGGAACCATTCAGGTCAATGCCCTTGGTGGCATCGGCAATCACATAAGTTTTAAAGCCCAGTTTGCAGGCATCGATTGCAGTCCAGGCCACACAAAAGTCCGTGGCAATCCCGACCACAAATACGGTATCAATCCCGCGTTCACACAGATAGCCAGCAAGACCGGTGGTGGTTTTCTGATCCGCTTCCATAAAGGCCGAATAACTGTCGATCTGGGAATGAAAACCCTTACGAATGATGAGTTGTGCTTGTGGTAAATTTAAATCCGGATGCAGTTCGGCATCCAATGTTCCCTGCACACAATGCTTTGGCCATAAGACCTGAGTGCCATAATCTAGCTGAATGCTGTCATAGGCGGCCTTGCCGGGGTGGTTGTCTGCAAAAGAGATATGGTTGTCCGGATGCCAGTCTTGGGTCAGAATAATATGCTTAAAATGCTGCCCCAATAGATTAATATTTGGAATAATCTGGTCAGCATTGGCTACAGCCAGATTGCCTCCCGGGGTAAATCCTCTCTGTACATCCACGACCAGTAAAGCGACATTATTCTGCATCTGTTTTCATCCATTGAAATCTCGATTTATGCCCAAGCATAGCGCAAAATGCTTCAGGATTTTTAGCCCTGCTACTAAAAATGGCATGACTGTGTATTCTCGGCATGTGTATATGAGCAGATCAATAGATTCATTATTTTTGACAAAAAAGGATGGGTTCCGCGCTTGTATCAAGCTAGATCTCTGCAAAAAAATTTAAGATAAAGTGATGAATCTTTCTAATAATAAAACAGTGTATTTAATTCTTAAATTCTGAAAATAAAAAAGCCTGCAAAAGCAGGCTTTTTTAAATCGTTGAACCTTACACTTTAGTACGATTCACCAGGAACAGCATACATAATGCAGAAATGATGATACATGGGATCGCGGCGCTAATAACCCCAGCAGCGCCAAAACCTGCCGTCAGTAACTGACCGGCAATGACTGGCCCCAGCATGGCACCAATACGACCAACTGCAGATGCAACCCCAACACCAGTACCACGCACTTCTGTCGGATAAACGATACTACCAAAGGCATACAGTACACCCTGACAGCCAATCACGAAGGCACCGGCCAATGCGGCTGCCATATACATCTGGTTCAGCGAGCTTGCACCATTTAGCGCCAGTAGACCTGCCAGAATACCGCCGTACATCAACAGGATCACATAGGCTTTCTTCCAGCGGTCGGTCAACATACCTAAAATAATCGTACCAATCGTCGCTGTAACCATGAAGTAGAACTGTGCGGTTGAACCATCCTTACGTGTGAAGCCAAGTTCCATAAACAATGATGGCAACCAGCTCAACATGATGTAAACCACCATCAAGGTAAAGAAGTAGCTCACCCAGATACATAGCGTACGTAACAGGTTGTCCGAATTAAACAGGTCCTTGAATGAACCCTGCGGTGCAACAGCAAGTTCTGCAGCCGTTTTGTTCTGTGCTTTCAGGTATTCCTTCGATTCAGGCAAAAATAACATCATCAGCGGAATGGCAAAAATCGGTAACAGGCCACCGAGATAAAAAACATTCTTCCAGTTGGCACCAAATTCAGTCGCCGCAATCAAAGACAAAATCGCTGCACCGACTGGCATACCGCAGTACATCAAGCCGACTGCACGGCCACGGTTTTGTGGAGAGACTGCTTCAGAAGCAAGTGTGATCAGAATCGGCATCGCGCCGCCCAGACCTGCTCCAGCCAGGAAACGCACTGCCAGCAAGCTGTTAAAGCTATTGACCCAGACGGTACATAAGGTAAATACAGCAAATATTGCTGTCGACCAGATCAAGACTTTCTTACGGCCAATGCGATCTGCAAATCGACCACCAACCAGTGCACCCGGTAATAAACCCAGAATCCCTGCACTAAAAAACACACCCAACTGGGAACTATCGAGACCAAAATGCTCACGAATACCTGCAGCAGCAATTCCGGCTGCCTGAATATCTAAGCCTTCAATCACCGCAATCAGAAAACAGATCGCGACCGTGACGATAGCATGCTTATTGTCTGATTTTTCCATTGGATTATCCTTGTTCAATCAGCGTTACAAAAGACAGCCATCATCTATGAGCCTGATTGCAGAAATAACTATCAATAAGTTGAACGTTTTGCTTAGATATTCCCAAAGGAGTAGAGGCAGATAAAAATAGGATAAGACCAGATAAAGTCGCAAAAACACTTAATCAGAACACCATAAAGTTCAAGACTTAGACTTTAAGGCTTATACATCAAGTTAAAAAATTAACCGATAAGAAAAAAAATCTCAATTTATTGATATTTAAAAAAGATTAGTCTTAGTCGTTTTTGGCTTTATTTGTTTTGGTGCGAGAGTGCGATCAAGATGTACGAGGTCTCAATTTATCCAATATAACTATTAATCCAAAATTAAAAGGCATAAAAATGGCAGTTTTCAGCTGATCTTTTTGCACAAGCCTTATCATTATTGGCTTCATTTGGGGTAATCTCCTCCATTGTCTAGACTGGAGACATAACTTTGGTCTCAGGATTTTGCTTTATAAATCATCTTATTTATTACTTGATTGTTTCCAAAAGGCTTTGTATAAAGAATTCAGTAGCTTTTACTAAAGCATATTGTTCTTATGCGTTTGATCAGTCATAATTTGCATAAGCAATATTCAATTCAATGCAAATCTATTGAATTTGCTATAAATCAAAATACAAATCCATCCCAATTTATGTTTTCTCATTCCTTTCGGATGGACAAATAGGATAGTTTTTTAAAATGACTCAGCAAGCACAGACCATTCAAGGTTCCATAGTCGCAATCGTCACCCCTATGTTTGAAGATGGCAGCGTAGATTGGAAGGGTCTCGAGAAGCTGGTTGAATGGCATATTGCAGAGGGCACCAACAGTATTGTTGCCGTTGGAACGACAGGCGAAGCCTCTACTCTCAGCATGAGTGAACACACCCAGGTGATCAAAGAAATCATTCGTGTGGCCAACAAACGTATTCCTATTATTGCCGGCACAGGTGCAAACTCGACCCGTGAAGCGATCGAACTGACCCGCGAAGCCAAAGAGCTGGGGGCAGATGCCGCTTTACTGGTAACGCCATATTACAATAAACCGACTCAGGAAGGCTTATACCAACATTATAAAGCGATTGCTGAAGCCGTTGATCTTCCACAGATTCTTTATAATGTTCCGGGCCGTACCGGTGTGGATATGGCCAATGAAACCGTGATTCGCCTGGCGGATATTCCACAAATTATCGGTATTAAAGATGCGACTGGCGATGTACCGCGCGGTGCTGAACTGCTGCAAGGCCTTGTCGGTAAAGATATGACTGTTTATTCGGGTGATGATGCAACTGCGTATCAACTGATCGGTCATGGCGCCAAAGGTAATATCTCGGTCACGGCGAACGTGGCTCCGAAAGCCATGAGCGAAGTGTGTGCAGCTGCGATTGCCGGTGATGCAGCCACAGCTGAACAGTTAAATGCTCAGGTTGCAAATTTACACAATATTTTATTTTGCGAATCGAACCCAATTCCTGTGAAATGGGCACTCCATGACATGGGCTTAATTGGTACGGGTATTCGCCTTCCATTAACACCACTTGCAGAACAATATCGCGCTCCGCTTCATGAAGCACTGGTCGAAGCGGGCGTTATCAAATAAAAGAGCACAAGATTATGCAATTACGTTTAGGACTTAGCCTTACACTTTCAGTATTCAGTTTGGCAGGTTGTAGTTCAATGGCCTTTAATAACGGCACTTTAGACTATAAAGAGACTACTACCCTAGAAGCTTTACAATATCCTGAAGGCGCCATGGTTCGTCCTGCAACGCCATTGTATCCTGCTCCAACAGTTGATCCGCTTGCAATTGAACATGCACCGAAGCTTGAAAACCAGCGTGGCAACCGTTTTGCCTTGCCACGCCCACAAGCCCAGACTGAAAACTCAAATACAGCTGATCTAACCGAAACCAATACGGTGGGTCGACCACAGTTGGTCACTGACGGAAATCTTAATCCGCTGCTTAAAATTGAGGGAAATTCTGCTACAATTTGGCAATATACACTTGCCACCCTCAGCAGTCTGAATCATAGCATCGTTGCGCAGAGCAAAAATCGTTATGAAGTCACGATTAAAGTCGACCAGCAGACCTATGTATTAAGATTATCTTCTGTCGGTTCAAGTAATAACCTCGCTGTGTTCAATGCCGATAACAGTTTTGCCGACCGTGAAAAAGCTGCAGAACTGCTCAACCAGATTTACCAAAATTGGCCAGCCTAGACATTTCTAGGCATTTTTTTTGTAAAAGGTTCCCTCATGTTAAAACAAACCTTGCTCTATACTGGTAAAGCGAAATCTGTCTACACCACAGACAGTTCAGACCATCTGATTTTAGTCTTTCGCGATGATGCCTCAGCATTCAATGGCGAAAAAATTGAGCAACTAGATCGTAAAGGCAAGGTGAACAACCGTTTTAACGCCTTCATTATGGAAAAACTGGCAGAAGCGGGAATTGAGACCCACTTTGAAAAGCTATTGACTCCAAATGAAGTGCTGGTAAAAAAACTGGATATGATCCCGGTTGAATGTGTGATCCGTAACTATGCAGCAGGTTCTTTATGCCGCCGCCTGGGTGTGGAAGAAGGCAAGGAACTGACTCCTCCAACATTTGAATTGTTCTTTAAAGATGATGCGCTTGGTGATCCAATGGTCAATGAGTCACAAGCCATTGCTTTAGGTTGGGCAACTGTTGAACAATTGGCGAAAATGAAAGAATTGACTTACCAAGTGAACGACGTGCTTAAAGCATTGTTTGACGCAGGTAACATGATTCTGGTCGATTTCAAGCTTGAATTCGGCGTGTTCCACGACCGTATCGTACTGGGTGATGAATTCTCTCCAGACGGTTGCCGTCTATGGGACAAAGACACCAAGAAAAAACTAGATAAAGACCGTTTCCGTCAAGGTTTAGGCGGCGTAGTTGAAGCCTATGAAGAAGTAGCCGGCCGTTTAGGTATCAATCTAGACAACATCTAATCTGTAAATGCGCAGATTCGAAAAAACCGAGCTTTTTAGCTCGGTTTTTTATTTCCGGCTTTTAATCGGAAAAATAAATTTTTATTATTAAAATGATCGTTTTTACATCAAAAACTACATGCATTAATATCATCTCATACCAGGCAAATCAGTGAGTTGATGCACTTCACTCCATATTTGCCGACCAGATTTCTTCTCTACCCTCTAGGATGTTATCTCCCTCAAAAAACATCCTACTTTCAGCCCAATTCACCTTGAATTGGGCTTTTTTTTACTCTGCTCAATCGGTTGAGATAGCCTGATTTATTGCTGCTGTTGTTGCTGTTGCCAACGGCGTTGCTGTAATCGCTCTCCTTCAACTTCACGTTTATTACGTGCTGATTCATACAGTTTGGTATCTTTCAGTTCTGGCGGCATATATTCCTGCAGCACAAAATGCTCAGGATAGTTATGCGGATACAGATAATCCACGCCATAGCCCTGCTCTTTCATCAGCTTGGTCGGTGCATTTCTTAAATGTAAAGGTACAGGCAGATTTGAGGTTTTGTCTGCAAGTTCCATCGCCTTGTTAATCGCCAGATAAGTACTGTTACTTTTAGCACTGGTCGCCAGATAAACCGCACATTGTCCTAGGATAATCCGACATTCCGGCATTCCTACCGCCTGTACCGAACGGAAACATTCACCAGCCAACAGCAAGGCATTTGGATTAGAGTTGCCGATATCTTCGGATGCGGCAATCAGCATACGGCGTGCAATAAATACCGGGTCTTCGCCGCCTTTGAGCATGCGTGCCATCCAGTACAAGGCTGCATCCGGATCACTGCCGCGAATCGACTTGATGAAGGCCGACACCAGATCATAGTGCTGCTCACCGGACTTGTCATAACGGGCAATATTCTGCTGTGCGACTTTGACCACCACCGCATTGGTAATGATATTTTCCATATCCGCTTCAAAGGTACTGGCGATCAGATCAAGCAGATTCAGTGCCTTGCGGGCATCTCCTGCTGCGAACTGGATCAGGGCATCAAATTCTTCAATCAGGATATGTCTTTCCTGTAAGAAAGAGTCATTTTGCAAGGCTTGCGTCAACAAAGTCTGAATCGATTCAGCGCTCAATGCATTCAGGCTATACACCTGACAACGTGACAATAAGGCACTATTCACTTCAAAAGACGGGTTTTCCGTGGTAGCACCAATTAAGGTAATTTTCCCTTTCTCGACCGCATTTAATAAAGCATCCTGCTGGGATTTATTAAAGCGATGAATTTCGTCAATAAACACCACTGGCGTCAGCAAATCGCCACCTTCTGCAATGATTTCACGCAGCTCTTTCACGCCGGTATTCAGTGCAGACAGGCTGATAAAAGGCCGGTCTACCGCTTGAGCCAGCAGCAAGGCAATGGTGGTTTTTCCGACTCCGGGAGGTCCCCAGAAAATGATCGAAGGTAGATGCCCCTGATCAATCATCTGGCGTAAGGGCGCCTGCTCACCCAGCAAATGTTCCTGCCCGATAATCTGTGTAAGGTCGCGTGGCCGTAAGCGTTCTGGAAGCGGGATATGACTATCTGACATGTTATTATTGGCTCAAACTAAATTCTGATCTCATTCTAACACCAGCAGTTTTGATTCCAAGAATGCAAACATCAAGCATAAAAAATTAATTTATGGAGATATCCTCTATTTTTTTAATTCTGAATGAATTAATCTCTATAAAAGCGAATAATTTGAACATGATTAATTGTGAATTAATTACAGTGTAATTTTCATATTGTTTATTCTAATTAAAAGAAACTTATCTCGCCCCTTGGGCACTTTGGGGTTGTAGTGGTGAATGCATGAAGCATGATAAATTTGAACATGGAGCTCTGAGTCGGTCTAAGCCACTGACGTCATCATCACTGATTGCACCCCACGTTCACTTGTCTGAATCGGTTTTATTAAAAAATCTGATCGATGCCTTACCGCAACCCTTGTGGGTCAGCAACAAACAACATCTGCAATATTTTAACGATGCCTTGACTGATTATCTTGGCGTGAACCTGAATGAACAGGGTCATCCACAATGGCAGAGTTTTATCCATGCCGAGGACTTGCAGCTATTTTTAGCGCAGTGGCATGCTGCGCTGGATCAACAGCAGAATTTTGAAACCCAGTGCCGGATTAAACGCAGTGATACCCATTATCGCATGTGTACCCTAGCCGTAAAATTTCATCATGAACCTGAACATTTGCTGCAATGGGCCGTTTCCCTGACCGATGTGCATGATTATTTTGAAATCCAGCAGCAACTTTCTCAGATTGTTTCAACCCAGGAAAACATGCTGGATGCCAGCGCAGACTGCATTAACATTATCAGCCCTGAAGGCGAGATTCGACATAGCAACCAGTCTGGCTGTCTGGCACAAGTAAGTGAGACCGCAGGACAAAATCAAGACCGTTCATTGTGCTGGTTAAATCGCTTAACCCCTGAAGCCCGAAAATCCGGGCAACGTGCTCTGAAACAGGCAGCCCAAGGCTTAAACAGCCGTTTCTCCAGCAAAGTTCAGATTAAAGATCAACCGATCCAGTATTGGGATCATCTGCTCACCCCGATTCTGGATCAGCAGAATATTACCCAAAATATCCTCTGTGTATCACGCAATATCAGTCAGCAAAAAATTGCAGAAACGCGGTTAAAAGAAGTAATTAAACGTGATGAACTGACTGGCCTGTATAATCGCAGTACCTTCTATAAAACCTTTAAGCAGGTGCTGTTAAAGGCCAAACAACAGCAGACCATGGCAGGTTTACTGCTGATTGATCTGGACTATTTCCGGCATATTAATGACACCTTGGGCCATATTGCCGGCGATCATCTGTTACATGTCTTAGGCAAACGCTTCCAGACTTGTTTCGGTCCGAATACCATCATCGCCCGTTTGGGTGGTGATGAATTTGTTGTACTGGTCAAAAATTTGGAAAGTGAAGAGCAACTGCTGGCAACGGCGCAAATGGCCTATGCCCAGCTAGATCAGCCCATTAATTATGTCGGCAATAGCATCAGCAGTGCCATGAGTATAGGCTGTGCCATCTATCCACGTGATGCCTTAAATACCTCGAATCTGCTGAAATGTGCCGATATCGCCTTAAATGACCTGAAAAATAGTGGTCGTGGTGGCATCCGCATGTTTAATCAGGAAATGTGTGGATCACTGGAAAATATGACCAAGCAGCTGACTCTGGCACGCAAGATTATTCTCGCCGATCAGATCATTCCCTATTACCAGCCCAAGGTCCGTCTTTCTGATGGTGCAGTGATCGGTTTTGAAGCGCTATTACGCTGGCAAGATCAGAATCAGAACATTCAGTTACCTTCCGAAATTTTTGGCGCCTTTCAGGACTATGAGCTGGCCTCACGCATCAGTGAAACCATGCAGCTGAAAGTTTTCGCCGACATGAGCCGCTGGCAGGCCCAAGGTCTGGATCTGTTGCCAATTTCCATCAATGCTGCACCGGTTGAATTCCTGCGTGATGACTATGCCGAAAAACTGTTGGCACGCCTGTCCAATTTCGATATCCCAGCTCACAAAGTTGAACTGGAAATTACCGAACAGAGCCTGTCCGAGCATGATGCCAATTATGTGGTTCGCGCCCTGAACCTGCTGAAACAGGCCGGAATCCAGATCTCGCTGGATGATTTCGGCACCGGGCATTCTTCACTGACCCGCTTGCAGGACTATCCGGTCGATTGCATCAAAATTGACCGCAACTTTGTAGAACGGATGAACAGTGATCCGTCTGCCCTGGCTATTGTTAAAGCCATTACTCAGATTGGTTCCAGTATTGCACTGGATGTCGTGGTGGAAGGGATCGAAAATACAGAACAGCTGGATACCCTGATCCATTGTGACTGTCAGATTGGACAGGGCTTCTATTTCTATCGTCCGATGGCCGGTGCTTTGGCCCAGGCCCTACTCCATCCGGCAGATCAATAAACGAATCACGCAGGCAGATTCAACGCACCCAGCGTACGATATAATCTTCAATGTCGTCTTGATGAATATCTGCTTCACTCAGGCAGCGCCCTGCTGCCGACTTGCGTGCCTGAATTACGCTTTCTCGTGAACCGCTAATCAGATAATGCCAGGATGGCAGGCTTTTGCCCTGCTCTACCCGGCGATAGGCACAACTCGAAGGCAACCAGTGAATCGTTTCCAGCTTCTCTGGCGTGAGCTGAATACAGTCAGGCACATACTGCAAGCGATCTGGATAATTGGAGCAACGTGCAGTGCTACAATCCAGCAGCTTACATGCCACTTTGGTATAGGCGACTTCCTGAGTATCTTCATCTTCCAGTTTAATCAGACAACACAACCCACAACCATCACATAAGGCCTCCCACTCGACTTGCGTCAGTTCAGCAAGTGAATAGTTTTTCCAGAATTCGGGACGTAAAGTATCGCTCATGATCGGGCCGGAATATTCAAAAATCAGCTGATTATAACAGCCAGAACCCTGCAGACCTACTGTCTCAAATTTTTATTGTTATCACGTAAACTATTGTTAAATCAGAGACAGTTCATCAACACAACACTAACAGTCGCTGGAATCGTTTATTTCTATACTAAATTTGAAAATAAAAACACATGGAGAATATATATGTTTCGCTGGGCTATTATTTTTGCTGTTATTGCATTAATTGCGAGTCTACTTGGTTTCGGTGGCGTCGCAGGCTTGTCTAAGGATTTTGCGATTATCTTGTTGGTAATTGCGGTGATTCTTGCGATCGTTGGTTTTCTTTCGCGCGGCAAGGTCTAGATTTACGCTAGACCTTTTCAAAGCAAGTGTTAGCTTTCAAAAAAAACAAGAGCCTTCTGGCTCTTGTTTTTTTTATGGGTATTTTAATGCTCTGTTTTGATCAAAAATACTTCTTTTAAGATGAACTTAAGGCTTTAAATGACGTGGTCTAAAACCTGCCACCAGCAAGGCTGCAACATACGCTACCACACCGACAACACATAAGATCAATACTTCTACCACACGCATCCATTGTGATACATCTGCGTTATACCAACTCAGGGCATAGGCCAGAGCTGCAATCATCACCACATTGGCAAACATGAATTGCAGGAAGATTTTTTTCCAGTGCGCCCCAAAACGGAAAATATCACGCTTATGCAGATAATAATAAAGCAAACCGGCATTGACCATCGCTGAACCCGTCGATGCCAGTGCAAGCGCCATATGCTCTGCTTCCCAGTCAATCAGCTTGAAGAAACCAATAAAAATCACGTTCAGAATCGCATTGGCCGCCACAGCCATCAAACCGACACGCACCGGGGTTCTGGTATCCTGCTTTGCATAAAAACCGGGAGCAAAGACTTTAATCAGCATAAAGGCAATCACACCACCGCTCATACATTGCAGCGCCAAAGCCGTCATTTGAGTATCTTCAAAGGTGAACTGGCCACGTTCAAACAGGGCTTGAATAATCGGGGTCGACAGCATAAACAGTGCAACACTGGCGGGTAGGCCTGCCATCACAATAACTTTGGCTGCCCAGTCCATCATGCCACGGAATTTTTCCGGATTTTGCTCAGTATGCCGTGCCGATAAGGACGGCAAAATCACGGTACCAATTGCAACACCGATCAGACCCAGCGGCAATTCGGTCATACGCTCGGCACTGTACAGCCAGGACACCGAACCATCCTGCATGAATGAGGCCCAGATGGTATTTAACAGCAGGTTAATTTGCGTGACAGATACACCAAATAATGCCGGCAGCATCAACTTCATGATGCGATCAACGCCTTCATGCTTGAAGTCAATTTTCGGTGGAATCAGCAGATTTTTACGCCACAATTCAGGAATTTGGATCGCCAGCTGTAAAATACCGGCAATGATCACAGCCCAGCCCAGCGCCATAATCGGCTCGGCCATATAAGGCGTAAGCCAGAGCGCCCCGGCAATCATCGCCACATTCAGCAAGACCGGCGCAAATGCCGGGGTACTAAAAGAGCCATAACTGTTCAGAATACTGCTGGCAAAAGCCGTCAGTGACATGAACAGCAAATAAGGAATGGTCAGGCGGAACATGTCGGTCGCCAGAGCGAACTTTTCAGGATCGCTATGGAAACCGGGCGCATAGATATACATAATCAATGGCGCAGCAATGATCGCGACCATGGTAAGCGTGGTCATGACCGTGGCCAGACAGCCAAACACCCGGCTAATCAGGATCTGGACTTCGGTATGCGTGCGACTGGTTTTATATTCAGTCAGTACCGGAATAAATGCCTGTGAAAATGCGCCTTCGGCAAATAAACGCCTGAAAAAGTTTGGAATACGAAATGCGACTACGAAGGTATCGAAGTCTTTACCAGCACCAAAGACATTCAGTAAAACAATATCTCGAACCAATCCCAGTACGCGTGACAACATGGTCATCGCACTGACAATGACGGTCGAACGCCAAAGCGCCATCCTATTCACCTAATGTATAAATTTGTGGCTATTGTAATGAAACTTTTGTCAGAAGTTCATTGCTTAATTTCATCGCTCAAGCGAGCTTGAGGTGTTTTTATAATGCTGTAACTGTGCACGAAAATCAGCCCAGTTAAAATATGGTCCCGGATCGGTCTTGCGGCCCGGTGCAATATCCGAATGTCCGGCAATATGCTGCTGAATCTTGGAATAATGCTGTTGCAGACAGGCCGTGACTTTTACCAAGGCCTGATATTGTTCAGCTGCAAAAGGCAAGTCATCACTGCCTTCCAGTTCGATCCCGATCGAATAATCATTACATTCTTTTTTGCCCAAATAGCTCGAGCGGCCGGCATGCCAGGCACGGTCATTGAAATTAACAAATTGCAGTACTTCTCCCGTTCTTAAAATTAGCAGATGGGTCGACACCTGCATCCCTTCAATGGTTTGAAAATAACGATGTACGGACCAGTCCAGCTGGTTCTGAAAAAACTGTTCAATATAACCGCCGCCAAACTGTGAAGGTGGCAGGCTGATATTGTGAATCACCAGCAATTGAATCTCGGTCTGTTCTGGCCGCTGATTAAAATTGGGAGACGGGATTTGACGTGCACCGATTAGTTGCCCGTCCTTGACCTGAAACTCAGCTGCCTGTTGCATAAAACCGTTCTCCCCAAAAATAGAATCTGCAAGATCAGCATTGCAGCCGGCTTCATGCTAAAACTTTCAAGGAGAAATCTCAATTCATCCCGGCAAACTGGATGAAAAATCGCTCATCTTTTATGTAACGGTGCTAAGATAAGGCGCAATTTTCACGGCTTAAAAAAGATACGGAAATACTCATGCGCATATCTCAAGCTTTGCTAGACCAGTCCATTCAGATCAATATTCAACAGACGCTTTCAGAAGATATCGGTGACGGTGATATTACCGCCCTGCTGACTCCTGAAGATGAACAGGCCACTGCCACCATCATTAGCCGTGAAGACATGGTTTTGGCCGGCCAGCCTTGGGTAAATGCCTTGATTCAGGCCTATGATCCAAGCATTGAAGTGATCTGGCTGAAAAATGATGGCGATCATGTTCAAGCCAATGAAGCATTTTTAAAACTGGCCGGGTCTGCACGTAGCTTACTCACCGTGGAGCGCCCTGCGCTAAACTTTGTCCAGACACTGTCTGCGGTTGCGACTAAAACCGCCCATTACGTCAAAGAGCTGCAAGGCTTAAATACCAAACTGCTAGATACCCGTAAGACACTTCCGGGCCTTCGTATCGCACAAAAATATGCCGTAGCCATTGGCGGTGGTCAGAACCATCGTCTGGGCCTGTTTGATGCCTTCTTGATTAAAGAAAATCATATTATGGCGGCGGGTGGTATTGCTCAGGCGATTGCCAAAGCCCATCAGATTGCACCGGGCAAACCGGTCGAAGTGGAAGTCGAAACCTGGGAGGAGCTGAATCAAGCGCTGGAAGCCCAGGCTGATATCGTAATGCTGGACAATTTCACTCAGCAGCAAATGATCGACGCGGTGCAACATGTGGCTGGTCGCTGCAAACTTGAAGCCTCAGGCAATATCACCATTGATAATTTACGTGAAGTAGCCAGTACCGGCGTGGATTATATTTCCATGGGTGTACTGACCAAAGATGTCAAAGCCATTGATTTATCTATGCGTTTCAATGCTTAAACCTAAATGGGATAGATGACCGTAGAGGGTGCGAAGCACCCTTTTTTATTTTTAGAAAATTTTTTTTGCGTATATTTTGCTCAATTTTCTATTTTAGACCTTAATCATCATCGTCGTCCCGATTATCTCGGCGATCGCGGTCACCATCACGGTCGTTATATCTTCCGTTATCCTCATCACGATCCTGATTTAACACTGAACGCTCGTCATCTTCACGATTATTGCCCCAGTCACAGGCAGCAGTTAATCCAAACACGCCCAGCAATGAAATTGCACAAAGCCACTGTTTCATGCCGCATTCCTCATTTTGATCTCGCCTGATCCAATATCGATGCAAAACCGGTTCAGATATAGCCGATTCATGTCGGATTTTTGTGATGAAGCTTTGTGATGCAGTTTCTCATACAGTAATTGCTGAAATTTCAGGCATAAAAAAACGCATCCGTAGATGCGTTTCTCAACATGGGATGAATTACCAGCCTAAAGCTTCTTGCTGTTTTTTCACCAGTTCCTGAATGCCTTTCTCGGCCATTTCCAACATGGCATTCGATTGTGCACGAGTAAATGGTTTATCTTCTGCAGTGCCTTGAATTTCAATAAATTCACCGGCCTGAGTCATCACCACGTTCAAATCAGTTTGACAATTTGAATCTTCCTCATAGCAAAGATCCAGTAATACTTCATCTTTGAAAATACCGACAGAAACCGCAGCCACCAAACCTTTTAATGGATCATGTTTGATTTTTTTTCTTTCCAGCAAGACGTTCATCGCATCAACCAAAGCCACCGCAGCACCGGTAATCGCTGCAGTACGGGTACCGCCATCGGCCTGAATCACGTCACAGTCGATAGTAATGGTATTTTCACCCAGCTTTTTCAGATCGACCATTGAGCGCAAGCTACGACCAATCAGACGCTGAATCTCCTGGGTACGACCACTCTGTTTGCCACGTGCCGCTTCACGGTCACTACGGGTATGAGTTGAACGTG
>JADHEF010000920.1_pt1 | contig 23237 bp, 24 predicted proteins | sample 8952391 | NCBI WGS metagenome assembly JADHEF01 (sample SAMN16124439, study PRJNA663245) | bioreactor sludge metagenome | isolation source: sludge (nitrite) | place: India:Bengaluru | collected 2019-02-28 | reverse complement strand
CTGTACATCGCAAGGATTGTTACTACTATTTTACATCAATATCGAGACACTACCTCCCAAGAGTTCGATTTGGGTGAGGTGGAGATCGATTTCATCTCGTTCGTTCCGCGTGGGGCGAACCGGAAGAAGTACTTCCTGGTGAAGGAGGACAGAGCATTGAAAGATGACATTCTCAAGTCGATCCTGGAAACCGATGAGGGCACCATCTCCAGGGTCCTGAAAGAGGCCGGGCTGGTGGGCGAGGCGGCTGGAGTCCTGGAGGCAGCAGCAAAGCTGCTCAAGGCCTACAAGGACGAGCTGCCGGATGGTGCTTTACGGATCCTGGCCAAGGCCAGTGGACTGCCCGAGCCCCAGCCGGCGGCAAAGGGCCACACCAAAGAGGATGGGGCAGGAGAGTGAGAGAAAAAAGAGGGCGCTCCTGGGACAGTCCTCTCCAAAGAAGCCCTGGAGAAGATGGATACTGCCACCCAGGCCATTGTTAAGCAGCTCCTGGAGGAGAACACCGCCACAAAGGCCGAGGCCAGAGAGGCGGGCAGATGGCCGAGGAGCTGAAGGAAGGCGGAGGAGGAGAGGGCGGCCAGGAGGAGGGAGAGCGAAGGGAGGATTAAAAGACATGTTTGGAGGGAACATTCCTTCGCTCCATCAATAATTATCATCCATTACTAATCTTCTTTTCGGGTGAGTTAATAAGGTTGTTCCTGCCGATTGGCTAAAAAGCCCGGATGGCAGGCTCATACCTCCACCCAGAGCTCCTGCGGCCAGCGCCCATCCTCCTGCTTGGCTTCGCCTCCCGCCTGAAAGCGGCTGCTTATCATCTCTTTCACCTCCGAATTCCCAATCCCGAAGACCTCCGCCAGGATCTCTATGGCCGCCTCCAGCTCCATTTCTTTCCTATCGCATATTGCCATCCGCTGCCGCCTGAATAGATGCTCAAAGACTTCTGCCATGATAGTGCTTGCTATGTATAAGGATAAGAACCTTTGCAGGAAAACAATATCAATAAACCATTTTTACATAATAGAAAGTATGAATAAGATACAAATGAAACAATAGAGAATCCCTGGAGGGGTAAAGGAATAGGTGGGGCTTGGATTTGAATCCCGGGATAAAGATCCGGAGCGGCCTGACGCACCTTCTGCGGAGCTGTGACTGAGATCGGTTAAGCCTCAAACTATGATGGAAGGAAAAGGAGGGAGGGGAAAGTCGCTTGAGAAAAGGGATGTAGGAGGGAGATACAACGACTTTCGCCGAATACTATATAGTCAATTGCCGAGATATATAGTTTTCGCTCTGGAGCTATAGGTCCAGATATAGAGTCATTCCAGGTACGAATCGCTACGCTCCGAAGGCCAAGCCTGCACGCACTATCATGCCCTAGGGCCGGACGACCCTCTATTGTTGATTTGCTGCCCGACAGAAAAAACAGATCAGAAAAAGATAAGCTCCAGAATAGCAAGGAGGATGGATATGCCCGAGCCTACTCATCTCGCAGCCGGATCTCCAGAGACATCAGATCCTCTGCCACAGTGCTCTTCTCAAATATGGATCTGGCCTCTCTCAATAGAGCAGAGGTATCCTCGGAATAGCGGGAGCTGATGTGGGTCAAGACCAGCGCCGCCACCCCGGCCCGCCTGGCCGTCTCCGCCGCCTCTGCTGCGGTGCTGTGCTTGGTCTCCCTGGCCCAATCCGCCATATCGCTGGCTAGGGCGCAGTCATGGATCAGCAGGTCGGCCCCCCGGCTGGCTTCCTCCACCGAGGCGCAGGGCCTGGTGTCCCCGGTGTAGACCACCTTCCTCCCCGGCCTGGCCGGGCCCATGACCTGATGCGGCTCTATCCGCCGGCCATCAATCTCTATGCTCTGGCCGCGCTGCAGCCTTCCGAAGAGCGGCCCGGGCGGAACCCCCAAAGATACAGCCGCCTCGCGATTGAAGCGCCCCGGCCGCTGCTCCTCCTCCAGGCAGTATCCCAGACTGGGTACGCTGTGCTGGGTGGAGAAGGCGGTCACCTGAAAGCCTTTCATGGGCACCGTCTCTCCCGGTTCAAGCTCCACCGCCCGGACGGGAAAGTGGCGCGAGAAGTAGCAGACGGACTTGAAGCAGTCCAGCATGCGGGCGGTGTTAATCGGCCCGGCGATGGTGAGGGGCTCCTCTCTTCCCTGGAAAGCCATGGTCTCCAGCAGTCCAGGTATGCCCAGGATATGGTCGGCGTGCAGATGGGTCAGGAAGATGTGGGTCAGGCGCATCATCCCCGTCCTGGCCCGCATCATCTGCCTCTGAGTTCCCTCGCCGCAATCAAAGAGAATCATGTCTCCCTCCCGGTTTACAAGCACGGCAGAAGGATTTCTCTCAGGGGTGGGAAGCGATCCGGCGGTTCCAAGGAAAGTCACATTGAGCATCTTTGGCCTCGTTCTTGTTTTGCGGAGCAAAAGACATTTTTCTACCATATCATCCTTTGCATCTCTTTTTCAGCTGCACAACCTCGAAGAGAATGCATACGCGATTCCTATTAGATAGCCCCATCAGACCAGATCAGTTATCCAAAAAAAAAAAAAACGAAGCAGTTGTTTTTTCTGCAAGGCCGTGATGCGATCTCATCAAAAATTATCGTGCTTTTAGTAGCAAAATAACCAAAAGATTTATTACTTAATAGGGTGAAGTCTTGAGCTAATCAATCCCAGATAAAAGGAGTGTGGACCATGTCAAACGATGTCGGCGAATCATCAATCAGCAGGGTAACGATTAGAGATGCCGCAGTGCCCTTTATCGCCCGAGGCGGAAGGTTATTCTCGGGACAGGTGATGGCATCAGATCCAGGAATCGAAGATGGGGAGAGGGTGATGGTTGTAGACCGAAAAAACAATCCCATTAGAATGATTCAAATCTTCAAAGAGACATAGGAGATTATCAGGGCAAGCAGATATAGCTTCTCTGCCATACCCTCCGCCCTGGTTTGCCATCAATAAAGATCCAGGCCTTGATTCAAAACTGTTGCCTCAGAATCATGGCCCGGATTCCTCTTCTCGATTATCAATTTCATGCATGATTTCATTGGCTGCTAATTGCATTGGCTGCCAATTGCATTTGCTGCAGGCTCTTTGCCCTGCCTCAAGCCAATATACAGGAAAGGGCTCACCTCATCCCTTACTTGCTCGATGCCCTCTCCACCAGACCCCAGCCCCGATCCTTGCTGTAGCCCTTTAAAACCTCCTGCACCATGACCATGAACTGCTCCTGGCTGTAGTTGAGCCGGGATGCCAGCCTCTCCACCAGAGGCTCCACATTCTTGACCTCATCGCTCTTGATGCTGCGCAGCACCACCGCAGCCGTGGCCATGAGCTTCAGGCCCTCTTCCATCCGGTCCTGAAGCAAGGCCAGGGCTCCCAGCTGGAAGAAGGATCCTGCCTCTGCCGCTTTATCTCCCAGATCCTGATTGATGGCCAGGGCCTCCTTGAAGCTTTTCACGGCCAGCTTCTTCTCCCCGGCCTGGGCCTGGATCAGCCCCTGGCTGTGCAGTATGGCTGACACTGTGGCCCGGTCCTCCATCGCCCTGAAAAGCGGCAGAGCCCTGGCGTACTCTGCTGCGGCATTTTGGAAGTCTCCTTTCTCCAGGTCCAGGCTGGCCAGGTTGAAGAGGGCGAAGGCTGCTCCTCTGGGGTCATGGGATGACTGCAGCAGCTCCAGGGATCTCTGCAGCCTGCTCCGGGCAGAATCGAAATTGGAGAGCATCATATCCAGACGGGCCGTCTCCTGAAGTGCCTGCGCCTCTCCCGGCAGGTCTCCGAGCTGCCTCATGATCCCAGCTACCTTCTCCATCTTCTCTAGAGCAGCCTTCGTCTCCCCATTCTTAATGTCTATGGCCGCCAGGCTGCTAAGGGCCTCCATCTGGCTGGAGAGATCACTGCCCTCGCTGTAGGCATCATACGCCTTCTGCAGGTTGCTCCTGGCCAGGTCGAACTTCTCCTGATGCATAAGAGAGAGGCCCAGACCAAGATAACAGGCCGGCTCAGGAGAGAATTGCAGGGCTCGCTCATACCACTTTTCTGCCCTTTTATAGTCCTCCTGATCCAGATATGCCTGCCCAATCCTTGCCGCTGGCCCTGTCTGGATGGGGGTGGGGATATTCAGTTCTAAGAGCTCCCGGTTCAGCCTTATGATCTCCCCATAATGGCCCCTCCTTCTCAGATAGCCGCTTATGCGACCGGTTGTGACCGCAGCCGCCTCCCAGTCCCCGGCAGCCATATAGTGCCCCCTGGCCTCCAGGAGGACATCCAGCCGGGACAGGGCAATCTCCAGAGAGCATCCCGCCTCCGCCAGGCCTTGGAGAAAGCCGGCTGCTGCCTTATGGGCGGACTCAATCTCCTCCTGGGGCAGCATAGCCAGAAGAGAAGGGCGAAGGGAGGAAGGCACCATCAGGAGCCCATCTGAGATATGGACCAGGGAGAGAGACTGCCAACTCTTTGCATAGGATTCCGCCTGCTCCGCGGCCAGAGCGCATACCGCAGCGATGCCGGCAGGGCTGAGGGATATGTGGCAGACGGAGGGCCGGCATAAGGCGGCAAGAGAGTCCTCTTCCAGTCGGCGGGTTAAGGCAGCCAGGCCGTCCCCGCCGGCCGCCATATCCTCTAGGCTCAAAGCTCTGGCAGTCTGGTCCAGTCGGATGGGAAGGCCGGATGCCAGGCGATGATGCTCGGCAAGAGCAGCAAAAGAGATCTTCCCCTGCCGATAGCGATCTGCTATGCCAGGCATGTAGAGAAGTCGCCTGACAAATGCCCCTTGAGAGAGCCCTTCCGCCTTCCACTGCCAGGCTCGGGCGGGCAGGGTCAGAGCCTCTGCAGGCAGCTTATTGCTGGTGATGATAGCCCGGCCCGCGCCCATGCCCCGGATCATCATCAGATAGAACTGGGAGAGATCCGGGTCAGGGATCCTGCCACTCTGATCCAGCTCCAGGCCGTCCCAGAGAAGAAGCAATCGGTTGGCTTTCAGCACCTGGATCAGTTCGTTCATCCTATCTTTGGGTGCTTTTGAGCTGAAAAGCTTCTTTCCCCTGTTTTCCTGGCCGGCTGCCTTGAGGTGAGATGCCACAGTCTCCAGCAGCCTGGTCCAGGTTATGGGATTGTTGGGAGAGCTATAGAGGGAAAGGACCGAATATCCGGCATCGGCCAGCAGCCGGCAGAGACGGACTGCCAGAGCGCTCTTGCCGGAGCCGGTCGGGCCGGTGACAATCAGAGTATGAACGCCGCCCTCCCGCAGGGCGGGAAAGAGCCGGGCAATATCGGCTCTCCGGCCCACAAAACACTCCGACCATCCTTCCGCCAGTCCAGGCAAGGCCGGGATCTCACTGCAAGCTTTAAAACCTGATGCCACTCTCTTCTCTCCGGAGTCGATCAGGAGGCCCGTTAGATCGGCCTGAGAGTATAAGGCGGGAAACGGCAAAAGGCCAGCCTTTTTTCCGGACGGCTCTGCCCCCTTTTTGGGCTGAGAGAGCAGGGCGTCCTCCGGGCTCGCACCCTCCGCCAGGGCCTTATAGACGGGCTGGAGCCCTGCGATCTCTGCCATCCAGGCCAGAGCCAGGGGCATCTTAGCCGAGAGCCTCTGGCAGAAGAGATGAAGGGACTGGGCGGAGCCGATCCCGCCCCGGCTGAGAATTACTCCAGATACAAAATCTTCGAGGTCACGGGCAAGATCCTCTGCCGATATCTCCTCCCTCTCGCCGCTACGGGACGGCAGGGAGATGGCCGCGCCTCCTGTTGAGGCCTTGACCGGGACGGCCAGATGCAGCAGATGAGGCCGGAACTGCTCCGCCAATCTTTTCAGTTCCGAGCGGCTACCGCTCTCGCAGATGACAGTCTCCATCTCCAGGGCTTCGGCCATCTCCAGAACGGCCTTCTCCTCCTCCGCCCAGTCCTCCATGCCAGAGGCCAGAAAGAGCAGACGCAGCGGCCCGGCGGATGGCTTGGGCAGGGAGGTTGAGACGACCTCAGGAACGCCGGGGCGCCGGACAACCCTGAGCCTTCCATCTGCTGATGGGGAAAGCTCCAGCAGCTCCCAGGGAAGCTGCAGAACCTCCGGGATGCTGGAATATATAACCAACCTGGCATCGGACGCTATGCTCTCTCTCCATCCCTGCTCTGCTTTATCCAGGAAAAGTCGTCCAAGGGCATCCTTCAGAAGAGGCAGATAGCTCACGGCCTGCTCCTGGCCTTTTGTTTCCCAGAGGGAGAAGTACTGGGAGCCGATCTCATTCACCTGCTGAGACTGAACCGGAGTGAGCGCTCCCCGGGCGATGACACGACCATCCACAGTTATCTCATAGGCAAAGGTACGGGCAGCGGCAGTCCCTGCTTCTGATACATTAATAATGATATCCTGCATCTTGGGGCTCTCCTAATGTCTTTTTTCTGTTTTAGGACTTTTCCATAAGCGGTCTGTTGATCAGATCGGGATTCCTCAGATCGGGATCTCCTTATTATCACAGTAATCCTTTGGCTCCAGATGCACCACCACATCCCTCACCTCTGGAATCCTGCTCTTTATGGCCCGCTCCACATCCACTCCCACCTCATGAGCCAGCTCCATGGATAGGGAGGCATCAACTTCTATGTGCAGGTCCACATATATCTCCTCGGCCATGCCTCTGGTGCGCACGGCATGGCAGCTACATACCCCTTCTACCGATCTGGCCAGATCGATTATGACCTTTTCATCTATCGCCGCCCGGTCCAGAAGAGCAGTAGAGCTCTCCCTGATTATCTCCAGGCCGGTATGAATGATCAAGACGCATATGAAAAGGGCGATAAGCGGATCGGCCAGGGGATAGCCCATCCTGACTGCAAACAGGCCCAGGATCACTCCCAGGGAGGCAAAGACATCGCTTCTGGTGTGAAGAGAGTCCGCCACCAGAATGCTGCTTTTTAGCCTGCGGCCCAGGACGTACTCATAGCTGGAGACGCCGACATTAATGATCAATGTCAATGCCATTACGACAAAGGACAGCCCGGTGACATTCGGCGATCCTCCGCTTTGCAGGCGACCGGCAGCAGATACAATCAACTGAAGGCATCCGGCGAATAGCAGAATGGCTATGCCCATGGCGGCGAAGCTCTCGTACTTGGAATGGCCGTAAGGGTGATCCCTGTCCGGAGGACGGGCGGCCAGGCTTATCCCCACCAGGCCGATGATATTGGCGGTGCTGTCGAAGAATGAATGCAGGCCGTCTGCGCTCATGGATAGGGAGTCGGTGTAAAGGCCGTAGATCCCCTTGGCCAGAGCGGTGAGGATGTTGAGGACGAAGATGATCATCAAGATGCGACGGACGGCATCATAGTAGGCCATGCCGTTTTATATGGGTGGGAAGCAATAAATAATTATGGAGACGGCTTGATTCATTCTTATGATTGCCACGGTCATCCTGAATTTTCATACAAAAAAGGACGAGGTCAGAAATATCACCGGGGAGGTGCAGGACGCCCTGCAGAGGACGACCCTTCAATCGGGTCTTGTCACCGTTTTTGTTCCCGGAGCTACGGGGGCCGTTACCACAATTGAATTCGAACCGGGATTGATTGAGGACCTAAAGGGGGCCCTGCAGAAGCTGGCACCGGATGATATCGACTACGCCCACAACCTCCGCTGGCAGGATGGAAACGGCCACTCTCATATCAGAGCGGCACTGATCGGGCCCGGTCTCGGCATTCCCTTCTCCCAGGGAAGGCTTATGCTGGGAGACTGGCAGCAGATAGTCTTCCTGGAACTGGATGCCAGGCCCCGGCAGAGAAGGCTGATCCTGCAGATCATGGGAGAATAAACCGCGGAGCAGTATCAAGAGACGGTTATGACAGTTGGCAGGCCCAGACACTCAATCTCTGTTCCGGAGAGGATCCTTCTGTTGCCTTCCCGGTCCACAAGGGTCAGATTCTGCAGATGCCACTGGCCGCTTGTATTTCCGGGCAGGCTGATCCGGCTCGCATAAAAGCCGTCACTTTCCGTCCCAGAGGACCTGTTCTGGGATGAGAAGAGCGCGGTGATGCTCTCGCCTCCCGGCCCGGAGAATGCCGCCTCTGCCGCCCATATGGCCTGATCATCGAGGAGGTGGGCGGTGAGGTTGACCGGCTGTGGAGAGGCCAGGGAGATCTTCTGGGGCTCCATAAATAGGCAGGCGATGCTCGGGGCCTGGTCGTCGGATAAGGGACCAGCCGGACCGTTCCCTGGCGGCGCAAGGGGATCGGAGGACTCCTCCGAGGAGAAGCATTGGCTGCTGCTTCCTATCTTGATCTCCTTGCTTATGGAGAAGACCCCAACCAGGTCCTCCACGCTCTTGCCATAGCCCGAGGCAGGATATGGCCCGGCCAGCAGCAGGAGAAAGGCCAGGATAAGGATTTTAAGAGTCAATCCGGTTTTCACCCTTGAGCCAATGGGCTATTGGCGGACAAATATCTTTCTCTATTCTCCTCTCCAGCAGCCTGCCTTCATCAGCCGACGGATGATGTCTGTGGCCGGATTCTCCATTGAGGAGCGCCCTTCAGGGAGAAAGTAGATATCCTAGTAGGAAATGGGAATGCGTTTATGAGTGAAGCTAGAGACCGAAAGATGAAGCGCAAACGCAAACTCGATGAATTGAAGGCCGAAAAAGTCCTGAGGGCATGCCGGAGCAGGAGGGCCATAGCCAACCAGCTTTAGCTTTGCCCCATCTCAGGGCAGTCTCGCCTCGGGTCGATGAGATTTTGCCCATTTGCCTTTTTTATCAGCAGACTCATTCACGTCATCTTCTTCTACCTGAAGAGCATCTCTCCGGTCGAGGTCTTCAGTTGTTCCCCATAGTCAGGCGCAGGGAGATGGCAGGCGGAGCGATCATCCTCAATGAGATTTCCGCCCCCAAGATCGCTCGCGTTGCCCAGCCGGGACAGTTTGTGATCCTTATGGCCGGCGAGAAGGGCGAGCGCATCCCCATGACCATCTCGGATATAGATCCGGTCAAGGGGACCATCACCATCATCTATCACGTGGTTGGCCGCTCTACAGCCGCCTTCAAGAGGCTAGAGGTGGGCGATGGCTACAGAAGCCTGGCTGGCCCATTGGGCCGGCCTTCCGAGGTCGAGGGTGTCGGATTGGCTGTGTGCGTAGGCGGTGGCACGGGACTTGCAGTAATCTATCCCATAGCCAAGAAGGTGAAAAGCCAGGGCAGCAGGGTGATCAGCATCATCGGAGCGCGGACGGCAGATCTGGTCATATTGAAGGAGGAGATGGCCGCCGTATCCGATGAGCTGCTGATCTGCACCGATGACGGATCTCTGGGGAGGAAAGGCCTGGTGACAGAGCTGCTTAAGGAAGTCCTGGAGAGGGAAAAGCCGGATCTGGTGGTGGCCATAGGGCCGGTGATAATGATGAAGCTGGTCAGCGAGATCACCCGTCCTCAGAGGATCAAGACCATCGTCAGCTTGAACCCCATCATGATCGATGGCACGGGCATGTGCGGCAGCTGCCGGGTGGAGGTGGGAGGAGAGACAAAGCTGGCTTGCGTGGACGGGCCGGAATTCGACGGCCACGGGGTCAACTATGATCTCCTAACCCAGCGCCTTCAGTCATTCCGGGAGGAGGAGCGTGAAGCAATGATGCTGCATGAGAAAGAGGAGATGGAGCGCTGCCCCATGAAAAAGGAGATGGAAATGGAAGACGAGTGAAAGAAGTAGATAAAATAATGGAGACAAGTTTAGAGGGAATGGTATTAAAAAATGAGGGCTCTGCGCCCCTATGGCAGGCTTTCAGCCCAGGGCGGAGCGCAAACCACCTCTGCTGGTGGTTTTGAACCGATAATTGCCTAGACCCAGCCACGGGTCTTCATGGCATCCACAACCCTGGCCACGGCCACGGTGTAAGCTGCCTGGCGCATATTGATATTGTACTTCTTGGAGGCGGCCAGGACGCCCTGGTAGGCCATGGTCATCCGCTCGTCCAGTTTCTGGTAGACCTCATCAAAGGACCAGCAGTAGCGCATGATGTTCTGCACCATCTCAAAGTAGGACACGGTGACCCCGCCGGCATTGGCCAGGAAGTCGGGTATGATGTGCACCTTGTTCTGGAAGAGGATCTCATCCGCCTCGGGTGTGGTGGGGCCGTTGGCCAGCTCCACAATGATCTTGGCCTTTACCCGTCCGGCATTGTCCTTGGTGATGACGTTCTCTAAAGCTGCAGCTATGAGAATGTCCACATCCAGCTCTAAGAGCTCCTCATTGCTGATCTTCTTGGCTCCGGGAATGTTGGCCACGCTGGCGCTCTCCGCCTTTACCCGAGCCGCTTCGTCGGCATCAATACCTGCGGCATTGAATGCCCCTCCCCGGGAGTCGCTGACTGCTACAACCTTGCCTCCAAAGAGCTCCTTGGCCAGGCTGTGAGCGAAGCTTCCGGCATTGCCGTATCCCTGAATGGCAAAGGTGGCCTTGGAGAGATCGATATTCAGCTCCCGTGCCGCCTCTCGCAGAGCATACATTCCACCTCTGGCTGTGGCATCGCCTCTGCCGCATGAACCGCCCACGCAGAGGGGCTTGCCGGTGATGCAGCCGAAGTTGTTGGAGCCGGTCAGTTTTGAGTACTGATCCATCATCCAAGCCATCATCTGGGGTGTTGTGTAGACGTCAGGCGCCGGGACATCCTTGTCCGGGCCGATGTTCTGCCAGATCATGTCCATGTAGCCGCGGCACAGCCTCTCCAGCTCGCCGCTGGACATCTCCTTGGGATTGCAAATGACTCCGCCCTTGCCTCCGCCCAGAGGCAGGCCCAGAAGCGATGTCTTCCAGGTCATCCAGGCGGATAGAGCCCGCACTGTGTCGATGGTCTCATCGGGATGGTATCTTATGCCGCCCTTGCAGGGGCCCAGAGCATCATTATATTGAACCCTGTATCCCTGGAAGATCTTCATTCTGCCATCATCCATTCTTACCGGTATGGAAAAATGGAACTCTCTTCTGGGGTGGCGCAGAAACTCATGCACTCCGGCATCGAGATTCAGAATCTTGGCGCAATCGTCAAGCTGCTTTTGGGCTATCTCAAATGGATTAGGTTTGGACATTTAATGCATCTCCATTCTACCGAAATCTTTATGTTTGACTGGTGGATGCAAAGCACCACACTTGGCTATATAACAATTCTGAGTTAGATTTATAAGTAAAAAAGGAGGCCGGAAATGTCTGGTTGGTGTATATAAATATTATCTATAAATTGATTTCAAAACAGATATGAAAGAATATATGCTCTTTAGAGTAAAATTTTAAGCTTTAATTTACGATTTCATAAATAATCATAAAATGACTTAACAAATAAATTTTTAATTCCTATGCGAATCCGTCTCACTCTCGAAATCCTCATTCGCGGATCTCCAGAATAAGCCAGAATTCCGTAGAAAATGGGCAGCATTCGGCATCATCCGGCAGATGTATCAAGAAGCTAATCTCCCTCATATCGCATCATAATTCATCATAACATATAAGAATAGATAGAACGGAAAAGCTTTTCCGGTAGGCCGTATAGGAGTTGCTGTGACCGTTTCCAATCGGTTCAGGATATCAATTCCCGCATGATTAGATAGATCCCGCGATCAGGATTCGTATTCCGCGATCAGGATTCGTATTTGATGAAAATAGATCAGAGCAAGAAGGATAGAGAAGATGACAATAGTCATAGTTGACTACGGCATGGGAAATCTGTTTTCCATATACAATGCCCTGGATCATGTGGGGGGAAATCCCAGATTCGCCCGAGATCCAGAGGAGCTGAAAGGGGCAAAGGCAATAGTGGTTCCGGGAGTGGGAGCCTTTGGAAGCTGCATGAGCCAGCTCTCCCGCTTCTCAGAAAGCCTATGGCAGCATCTTCATGAAGGAGTGCCCATTCTCGGCATCTGCGTGGGCATGCAGGTCCTCTTCCCGGAGAGTGAGGAGAGCCCCGGTGCCCCCGGCCTGGGCTGGATTGCAGGCAAGGTGATTCGTCTGCCGGATGGTGTGATGATCCCCCAGATGGGCTGGAACAGCCTGGCCATCCTGCGCCGGTCAGAGATGCTGGATGGGATTTCAGATGGCGATATGTTCTACTTCGTGCACTCCTACTACGCCCGGCCTGAGGATGGCTCGGTCATAGCCGCCACGGCAGAGCATGGAGTAGAAGTTACTGCTGCCATTCAAAAAGACAACCTCTTTGCCACCCAGTTTCATCCGGAAAAGTCCGGCCCCAAGGGGCTGCAGATACTGAAGAACTTTGTGAGGGCATCGAGATGTTAGCCAGAAGGATAATTCCCTGTTTGGACTGCGACCTGGGTGTTCCTGGCGGCCGGGTGGTCAAAGGCATTGAGTTCAAGCAAATAAGGTATGCTGGAATCCCCTGGGAGCTGGCCGGACAGTACTATCAGGATGGTGCGGATGAGATAGTCTTCCTGGATATAACCGCCTCTTCTGATCGGCGGGAGACCATGACCGAAGTGATCAAGAAGACATCCCGCTCCGTTTTCGTTCCCCTGGCCGTGGGCGGGGGGATAAGCAGCCTGGATCAGGCCAGAGAGGTCTTCAATGCTGGTGCGGACAAGATCACCCTGAACACCTCTGCTCTGAAGCGCCCCCAGTTGATAGAAGAGATTGCGGGACAGTACGGAAACCAGGCCGTGGTTCTGGCAATCGACGCCAAGCGGCGCTATGGCTTGGAAGATGGCCGAGAGATCGTCGAGTCAGAAGAAGGGCCTTGCTGGTTTGAGTGCTCCTACTACGGAGGCAGGCAGTTTACAGGCATCGATGCCCTGGCCTGGGCCAAGAGAGCCGTCTCTTTGGGGGCAGGAGAGATTCTGCTCACCAGCATGGATCGGGATGGAACCTACGACGGCTTCGATATTCCCCTCACCGATGCAGTGGTAAAAAGGGTGAATGTGCCGGTAATAGCATCGGGGGGCTGCGCCAGCCCGGACCACATGCTGGAGGTCTTCAGCAAAACCGATGCATCGGCGGCATTGGCAGCCAGCATCTTTCATTTCGGAGAGTGGAGCATAAGCAAGGTGAAGTCTTATCTCAGAGATAGAGGCGTGAATGTGAGGATTTAAGAGAATACCTCATTTTGCGCAAGGTTTATCCGGAAAGAGGATCTGCTCTCGCAGAACTGCTGGCTCTAATGGGCTGCCTGGGTAAGATCCTTTGCATAGCATTCTTTGGACATATGTCAAGGAAAGATACAGCAAAGGCTAGAGCGCTGATAATCCTATAACAATGGAGCATATCGAATAAAAATGAGGTTTATTGAACTGAGCAAGGCTCCCTGCAACGAGAGACTGGAAGTCAAGGCCATTTATAGCGATCTCGATTGGGGAAAAAGACTCGAATCCATGGGCATCCGAAAGGGCAGGCATATACGCAAGATTGCCAACCAGCCCTTTGGAGGGCCGGTCGTAATCGAGGTCGATAGCATGAAGATATCCTTGGGCCGAAATATTGCACAAAAAATCGAGGTGGAGGTGATTGGCGATCACCTCCCCAGATCATTCTGAGACGATTCTTCACTACTTCTATCTGATCTTCAGGTTGATATGAGCTGCTTTAGCCTCTGAATGCTCTCCATGGCCTGAGCAGACTCGTGCAGCTTCTCCTCTTCGAAGTGCTTAATGACATCATCTATTCCGGCTTTTAAAGAGTAGACCTTCATCGGTCTGCCTTTGCCCTCACGTTTGATCTCCTTCTCCTCTATCCAGTTGTTGTCGCGAAGGGTTCGCATGGCAATGCTGACCTCTGGCTGGCGGAGATCTGAGCCCATCTCTATCTCCCGAGAGGATGCCTCATCCACATTGGCCAGAAAGGTAATGAGCGTTGCAACATTGCGCGGAACGCTCAAAGACCTGAGCGTCTCCACAAATTCCATATCCTTATCGTCTAGGATCTTTACCGTGGACTCCCTCATAATTGTCACCATATTTTTCATGCCAGAATTACCTAATGATATAAATAATTTGTTTTGAAAGGCAATGTCTTTTAATTTTACTTAATTAGACTAATACTTTAGATAATAACTTTTAAAGCAGTTGCCATTTACATTTAGGTGACTGAGACATGTTGAATGTACTGTGCGAGGAATTTATATTTCGTATAATTTCTTATTGCCAGATATGCGTTGCAGAAACGATATCCTCTTTTACAGCCAAATATCCCGGCTTATTTTCCTATTGATACATATAATTAATTTAAGGAGAATGCTATACAATCAAGAAATAAAAATTATTTTATAACATAATTAATTTAGCACTGAACGGGGTAATATAGCTGGATCGGTTTTATAGGCATAAGATATCAGAGCGGTTTGGGCCGCATACCTGGGCCGAATAACCTCCTGAGAAGAACTCCATTTCTGGCGGCCTCGACCTGAGCCGGGCAAGATATATTTGCCAGTGAGCCGATGTTGCTGCTATGATATGCATCGAGATCCGGGAGAGGGATCTTCAGGAGCTGACCCTAACCGAGGTCGAAAACCTGCCTGGAAGCCTCTTCGCCGGGACCAGTCCGCTCCTGCGACCATTTATAAAGAACCTGGAGCAGCTCCTTCCTGTAGAGAAACACGGGAGGGGGGACAGCTATATCTTAAGCGCCCTTCACTCCCGTGTCGATTGGGTTCATGCCGATGAGAGCAATATCACCGTGGGAAGCGGAGAGAGGAAGGTCGAGATCAGTCGCGAAGAGCTGGGAGAATTGATGGAGGAGAGGTATCCTACCACCGGTCACCAACACCTCAACCTGCCGGGCCTGCTATTCCTGCAGAGCGGCCCGGCACTGCAATCGGCCAGCGCCACCATTCTTCGCCGAGACCATCACTTGAACATCCCTGAGGGGCGCAGAACCAGGCGCTACATCTTTCATTTGGGCGTCTTGGCCATCAATGCGGATAAGGAGAGGATTGCGGTATTCTTTGATTTGGATAAGCTTCCCAAGAGAGAAGACGGAACCTGCGTGCTATTCTGAATTATACTAAAATATGGTTATTGGGATCTGGATATGCTGGAAAGAGTATGCGGATGGAGTCCTTCCACCCCTCCCCTCTAAATTATCAGGCTCTTCAAGCTCCATAGCAGCTTGGGATTGAGCCGGAATAAAACCCGCAGCATTCCTCCCAGATCCATCTTGGCTATATCTTCCTTGGCCAGGGAGCCTATGAGCTGGTTGATATCCTTGTCCGTGAGCTTGACAAAGAACTCTTTAAGCTGGAAGCTTCGGGCTAGAGTCTTGCCTATATCCTCTTTCCAGCGCGCCTCATACTCCTGGAGCCCTTTTCGGGTTAAATCGCCGGCGGATATGGCTTTGGCCGCTACCTCCCCGGATATGGCTCCTGCCTTCATGGCATTGAGTATGCCTCCCCCGGTGAGGGGATCGGTCTGGTGGGCGGCATCTCCCACCAGCATCACTCCGTCGGCAATGGCGGAGTCTATGGGCCCGGAGCAGGGATCGCCTCCTACCACCATCTCCACCACCCTGCCGTTGGGAAAACGGCTCTTCATCAGCTGCCGCAGAAGGCGCACCGCCTCCCCCGGCTTGGACCGGGAACCCTGAATTCCAAGACCTATATTTGCCAGCTTGCGTCCTTTAGGAAAGGACCAGGCGTAGCCGGATGGAGCGATGCTGTTTCCCAAAAAGAATTCGGTGTAATCGTCATCTATGGATGCATCCTGCACCAGGAACTGGGCGCAGGACTCTATGTCATCCAGCTTCAATGTGGTATCTATGCCCGCCCAGCGACCCACCTTGGACTCCACACCATCTGCTCCGATGACCAGAGGAGCCTCAATCTGCATGGGCTCTCCTATGCGCATTGCTGAAACTCCGCATATAACTCCGTCCTTCTTGATCAGTCCCAGTGCTCTGGTCTTGACCATGACCCTGGCCCCGGCCTGGGCGGCCAGCATGGCCAGCCCCCGATCGAAGACCTTTCTCTCCAGGACATAGCCCACCTCCCCGCCGCTCTTGTCCTCGGACATGACGATGCTATTTCCGTCCGGGGCATAAAGCCTGGCACCTTTGACCTCTGAGGATATCCACTCCGGCTCGGGCTGGACCATTTTGCATAGCGACCTCTTGCTCACTCCTTCCGCGCAGCGGACCGGATCGCCTATCTCCTGGCGCTTCTCCAGCATAACCACCTTCAGGCCGGCGGACGCTGCTGCCCGGGCCGCCATGGAGCCGCCCGGGCCGCCGCCAACCACCACCAGGTCGCACTTCATGCCCTTACCTCCAGGGCCCCTACAGGACAGATCTTGGCGCAAAGGCCGCACTCCTTGCACTCTGCCGAGACCTCCAGCCAGGTCTCAACCAGCTCCAGGGCACAGGTCGGACAGACTCCGACGCAGGCACCACAGTAGCAGCATTTGTATCTGTTGACGGTAAGCATGAAAAACACATCCCATCTAGTATTCGATCTCAAAATCCTCGTAACCCTTGGCTTCCAGCTCGGACAGCTCCATCCCCAGGACAAGGGATCCGGTAGGTCCTGACTTCATGGACTTGAGCAGCTCTCCTACCTGCTTTCTCTCTCCCTCCAGCACTGCCTCCACCCCACCACCGGGGACATTTCTGACCCATCCTTTCACCCCCAGAGCGATAGCCTTCTCCCGGGTAAAAGCCCGGTAATATACGCCCTGCACCTGTCCCGAGACCCGAACATGAACTGCAATCATCAGCGCGCTCCGGCCACCAAATCTTGCAGAGCCTTTCTCTGATCCTTGGCCTTGATGATTCCAGAGGCTAATAGCACACCTTGAGAGCCCAGATCCAGGGCAGCTTTCAGATCTTCGCCATGGGTTATTCCCGCCCCGCATAACACTCCCACATCAGGAGCTATTTTCTTGACCGCCTGCACCGACCTGTCCACTATCTCCGGATCGGACTTGGAGACGGGGATGCCGCTGCCTATAAGCTCAGGCGGCTCTATGGCCACATAATCAGGCCCCATTGCTGCTGCGGCGCGGGTGGTGGCCACATTGTTGGTGCAGACTATGCTCTTCAAGCCCGCCTGGCGACAGGCAGCGATGGAAGCCTCGATCTCCGCCAGCCTGAGCCGTCGCTCGGAATGGTTGATCAAGGACCCCGACGCTCCCGCTGCCTTTAATGAGGCTGCGGTTATGTGTCCGGTAAAGCCGCCGTAGCCCACCCCATCCACATGCTGGGAGAACACCGGTATCGATACCGATGCAGCTATGGTGGAGATATCGGCCACCTGGGGCACCACCACCATCTCCAGAGAATGCTCGCGAGCCATCTCCTGGCAGATCCGGGCTAAAGCGAGCCCCTCTGAGCCGGTCGATTCGCGATAAGTCTTGAAATTGAGCACGATCAATGTCATAATTTTCCTCGCCGCAGCTTTGTGCACTCAGTTAGCATATATATTTTGGCTGCATTCGGAGAGGATATCGCTGTAGCATCTTTCATAATCGGAAAGGGCAGAGCACTCCCCGGTAAAAGAAAGCCAGAGCTGCCCCCCGAGGATAATGGCGACCAAGGGAAGCATTCCTGATTCCTGATTGACGATGATGTGGTAGAGCAGCCCCTCCCGCTGAGAATAATCCACAGCCACCATCTCCAGCTCGGCGTGCCCGGACAAAAAAACCTCAATAATGGGCTTGCATCTAGAGCAGACGGCACAGTCCTTCTTCCCGATGAAGAGGAGCAATGGGCCGCTTTTTGCGGCAAGCTCCTCCAATAGCTCTATGGCCGGCCCATATGAGTCTTTTAGAAAAGATAAAACCACATCAGCTACCTCCTCCGGTGGGACGCCGTACTTCTCGCCCAACTCCTCGCTGAGCTTTTCCTCTTTTCGAGCCATGAAATCTCTCATCAGATCCAGGAGGCTTACGGCGAGAGGAGTCTTGCTCATGACTTCAAAAAATGGTTTTAGAGATCGTGGATGACCTTGAGCCTCAGCTTGGAGAAGTCCTCTTTGATCTCAACTATGAAGCCCATTCCAGCAAAGATCTCCTCCAGCTCGATCCTGACGAACTTCTTTGGTGCATCCGAGCCGAAGATGAGGGTGAACTCGCTTTTGCCGGTCTTGCTCATGTTGAAGAGATTACAGATCTCCAGCCTCCGGAGGATGCTCTCGGCATTGAAGAGCTTGTGCTTGAACTGCTCGGCGTGAGCCCGGCAGACCTCTTTATGCAGGTTCCAGAATTTCTCCTTTTCTGGATGGGTCTCAATGAATTGTAGAAACAATATCCAGTGATCTATATCCAGGATAACATGCTCGCCGGCGGAGAGCATCTCTGTGTGGGTATAGACCTTCTTGTCCTCGGAAGCCTCAAAGAGCATCTTGTGCTTGGCGAAGAACTTCAGTGACTCTCTCATCAGCTCGCTCTGAGACAGACCCATGTCTTGCTTCATCTTCTTGAAAAGGCCCGCCGTCTCCTCGTCCAAAGCGATGGTGATTCTCTCCGGTGACTTCATTTCATCCCCTGCATTATTCTCTGTGCTCATCTTCCCGCTTATGATATATTATCTTTGTCGAGCAGTATCTATTTATATTGATGTCGGAACGGCCATTCCTGCAAGTCTTATCCTTGGCCTGCCCGATGGAGTTGAAATTGGAAGACCGGAATTGTTAAATTCCAGCGGCAAATCATCCTTGTTCATGGACTCATGGATGAAGGACAAGGTCAGGTATAGCGAAAAGGATAAAGAGAAGCTGGAGAAGGGCTCGGGCTATGTCAAGGTCTGGACGCTGGTTTCCAACTGGGTTTATCGGTTAATATCCTGGTAATTGAGCTCTAAAGATAATCAAGGCCTTTCAGTGCGGCTCAGCCGGGATGCACCGATAGCCTTCATCCCCATTCTGTTTTGAGCAACCTGCCCAGCTTTGCTGCTCTGCCCTTGAGGCAGGATAGGACTGCTTCTCGACCGGCACCTTGAGAGGTGATGGAGAGGACGGGATCATCGGGCTCTATTCGCGATCCCATAACAGGCACGTCCGCCGTCCAGCGGCAAAGCAGATCTGCATCGATCCCAAGGGGCGAGGGAGCATAAAGGATAATCCGGCCCGCCGTGCATAGAGACGGCCCTGGCGGATCCGGCAGTAGACCGGAAAAAGACTGCAAATGAGCCTGGAAGACGTTTACTGCATAGGCCATCTCCACGCTGTCCAGGCTGCCCTGGAAGCGGCTGTTGACCTCCACGGGAACCGGACCCATCTCCCCAAGCAAGAAGTCCACTCCATTGCTTCCCACCAGTCCCAGGCCCGCAATTATTGACTCGGCCATTGCCGCCATATCTGCCAATTGCCTCTGGGGGGCCACTAAGGGGGTGATGTTTCCGCTGTAGCGATAGCCTCTGGCGCCGGCCCAGGAGAGGCCGATGAGCTGCTCGTTGACGGCTATTGCCCTGGCCCCGCTGCCGTTTCCAATCACCGAGACGCTGGCAGGCTGGCCGGATATCAGCTCCTGGGCAATCAGTCCATCCTGCCACTTTAGATCATCTGTTGACCTGACGGCACAGCATCCCACCCCTCCGGCCCCCCAACGGGGCTTGACCAGGAAGGGATAGGGCAATCCCTCCGGAGAAGCCTGGGTCCGGATGAAGGGATAGCCCTCCCTCTCCAGCCAGCTGGCAAGCCAGAGCTTGTCCGATACCTGAGAGGTCTTTTCCGGGAGATTGTTGAGCACCGGCGCGCCTTTGATCCGGGCCTGCTCCAGACCCGGCCCCAAAACCACGGCATCGGGCCGGTGCTCCTGTACCAGACGGACCAGGCACTTCTCTGGCCTCTGCCGCGGCAGCCTGATCGTCTCTTTAGCCCATAGGGAGAGATCCCGGTCGCAGTAGCAGTCGGCGGCTATTACCTCATGCCCGGCCCGGCTGGCCGAGGCGGCTATGTGCCGGATGTTGATGCCGGCAACCAGGATCTTCATGGGCCGATCTCTTCCGCCTCTTTGCGGGCAGTCTGCTCAGGATCTTCCGACTTTTCGGAATAGAGCACCTGCTTTCCCCGCGGGGAGGGCACTATCTTCAGGCCGCCGGGAAACTCTCCTTCCAGCTCCCGGCCTAAAAAGAGCCGGTCCAGAAAGACAGCTAAAGCGGCCACCTCGGAGTGGGGCTGGTTTCCCACCGCCACATTCCAGTCCGCCAGCTGGTACATCTCCGCCGGGACCTTCTCCGCACCCACGGCAATCAGAAGATCGCACCCGCAATTAAAGATCTCGTCTATCACATCGGGCAGGTTGGTTCCATACATGGTCAGGTGGACCACCTTGCCCCCGCCCTCCTTCCAGCGCACAGTCTCGCCCCTCCAGGAGACATCGGATCTTAGGTGAAATCCTCCCCCCCAGCGCTCCGCCACATCGGCCAGGCTCTCGTCTACATGAGAGTCGCGCCCTCCCAGGAGCATCTCCTGAGCCCCAAAGGCCCGGGCCACCAGGCCCACATGGGTGGTGATCCTCTTGTCCCTCTCCGGCCGGTGGCCTATGCGCAATACCGAGACTCGCATGGCCGGGGTGAGGGCATACATATTATTTAGCCTTAATCGGGTCGATGCACCGGCTGGGCGGCCCAGAGGCCTGCAAAATAGCTAAATTCAAGTGATGCGTCACCTCCCAGGATGAATCTGTGCGAGAGATGCCAGGGTCAGGGCTTTTTGGTGGTGGGAGACAAGCCCTGTCCCAACTGCGATGGCAGCGGAAAGATCGGGTCCATATCCCTGGGTGAGGCCTCGGAAGGAGAGATGAAGGAACTCCTGGAGAGCGGATCGACAAAATGCAGCATCTGCCACGGCACGGGCAAGATGCCTGTGACCGATGGCTGCCCCGCCTGCGGCGGCATGGGAAGGGAGTACCTCTGCCTGGTCTGCGGGGCCAAGCTCTCGGACAAAAAGGAGCTATGCGAGCGCTGCGCCAAGAAGCCTCTGGTGCATATTCTCGATCCGGCCTGCGACTTAAAGGACATAGCCATAGGCGAGATCTATCAGGGCCGGGTCAATGGCCTGGCCAACTTCGGTGCCTTTGTGGACCTCTCAGAGAGCGTGCGGGGCCTGGCCCACAACAAGTACCTCAAGAGCCGTCCCGAGGTGGGTGACACCCTGTTTGTAACGGTGCGAAACATCCTGCCCAACGGCAATATTGAGCTGGAGCCGGTGGAGCTTAAGGAGTACAACACCGTGGAGGTGGAAAAGGAGCTGCCCCTTTACCGGGCAGCCGAGCTGCCCAAGATGGTGGGCAAGCAGATCATGATCAAGGGGGAGGTGATCCAGGTCAAGCAGACGGGAGGGCCCACCATCTTCACCGTGGCTGACGACAGCGGCCTGGTCTTCTGCGCCGCCTTCGAGCGGGCCGGCGTCCGGGCCCATCCGGAGATTGACAGCGAGATGATTGTGCGAATCATAGGCGAGGTGAGCCTCCGCAACAACCAGGTTCAGGTGGAGATCAAGTCCATGAAGAGGCTCTGGGGCGGGGAGGCCTCTGCGGTTAAAGACAAGATCGAGCAGGCCATCGACCGGCGGGCAGAGCCCTCGGCGACGGAGTTCCTGGTGCCAAGCGAGGTCATGACCCGCCTTCTGCCGGCCATGAAGCAGGTGGCCAAGGAGATCCGCCGGGCGGTTCTCAAGTCCCAGCCCATTGTGGTGCGCCATCATGCCGATGCGGACGGGATAACCGCCGCTGTGGCCATTGAGAACGCCATACTGCCTCTGATCAAGGAGGTGGGGGGGCCGGATGCGGAGTACTACAACTACCGGCGCGCCCCCAGCAAGGCTCCATTCTATGAGCTGGAGGATGTGACCAAGGATCTGACCTACGCCCTGGAGGACCAGACCAGGCATGGCCAGAAGATGCCGCTCATAGTTTTAATGGACAACGGCTCCACGGAGGAGGATGTTCCGGCCATGCGCCAGGCCCAGGTCTACGGCATGGAGATGCTGGTGGTCGACCACCACCATCCCCACAAGATCGTGGACCAGTTTCTGATCGCCCATGTCAATCCCGCCCATCAGGGAGGCGACTTCGGAGTGACCACGGGGATGCTGGCCACCGAGATCGCCCGCATGATCCACCCCGAAGTAGAGGAGAAGATCAGGCACTTTCCGGCTGTATCCGCCGTGGGGGACAGAAGCGAGGCACCCGAGGCGGCTCTTTATATCAAGCTGGTGGAGGACAAGTACGGGCGGGATGACCTCAAGAAGGTCGCCCTGGCTCTGGACTATGAGGCCTTCTGGCTGCGCTTCAATGAAGGCAGGGGCCTGATCAATGACATCCTCTGCCTGGGCAGGCTGGACCGGCACCGCAGGATTGTGGAGCTATTATGCGAGCAGGCCAATTCGGCCATAGACGAGCAGCTTCGGGCCAGCATGGGGAACGTCAAGTCCACGAAGCTGCCCAACGGCATCATCATGAATGTGCTGGATGTGGAGAACTTCGCCCATAAGTTCACCTTCCCCCCGCCGGGCAAAACCAGCGGCGAGGTGCACGACCGGCTGTGCAAGAAGTTTGAGGGAAAGCCCGTCGTCACCATCGGCTACGGCCCGGACTTTGCGGTGCTCAGGAGCCGTGCCGTGCGCATGAACATCCCCCAGATGGTCAAGGAGCTGATGGAGGAAATCCCCAACGGCGGGGTCTCGGGAGGCGGGCACCTTGTCGTCGGTTCGATCAAGTTCGTGGGGGGCATGAGAAAGGATGTGCTGGCCAAGCTTGCGGAGAAGATTGCCGCCTGCGGGGTGGACGAGGTGGCGGGAGTGAAGGGAGGGGCGGCAATGGGGTGAGAGGCCAGGCCTTTTCCTTATCCTCTGATGATTTTGCTGTAATTTTCTGGATGCCCGTTGCTTCAGGATGGTGCCTTTTTCAGGATTTCCTCGATCTCATCAAAATAGCCCGGCTCCTGCATCTCCTCCAATTCCTCCGGGCTGAAGAACTCCTGCAGCCTTCGATAGGTGACAATGGAAGCAGACCGTCCATTTACGATCACCTTTTCCACCTTCACCAGGCCATCAGCTTCCAGGCGTTTCACTGAAGAGTAGACCTTGCCGTGGGACCAGCCGAGGGACTTGGCCAGAGCATATATATTCAGGCCAGGATGCTTTTCTACCCATTTGTACAGCTCCCAGTCCACATCCTCCGCCAGCTCCTCTCTCTTTCGAACGGCCTGTATGGTCTTGGAAAGCATCAGCTTCTTAATGTGATTGTTAGTTATATAAGCATTGCGAGATATCTTCTGAAATGTAGAGTCCCATATGTCTTGACTTTATATACTCCTCTGGGACATTTAGATTCTT
>JADHEF010000919.1_pt1 | contig 23238 bp, 45 predicted proteins | sample 8952391 | NCBI WGS metagenome assembly JADHEF01 (sample SAMN16124439, study PRJNA663245) | bioreactor sludge metagenome | isolation source: sludge (nitrite) | place: India:Bengaluru | collected 2019-02-28 | reverse complement strand
AAGTATAATGCCCTATCACGCTTAATCATTTCTTTCCTCCATATGATATAGAAATATGATTACCATCCTTCTTTCTAAAATCCCCACCCCAGTTATTCTCAGGTCTATAGCTTTTCCACTTATACCCTAACTCTTGATATGCTTCTGTCGTTTCCTGGTAAACTCCGTCAACATATAAAGCAAGGTCATTCGCAAGCCCCAGATAGTGTAAACTTCCTTTACGGTGCCTGAGTGTTTCATTAGCTTCATCAAAGTCCCTCCCAACAGCCACTTGCCAATGTTCATGAGCATTACCCCATAAAACTATATTAGCTAGATCTATTGAAAATATTATTCTTTTATCTCTTAACTCACTCATCTTATTGTCCTATGCTATCTGACCACCTATCACGGCAGTTTTCCCTTACACCGCTATTACGTTCTTGGCAGAGAGCTATTTGCGTAGCGACCTTTGTTTCCAACGTAGAGGTTCTGCCATTAGCCGTTGCAACGTGATCTGATAATTTATTAATAGACTCAATAATTGTATTAGCTCGTTCCTTGTATTCCTCTTTATTATCGATTGATGTTTGTTCGACACTTCCCATCCACTTCCTAATAAAAAAGGCAGCTACTCCAACCAAAGCACCATTCCAGATCATGTTCCCGATTACGAAGTTGTCCATTCCACAAAGCTCCTAGTTTATTTTATCCACCATTCACGTCTTACTGTATAAGCCTGATTCCTTTTGTAATAGCTGGCTGTGCTGGTCAAGTAAAGGTAAAAGGGGTAGGGTCAGAACACACCTCCCCCCCAAACAGCATCTTCATTACAGGCAACCACCGTCAACTGTGTCGTTCCTACTGGTGCGCCACTTACATCAGCCTTCAGACTACCATCAGGTTCAATTCCGCAAGCCGATGGTGTCCATGCTGGGCCTGTGATCTTGTAAAGGGTTACTCCCGTTGTCCACTCTATCCCATCAGAGGCAGGGACGTTGACCGTCCACCACTCATCCTCGGAAGTAACAGCAGTTAGTGCCGCTTGAACCGCCGGTTGTGAAGCGTCTATGACTGTCAGGCACTTCTCACCACAAGAAGTATAGCAATCTGCCGGAGTGCCGGGGCAGGCCGCCCAAAGAGCTCCAAAGAGCTCCAAATATAACAGCCCATTTGATAGTGACTGAACTTTCCTCCTGCTTACGCTCTGTTAATCTATCAGTCAACTCTTTAATCTCATCCATTTGCCACCTCATTCATAATCAAAGATTTTCTTATTAATCAGCCTCTTATGCACATGGATAACTTCCTCATTAATCTTCCCACTCAGAGCAGTCTTTACCCTTCTAACATAAATCTTACTTCCTTCAACTACATACGTATAGGAGTCATATGTGACTAAGGTATTATATATAATACTGTTTATTTTATTATAAGTATACTCATCATAACCTATATAAATAGCACTTATCCCAGTCGCTGTCCCAGGCGTTTGATCTGGAGTTGCAGATGACTGCCAGAATCCAGCTGCCCAAAATCCTGCATCCCAAAATGTAGGTTCCCAAAATACAGCCATTATGCAGCTCCCATTGGAGTTCCAGAACCATCACCTACAAGTGTTACATCATTAATCTTCTGCACATTTACATCTAGATCATTCCCAGACGTATATGTCATCTTGTCTGTCTTAGCCTTAACTGCATCAATAAGTAGATCGAGCCTTCCACCATCTGTAAGAGCTATTTGCAACTCATTAGTATCGGCCCATATAAGATCAAGATCACTGTTTAGGTGAGTATAACTATCATTTATAAGAGTCCATATAGCATCAAGGTCAGAATGGATAGTAGTGTCATTAGCGGGTGCTGCAGGCAAGTTATCTGTCTTCGCCTTAATAGCATCTATTAATAAGTCAAGTCTACCTCCATTCACTAGATCTGTTTGTAACTCATTAGTATCCGCAAGAATTGCTGCTATCTCCGTATCTAGGAAGTTATCAATAGTGTCTACAGATGCCTGAGTAGCTGCTGTTTTAGCTGCATCATAAGCTGCAGTAAGAACCATCGCTGAACCAACTGCTGCGGGACTTGCAGGTAGATTGTCTGTCTTAGCTTTAATAGCAGCTGTCTCAGACTTAACTGCAGGAAGATCAGTTCCATGAATATCTGTCAGCATTGTCTGTAGTGTTCCAATATCTGTATGTATATCAGCTATACCACCCGCAGCATCATCTAATAAATCAGTATCTGCCTGTATCGTATCCACTACTGTTTTTACAGCAGGTAGATCAGTATCGTGAACATTGTCAATCACTGCTTTTGCAGCAGCAATTTCATCTGACAGTGTTTCCAACGTGTCACTATCAGCACCAGTTCTTGCGACTGCTGTTGATCCAGTATCAGCACTCTTTAATGGGAATGCAGTGCTTTCATCAAACTTTGCTGCCGTAATTGCATCATCAATGAGTGCCACTTGCGGAGTAGCGATAACTCTAAAGTGGAACATTTCACCAGCAGCAACACCATCAACCGTTGCCTCAACATGAATGAAGTATTCTTTACCAGCTTCAAAACTGTTTGCAGTAGTCAATTGGACTCTTGCAGAATACAATCCTGTCTTGCTATTAAGCTGTGATAAGTTTCCACCAGTGGGTGCGGTTGCACTGTTATCTTCGTAAAACGTGTAAGTCACATTACCTGTTGGGGCATACACAGCACCACTACTGAATCGGTGCAGTTGAACTCCGAAAGTAATGTAATCGTCAATTTTGTAATCACCTAAATGTTGCATAGTTTTACCTCATTACCATTCCACCCATCACAGGGCATCCACCACCTGATCCACCAGAGGGTATATCAATTTGATCGATAAGCACTGCTATTGCCCATCTGCGTGTGGTTAAATTAGTCCATGATCCACCGTCAACTCTTGATGTAGCGTAGCATAAAGTACCACCATCTAGCACAGCCATTGCAGCTGCTGATGGAACATCAAGATACCATAAAACACAATTACTAGCTGATGAAGGTGTTATAATCATGCGATACCATGTACTAGGTTGAAGTGTTACAGTGGCAGCAGGGTCACTGTCGAAATTGATAAAGAATGATCCATTCCCAGTTCCGAAACGATAATCAGCATCAATAACCCGATTAGCCAACACAGTATTACTGGCATCCAGCAGTGATAGAGTCACATCATAATCAATATCTCCCAATAAGAAAAACCCATACGCCCTCATGGTAAATGGAACTTGAAAATAATTTCCTACTTCATCTGGTGATGATCCTGTGTTTAAAGAAAATGATGCACCAGCTCCAGCACCTTCTCCATTGGTATTGATATAGTAATTACCACCACTGTATTCCAAAACTAAAGACAAACCAGATGTCCCATAAGTACCAGTCTTAATCCATGTTCCAGGGGATGCTGTTACGTCTGAAACTGAATAAGGAAATTGTGCAGTACCGCCAGCAATAGACATTAAGCCGTTGTTGGTATAAAATCTCATATTGCCACTAACATAACTATTCCACTCGAAAACAATAGCAATAATATCACCAGCCACTACTGGAGCAACTTCTGTGAAAGTCACAGTATGAAACCCAGTGTCGCTAGTGCTGATTGCAACTGTTCCATACGCCTTGTTTCCTGTTGCGGTAGCCCACACTGTGCCAGTAGGAAGTCCATCAGCCCCTACTGTTTGAATAGAGGCTTTGATCGTATCACCAGAGGTTATGGCAGCATTGTAGAAGATGACTTTGGCTATATCACCTGCTTGCTTGATAACGTGAACACAGCCACACCTCTCTCCAGTAGCATCCAATGTGAGAGAGTTTCCCATGATGGGTTGCCGTACCACTGATGGGTATTCCATAAGTTTATTAACCATTGTCATAGCGAAATCACCATCCCCTCAATCGCTGCCTTACGTTTGGCAGCGGTGTTAGCAGAGTTGTCTGCAATAGATCGCTTAATCAAGAAGATAAGCGCGTCCGTCAGGTCGGTATCGTCTTCAATAGCTTCCGACTTTGTTATCTGCTTTGTCTTTATTTTCACGTTGTCTTTATACAGGCCGATAGCAATATGCTCACCACCTGGGCAGACTGATTCGATTTTTAAAGTGTATGTCGCCATTACTTAATCCACCATTCCCGTCTTACGGTATAAGCCTTATGGCTTTTCTTACTTGGTTTTGACGTTGACTTTGAACGTGAACGGGCTGCTGGGCTTTCCGTAGGGGATCAGGATGCTCGCGCTCGCCTCGTTGGAGTAGTCCGATTCCACCACGGATGCGTCTTTACTCTTGGCGGTCAGGACAAAATATTTCGTGACCGTCGAGCCTTTCACGCCGGAAAATAAAATGGTGCCCTCTGAGGTGAATGTCGGGCCTGAACCGGAAACATAGAGAACGTCCAGTGCCTTGACGTATCCACTGCCGGACGTGTTGCTTTCATACAACACCCAGCCGGACAGGCCACCCAGGTCTTCCGTGGCCTGTTCCCACTCAAAGGTAAGAACCTGTCCAACCGTTGTAGGTGTTTGGGCGAAGCCCACTACGACAAACATAAGTACCGCAATAATAGTGAAAAGTATTCTCTTCATAACATTCCTTTCTAAGCAACTCGAATAGTTACATCTGGTAATATTTCTATCCTATCCCTAATCAACGTTGTTATCTTTCCAGTTGAACTCTTCAACTGCACATCCCAATAGTATACACCTAACAAGTATTGCGTATCAGCTGGAGCAAGTGTCCAAGTTGCAATTCCTCCAGTTGCAGGAGCTACAATAGTAAGTGTAGTAGAAATCTTCGCGTTTGCATCAGTATCTTCCTGATTCTGCTTAACTGTTGTAAACAGTGAACAATTAGTAAGATCTATAGGATCACCATCTTCATCATAAAAATAGAAGGTGAATACCTTATCATCTCTTCTCACTACTGTCAACATCTATAACCTCCTGATCCTGTTCGTAAATAGCATCAGTTAATAAACCAACTTCCCTTGCCCGTTTCTTAATATCAGAAATCTCATCAGCAGTAAAGTGTGCGTGGATGTTCTCTGTTCTTAAAGTTCGAACTGCTGCATGACCAGCACGATCAAGAACATCTGTTGCTGCTTTCAACTTGATATTGGGAAGTTCATTCTCCATCAGTTCTTCAAGCACCTTAACTGCCCTTGGCGCAAGGTCCTGAATCTCCTTTGACACATCAATAGCTTCTAGGTCGCGAACTGCCTTTAGCTGACTGAGTTGGCGTTGAACTATGGGACTACGAAGGGTATATGAAACCATAACTGGTGAAACACCAAGGTGATTGGCAATATCAATCTGCTTCATGCCAATAAGGGCAAGCCTACACACTTCATGATGCAACTCCCACATTTGCTCAATCTGATATGGCTTATGAGTCTCTGGTAACCTATGGCGTCCCATACTACCTCTCAATCAAAAGGGTTATTGTTGCTATATTCCCGCTTGCGCCTGGATCAGCACTTGTAACAACGCAACTATGCTCTGCATTATAAAGGCAAACTGTTGTTGTTGGAGTTAGGTAACCTGATGTATTTTCATTAAGGGCAGCTGATGTATAAATGGTAACGCCTTGATCATCAACTATTGTTATAACAGACGTGACGTTGTTAGTGTTATTATTCAGGGAATAGGCAATTCCCCTTAAAAAGCCCTCCGCCTGAAAATGAAAATGTCCTGTTGTTCCACCTGTTGCTATGGTTATAGTTGTTGCTGGCACCCTACCTATTGCGTGTGACGTTCTCATTTCACAATCTCCCTTATCTGTTTTTGTTGTTCACCGTCCAGAACAGAAAACTCCTCAAGCTGTTTCTTACTCATCTTGAGTACGCCCTTGTTCTTTTTACTCACCGCAGATGGATTGTGCCTAGCCATTGCCATTGCCATGAGCCTTCGTTGTTTCTCACTACGTGCTGGCATAACTTCCTCTTAAAGTATTTAATAATTTATCACGTTTTCTATAAAGATTACGAATTCCTGAAAAATGTTTCTCCTTAACCAAACCAGCTAATAATTTCTTTGTCTGACATTCTCCACTTGAATCATGTAAATTATCTGCATTAGTCCCTAATATTAAGTGATCTGGGTTAACACACTTTATATTATCACAAGTGTGCATTACAACCAAACCTTTTGGAATACTACCTTTATAAATCTTATAAAACTCTCTATAAGGTCCATACTTACTTAAATTACTATTTCCTTTTCCCTTACCTCCAAACTGCCAGTTCCAACATCCAAACTCATCAATCTTGTACATATCACACCTCCTATGTGATCTCCTAATTTAGGAGGAAGATACTGGAGTAGTATCGTGTCAGGCTCGAGACCCTATCCTCCATGTTTGAATACATTGTATCACATATTTTTCAACTTGTCAAGCATTTGTAAAACATGAACATTTGCCTTCACTCCAACTCCCATCCAGACGTATAACGCCAACCTGCTCTGTTCAATATTTGAACAAAGCGTGTTGAAATGTGTAATGTTGTGGATATGATACAGATTGCAAACTATCTAAAAAAGCCTTCTCGCGCGGGAAAAGGTGGTCAACCCCCGCATGGGGATGGGGCTTGACAAACATCTCATTTATGTTATAATGGTTTCAACATCAGGGATGAGGGCAACATCCCACTTAATCAAATGCCATGCTGTATAGTTCTTTGACATACTGGCGTGCGTGACGGGAGCGAACCTGGCGACTAACCAACTGCCTAGACGCATAGCGGAAACTGATACCCTTGTATAATGGGTGCATGGTATTATACTCCATAACAAATGGAGGTAATTATGAAACGAGTGTGTGTAAATTGCGGGCGTGAGATAACAATCAAGAACAAAGTTCATATATCCCCGTTTTGCTATCAAGGGATATACAACTGCATTTGTGGACTTGTGGGCATACTGCCTATAATATCAAAAACTATTAAATAAATTTGGAGGACTTACCATGCACAAAATTACAAGACTTATTACAACTAAGCCATTTGCGGACGGTGATGCTATTGCCACGGAGTTAACAATCAATTTTACTGGATTGTCGCAAGAAGACATTTTGGAAGTTGCGACAAGGGCTGCGGTTGTCAGTTGGCAATCAAATGCACGCAGGATGAAGATCATTCCCAAGGTTGCCGAGTATATGGTTCCAAAGCCTGGAACTCGCAGTTCAGGTGCACTCACTCCAGAGTCATTAGTACAGCGTTATGGAAGTGTTGATGCTGCTATCGAAGCATTAAAGGCATTGATGAAATAACTAACAAAAGCCATGCACCTATTATATAAGGGTATCAACACCAATAACTTAATAAAGGAGAATATTATGAAAGTTAAACATCTAATAGCTACAGTGAAGGGAGTACCAGTATGGGTAATATTAGAAGGCTCTGGTAATCCTGAAGATGAACATACTATTAAGGGTGTCATAGTCGAACAGTTTTCATTTGGCTGTGACTCTAATATTGAGTTTGATAAAGTTGATGTTGAAATGTCAGCAGTTATCAAATAACCTGCTCTGTTCAATATTTGAACATAGTGGGATTGTAGGCAATGTATGGTGTATGCAGTCGTAGGTCCTTCCGCCCTGTCCCAATTTTTGATGGATGTAGGTAGTTCTTTTAAGGTAGTTGTTCGAAAAAAAAAAAAAAGAAAAAAGGAATAAAGAGATAAACATATAATACCTACATATAACTATACACACTATAACCATGTGAAATTGGACGGGCGGGCGGGATGACCTACAACAGCCTACAGCATACAATGGCTACAACATCGCTTATTGACATCTTGATACAGATGTGATATAATGGTTTTGAAAGGTGGTGATATTACTATGAGTTCACATATAAGTAAGATTAGTAGGGATAGTGCTAAGTTGATTAGTGTGCTTGATAAGAATATTGATACTGTTGTGGCTAAGATCAACAGTATGCAAACAACACTTATTAAGGAAATAGAGAACAGGGAGCATGAGGTTAATGTGCTAATGAGTATTAAGAGTAAGAATCACAGTACTAATAAGAATAATAAGCTTAGAATAGAGTATGTTGAGATGGAGATATATGTGTTGAAGAGACTATTAAATAGAGGTAAATAGTATGTTATATAAACTAATGATACTATTAGATTGGATTGTATTAGGTGCGTGCATCTATACAATGTATAGGATTTGGGAACACTTACAATGGTTGGCTTGGTAATACTAATGAAATTAAAGTATAAGATAATGTTGAATAGGTCTGGACAAGTGCTCACTTATTACAAGTGGGCACATTCTAGTGATCAGGCCTTGGGACTAGCGGTGAGGGAACTAGAGCGTGCCTGTGGGTTGCAATCTGGTTCGTTGAAGAATGTGTATAAGGACAATAACAAGAATAATAGGGAGGTAGTGGAATGGACAAACAAGTGATTGTGTTAACTGATGCAGTTGATAAGAAGCATAGTGTGTGTTATAAGGTGCGTGGGAATGCTGATGCTGCTATCACAGCATTATACCTCATGCGAACTGCGTTCAAACCAAACAAGGCACCAAAGGCTATTCGTGTTACTATTGAGGATGCAAGTAATGAGTGATGAAGTACGGGATGTAGTTATAGAAGGGAGAATGTCATCTATTGACCTAGCAACTTGTGCTAAATACCTCATCAGTATTGGCATAATACCTAGGTCAAATAGTGACCTATTGAATTTGTCAGTACAAATAGCTGCATTTGCAACTAAACTTGATGAGTTTAAAACTGTTGCTGATGCAAGGAAATACCTAGAGAGTATTGGCATTAATCAGTTGAATAGGTCAGGGCGTGGACGCTTAACAGCCAACAAGGCAATGCAAAGGGAAACACTCATAGCTGATGGATTTAGTCCTGATTATGGGATGAAGAGAACAAAGAAGGCAGATATTAGCGATGAGGAGTTTAGGCAGATGATTGAAAGAACTATTGATCAGTCATGTGCTGATGAGCATGGTAAAGTTAATGAAGGTGCGTTTAAAGCTAAGGAAGATGCAAAACTTAACGAGATGAAGGAAGCAATGGCTGCTGTTGCGAGGAGTAAAGACATATTATTAAAATAACTATGTTCAATTATTGAACAAAGCACGGGAGGGCTTAACTTATGGCAATCGTAGAATTTTCAATAACAGTACAGACTGGGAGTGGCGTTAATGATCCTATTACAGATGATGATAGGATTGTGCTTGATGAAATATTAGCAGATATGAGAACTGTTGCTAGTAAAAGTGATTATGGCTTTGAGATTGCAGATTGGCAGGAGGTGACAGAATGAGCATGGATATGGATGAACTTATAAAAGCATTACAAGAGGCAGATCCTGAACAACTGAAACATCTTGCGATTGAGGCTAACAAATTGCCAAGAGTTAATAAGCCAAGGAATAACAATGGTAGTGTTAAGACATATACAACTGTTATAAAGACTTGCACTTGCTTGTTGTGTGATGCTAGTTTTTCACATAAGCATATGCTTGCTGGTGGTGAGCAGATTCATTGCCTTGATCGCCAAGGTGCAGACCATGCTATTACTGCAACAGGGAAGGTTGGGGAGGTGACTATAACAAGTTTTGTTAGCCGTTGTCCTTATTGTGCACAAACTATACAAACATGGTCAAGGGAAAAGTTGGAGGCTAAGTTTATGGTGCTGTTGAAAAACAGTTCATTTAAAGAAGTGTTAAACTATGCAAATGAAAGTAGTGAGGTGCTATCATGACAACTTTGGTAACTTTATGGAAAAGTGAGCGTGGATATTGCTCTTGCGTTGAGAAGGAAATGCAAATGAAGTTTGATCCAGCACTTGCAAAGCAACGCCTATTAGAGCCAGTTGAAAAGCCTAACATATTTATGCAGTTTCTTGCAAGTATTATATTGAGGTATAAGATATGACACCAGAAGATAAGCAGTTGATAAGCGAGTATATGGGGTGGGGAGTATGAAATGGCTATGTAAAATAGGGATACATCGTCCTTTATTTGGGCATTATTGCACCTTTGTTGATAAGATAAGTCAAAAAGATGTTTTTAAAGCGAGATGTTTTTGTGGAAGAAGATGGTTAACCGATTCAGTTTTTGGTTGGCTAGGATTCAAGGTAGAAATTTTTCATAAAGAAGAGGAGTAAATATGAATTTAACAATTACCCAAATAGAAGACATATGTATTTATATGAACTGGAAATTCAGCACACAAGATATGATCGTGTGGGAAATAGTGCAAGGAGTTAAAGGTGGAGCAGCAATGTTAAGACATCCGCTCGACCTCAACGATGCCTCCCTGTGCGTGGAGAAGATGGCGGAGAAGGGGGATTGGTTTGAATTTTTCAAGATGGTTGATGACTTTCTCGATATTGATTGTTGTGGTGTAACTGCGTGGCTTTTTAATAGCCAAGATTTCTTCACTGCAATGGCTAGTTGGTTAAGGAGTAAAACATGATTGACATAATAAGATATCATGATTGGCTAACATTATTAATAGTATTTATCCCTTGGTCAATAGGGATATCTGTGATAATAGGTTTGATTGTTGAAGCCTATTGGAACTGGTTATTTGATGAGATGGGAAAAGAAAGGAGGTATGAAACTATTAAAGTTGCACGTTGGTAAGCATAAGTTAATTTGCTTATTGACAAGTTCGTTAAGATATGATATAATGTTTTTAACAATCGGGAGGCAATTATGCCTTACCAAATCTAACTTAGGAGGAATAAGAATTATGGCAGTTGAAATCAAAGCGACGTACAAGAAGGGCGATGTGGACAAAGAGTTTGTAGTTATGTATGACTTTGGGGCTAATTTGGAGGAGGCGGCAAAGAAATATACTCCTGAAGTTGTGTATGACAACTATGTCCGTTCAGGTAAAATCACTATCCAGGCTGCTATTCGCAGATGGGCTGCTGCTGGTCTTGATGAAGCGGCTATCTCAAGCAAGGTTGCAGGCATTACCCTTGGCGTTCCCGCTGAGCGTGTTGTTGATCCTATTGCAGCAACACTTGCACGCTTCGCCAATCTGGATCCTGCTGCTCAGGCAGAACTTCTGAGCAAATTGAAAGCCATGAAGAAATAGCCTCCCGTGGCGAGTAGTGGGGAGGGTGCTTGTATAGGCCCTCCCTTTAATTTTACCTAAGTTAATTGTTCAACAATGAGGAGCTGTTATGACTACAGGTTCAAAAAAGGGTCAAAAAGGTATAAATAGAGATGAGTCTTTCTGGAGTAAAGTTGACCAAAAAGGACCTATGGACTGTTGGCCTTGGTTAGCGTCTTGTAATAAAGATGGTTATGGTCAGTTTTGGATTGGTTATACTATGGTACCAGCTCATCGTTACGCTTATGTATATAAAAGTGAGAAGAAGTTAGATGAAAAAGTAATGATTCTACATCACTGTGATAATCCAGCTTGTTGCAATCCTAATCATTTATTTGAAGGTAATGCTTTAGATAATGCTCGTGATAGAGTCTCAAAAGGTCGTAACGGAGATTCTACTCCTATTAATCCATTAAAAGGTGAAGATCATAAAATGTCAGTTCTTAAAGAATCTGATGTTCTTAAAATAAGACAATTAGCTGAATATGGAATACCTCAGATTGAAATAGCTAGAACATTTGGAGTTTCAGCAACCCAAATTTCTTATATAGTAAGAAGAATAAACTGGAGGCATATATGAGTCGAACTGGTATCATGTTGTGCTATCCGTTCTCTGAAGAAAGAGTCCATAAATGGGGAAATAAATTTCTACTACAGCCAAAATTAGACGGGGATCGTTGTAGAGCAATATTTGATGAGTATGGTAAAGTTACTCTTTTAAGTAGTGAAGAGAATCAATTTGTATCTGTGCCACATATAGTTGACCAACTTGAGAACATGGGTTTGAAAAGTATTGAGTTGGATGGAGAACTATACACACATGGAGTTAATCATCAGACTATACATGGTGCAATAGCACGCACTGTCAACCTGCATCCTGAGTATGAGAATGTTGAATATCACATCTTTGATTATATGAGTAATGCACCACAGTATGAAAGAATATTTGACTTACAAAAGACTTTAATAAAACCAACTGATAACATCAAGTTGGTTGAAACACAGTATGGTGAAACAGTTGAAGACGTTATGCACGGGCTTGAGTATTATACTGAGCGTGGATATGAAGGTGTTGTATTAAGGAATATAAACTATCCATACATTCGCAAGCGTAGTACTGGTATGATGAAGTTCAAGCCACGCAAGGAAGATATATATACTATATGTGGATATAGTGTTGAAGTTGATCAGAATAATAATGTAAAAGAAGGAGTCCTTGGAAGACTTATATGTTCATCTAATGAAAATGTAGTTAGTACAATATTAGGTGAATATCCACCTCATTTAAAGTTACCTGATGGATACTTTGGACTTGGAAGTGGGTCTTTTCTAACTAAGGAAAGTAGGGAGTTATTATGGATACGCAGAAACTCATTGCTAGGAGAATTAGCGAGGGTAAAATATCAGCACCTGACAGAGCGCAGAGTGCCGAGGTTTCCCGTTCTGGTGGATATAATAAAAGTACTTTAAACTATGAGTCTTTGCCTAAGAAGAGAGGTAATAGGTGGGGTATTAAAGAAGTAAGCACCAATCCTCAAGTTATTATGAATAATCACTCTGTTCAAAATTTGAACAAAGGAGAACGATATTGTCTTAATTGTGGGAAGTTGTTGCCTGATAGTAAGTATCATAATAAGATGAAAAACCAGGTATGCAACAACACCTGTCGTAAAGAGTTAACTATTAAAACAAATCAGGAAGCAGAGAGGGTTGCAAAGGCTATTGCAGCTAAAAATAAGAAGCATAATAGGAAGTGTAGGGTTTGTGGTAAGCCTTGTTGGCCTAACTACTTTTTTTGTGCTTCACATTTTCACGGTATGACAGATGGTTACTTTGATTTATAAAGGAGGGAGAAAGGCGGCGGCATGAACGGGAATAATATACCGATTTTGGGTATAAAATAAGAGAATGTTACCGAGGGGGAATGATGAAAAAGATAAAAGCATCTGCAATTCAACCAGGAATGGTCATCGGAATAAAAAGAAATAAATCTGAGTATGATGATATTTGTCTTGTAACAGCAAAGAGTGGGTATAGTAATGTTGAATATACACACCTTGACTTACAAGATGCCTACGGCGGTTTAATGATTGGAAGCATTGATGGAAAAACTTTAGTTGAGGTTGTCACTGGCAGAAAAAGAAAAGCCGTAATTAGTAAAATAAAAGATGATGTATTCAGGAATCTCCATGACACAGAAAATATAATTAATACGATTAATCTTATTGAAGCTATGGATAAGAAATAAAATGTTGACTTCTACAGCCATAAAAAAGGAGGTGATTAAACTGAATAGAACATTTGATATGATTATGCGTAACTTGCGAAATGAAGTTAATCGTATTGTTAAGGAGGGTGAAGATAGACTCAGTATGATTCATGTCCAAGACAAGATGATTAGTAGGCTTAATGATAGGATTAAGGAGCTTGAAAAAGGAGGTGAAAAAGACTATGATCCAGCCCCATGAAAGTTGGAACACAATAGATAGTACAAAGTTAAACGCCTTCCTTGAATGTCCCCGCTCATACTTTTATGAGTATATTTTAGGTTGGCGAAGTGAAGCACCAAACCTCCACCTTGAGTTTGGTAAGGCATGGCATATGGCTATGGAACACTTAATCAACAATGGCTATAGCAATGAAAGTATTGCACAGGCATTTGCCTTATTCAATGACCACTACAGACAGTATTTCCCTGAGTTAATGGATGAAGTCAACGCACCAAAGAACCCATCAAATGCTCTTCGAGCCCTGGTTCAGTACTGTGAAGAGTATAAGGACGACAAGTTCACTCCTATATATACGGAGATTGCGGGAACAGTGCCTGTTGATGAAACTCGTGCATTACACTTCAGGATGGATAGTATACTTGAAGTAGATGGTATGATTATGAGTAGGGAACATAAGACTGGGAGTACAGTTAGTAGGCAATGGACAGATCAATGGAGCCTTGCTATACAAACTGGAACTTACAATCATGTGTTGTATTGCCTATATCCTGCTGAACAAGTTTGGGGTGTGGAGATCAATGGTGTGTTCTTTCAAAAGAAGGAAAACAAGTTCATGCGTGTACCTAGCAGACGCAACCTTAACATGATGAACGCTTGGCATTGGACAGTACTTCACACTATGAACATGATTCAGTTTGAAACAAATAGAATGATGGATGTTAGTGATAGTGATGAAGTAATGCAAGCCTTCCCTTGTAATCCTACGAATTGCACCAAGTACTTTGGCTGTAGGTATCATGACTTCTGCATGGCATGGTCTAATCCAATTACAAGATGTGATGAAATCCCTATGGGATTCAAACAAGAATGGTGGGATCCTGCTAGTGAGGAAAGCACAGCAAAGCACGTATTTCATTTGAAGGAGAAATGATAATGGCAACCAAGCTTGATGAAAAGAAAGCGTTTAACAAGTTATGTAAAGCATTTCCTAGCACATATTGTACTTTGGATTTAACTATGACAAAGTATAGTAATGGAGAAACTGTTTTAAATTATAAAGCATATGCAAGTGATGATATTAATGTTCGCTTGTCAGAGGATTATAAGCTTCCAATGGAAGCAGTTGATGATGTATTAAGACATTTTAATAAACTGGAGGAATAAAATGACTAAGGAAGACTTCTTAAGTAAAATAAAGACAAGCGAAGGATGTAGTATTTGGGATGGGTCTAAGGGATCTAATGGTTATGGAACAGTTAATATAGATGGACTAACTTACTCCACACATAGAGCAGCCTTTACTTTTACTAAAGGAGTTATACCCAAAGGTTTTGATGTCTGTCACACTTGTGATAATAGATCATGTATAAATCCTAATCATTTAGTATTAGGAAGTAGATTAGATAATATGAGAGATGCAATGTCAAAAGGTAGACTTGGAGTATCTTTTAGTGCTAAAGATCTAGTTATAATTAGAACTCTTAGCTATGAAGGATCCTCATTAAGAGATATTGCAAGAAGATTTAACACAAACCATAAACTTATTAGTAGGATAATAAAAGATAAGAATTATCCAGAAAGGAATTAGTTATGTCATTAGACATAAAAAAGGAACTATCTGATTTACAAGCTATGTATAAAGATAGTGATAGAACAAGTAGCTTTAATGCTTTAATATATGGATCTATGGGTACTGGTAAGACAAATATAGCTAGAACTTGTAGAAAGCCTGTGCTTATTCACTCCTTTGATCCTGGAGGAACTAAAACAGTAAGAGATGAAATAGAAGCTGGTTCAATAATAGCTGATACAAGATATGAAGTTGAAGATCCTAAAAATCCAACTGCATTTGCATTATGGGATCATGAGTACTCGAAGCTGAAGCAGGGAGGAATGTTCGATAAGATTGGCACCTTCATTATTGACAGCGCTACAACATGGTCAGGTTCTGCTATGAATGTGGTACTGAAGAAGGCTGGTAGGGCGGGAGGCACTCCCCAACAGAATGATTACCTTCCTACTATGGTTATGTTAGAGAACGCAATCAAGGACATCACCTCCCTGCCTTGCGATGTAATCCTTATATGTCATGAGGATACTGACAAGGATGAAGCAACTGGTAGGATGTTTGTAGGACCTTTATTTATTGGGAAGTTGAAGTATAGAATTCCAATCCTGTTCGATGAAATATACTACGCCTGTACCAAGGAAACAAGTGCTGGGGTTAGTTACTTTTTCCTCACAAGGGCAACAGGCTTGTATAAGGCAAGGACAAGATTGGGGAAGGGAGGTGTATTTGAGACGTACGAAGCACAGGATATAAAGGGCCTGCTTAAAAAAGCAGGGTATGACACAACTGACAAAACAATCTAACAGACGACGAAGACGTCGACGAAAAGGAGAAAACAATGAGCTTTTTAGGACAGAATTTTGATGAAGTGTTTGAACCGATTAGTGTTAAAGAAGGTGAATATGAACTGAAGGTACTTGATGCAGTTACAAAGACAAGTACTAAAACTGGCGGTGAGTATATCTCTGCTAAAATGGGCATTATTAGTGAGCCCAAAGCAAAGGATATTAACCACGTCATGATGCTCCCCACTCCTAATGATGATATTAAACAGAAGAATAAACGTCTGTCTGCTATCTCCAACTTCCTTAAAGCTTGTGGTCTTGATCCTGCCACTACTAATAACATCAATGAAGTGATTGGATCAACTTGCTGGGCTATACTTGTGGAAGAAACTGATCCTGAGTATGGTATGCAGAATCGTATTCGCAAGTTTGTAGTTGGTAAATAATTAGTACTGGGTGTGGGCTTAGAAGCCTGAGCGTAAAGACAGTGATGCTATTTAATGCTACATCACCACACCCTTTGCTCAAATTTTGAACAAAGCAGGAGGCATAATGAGCAGACTCTCCATTAACATAACTGATTCTGAACATACAAGAATGGTCAACCTCATACCTTGGGGAATCATGGGTAGGATTATGCGCATCCTTCTTGCACAAACCCTTGACCTTATTGAAGAGCATGGTGATATAGTCCTTGGTGCATTAATGAGTGGAAAGTTAACTGCACTTGATTTGATAAGGAAGGAGGTGCATGATGGATCTGAACGATTTAAAGAGTAGCATATCAAGCCTATCTGATACTGAACTACTTAACCTGATCAGAAATATCAGGACAAGCAGAAGAACACCTAAGGCAACACCCACTAACAACAAACCCAAAGCAGCAAAGGCAAGTAATCCAGTTAGCCTTGACTCACTGATGAATAACTTGTCTCCCGAACAGCTAGCTCAACTCATTGAAACATTGGAGGCTCAAAATGGCGATAGAACTTAAAACAATTAGCATTGAACAAATAACTTTTGGAGAAAGGTTTAGGGATGAGTATGGAGACCTTGACACATTGGCTACGTCACTTAAAAAGGAAGGTATCATACAGCCTCTTGCTGTTAAAAGTTGTAACCACGGTAGTGAGTATGTACTGTTGGCAGGTGGGAGACGATATAAGGCTTGCTTGCAAGCTGGTATATCAGAAATTCCAGTCAGGATCTATCCAGAAACATTAACTGAATTGGAGATGCGCTCAATAGAGTTGATGGAAAATGTAGCACGCAAAGACCTGAGTTGGGTTGAGGCTACTGAACTAAATAAGGAAATTCTCCTATTGCAACAACAGATATATGGTGTTAAAAAGAGCACATCACCTGATGCTCCTGGTGTATCACTTCGTGACATTGCAGAAACATTGGGCATGAGTCCTGGTGGCTTATCAGATGACGTCAAACTTGCCAAGGCTATGGAAGCCTTCCCCTCAATTAAAGAAGCAAAAACAAAAACTGATGCTATGAAGATGCTTAAAAAGATTAATGAAGATCTTGTTATGGCTGAGATAGCAAAGCGTGTTAAGGATAAGGTTGCTGAACAACCTATTGACGTTTTAAGAAATAAAATCATGAACTGCTATATTATAAAAGACTTTTTTGAAGGTGTAGCAAGTGTTCAGGATAGTAGTGTTGACATTGTTGAGATGGATCCTCCTTATGGCATTGATCTTCAAAAGTTAAAGAGGCAGGATGAAACCAAGGGTGTTACAAAACACTATAACGAAATAGATGCTATATTATATACAGACTTTTTAAATAAAACTTTTAAGGAATGTTATAGGGTCATGAGTGAGAATAGTTGGATCATCTGTTGGTTTGGTCAAGATCCATGGTTTGAAGTTGTTTATCGCGCCCTTATTAATGCAGGTTTTAGGGGGAGTAGGGTTCCTGCTATTTGGTATAAAGAGGGAACAACTGGTCAGACTATGAATCCAGCAACTGGACTTGCCAACACCTACGAAACATTCTTTTATATGCGTAAAGGTCAACCAAGTATATCTAAGCAAGGTCGTAGCAATGTGTTTTCATATAGGCCTGTTGCAGGTAGTAAGAAGATACACCCTACCGAACGCCCAGTTGAAATGATCCAAGATGTATTACAAACATTCGGTTGGGAAGGGTGTAGGGTAATGGTTCCTTTTCTTGGTAGTGGTAATACACTACTGGCAACAGCCAACCTTGGTATGACAGCATTTGGATTTGACCTTTCTGAAGAATATAAGAATGGTTATATCCTCAGGGTAAATGAAGGCAAGCCTGGACAGTTTAAATCATATAGGGAGGAATAATGAAGGTTGTTCCTTGCATATACAAAAGTGATTGTGTTAGTGCAAACCTACCAATATATAAGGGCAAGTGCCATTTAAACTGCCCTATATATGAAAGAAGAAGTGGAAAGGAAAGGAGGCGGGATGTTAGTCAATCCAACGAAAAGACTGGTTTACCCAGATGGTCCTCTTGATGCTAAAATAGCTTTCATTGGTGAAGCTCCTGGGAATGAGGAGGAAAGAAAGGGGCAAGGTTTTATAGGACAAAGTGGTCAACTGTTATGGAAGTTGGCTGCATCAGTTGGCATCATGCGTTCTGATTGTTATGTCACTAATGTTATTAAAGAAAGACCAAAGGGAAATGATGTTAGTGAGTTCATAACCTTCAGGGGAACTCAGGCAATACAAACTAGACTGTATAACGAGTATGAGCAAGACCTATATGATGAATTGAATAAGACAAAGTGCAACTTATATGTTGCAGTTGGTGGCGTTGCACTCTGGGCATTATGTAGGCAGGTTGCTATTACAAAAAGACGTGGGAGTATACTTCTGGGTGTTGGTGGTAGGAAGGTGATCCCTATCATACATCCTGCAGCTGCCTTACGTCAATACACTTTATTAAACACAATAGGCCTGGATATGAAGCGAATCGCTGAGGAATGTGAATTCCCTGAGGTTCGCCTACCTATTCGCAACATTAAGATAAAACCATCATACCTTGATTGCCTAGCCTTCTTACAAAAGTGCAAGGAATCAGTAGTAGTTGCATTTGATATTGAAGTAATGAGGGAAGAGGTGAGTTGTATAAGCTTTGCAGTATCCTCTTATGACGTCATCAGCATACCATTTCAAGCTGGTGGCAATGACTATTTCACACCTGATCAGGAGATAAACATATGGAAGAAGATAGCAGACATTATTGAAGATCCTAATATAGTAAAAGTAGGACAGAACATAGTATTTGATACAACCTTTCTATTCCGCAAGTATGGAATACACCCTCAAGGCATATTAGAAGATACTATGATTGCACAAGCTATCATGTATCCAGACTATCCAAAAGGTTTGGACTTTATTACAAGTATGCACACCAAAGAGCCTTACTACAAAGATGAAGGTAAAAAGCATTTCAAGATTGGTGGGCCTGAGGATGACTTCTGGGTGTATAATGCAAAGGATAGTGCTGTTTGCATTGAGGCATTACCTAGAATCAAAGCCGACCTGGAGATGGTCAACAACTTACCTGCCTATGAAATGCAATGTAAGCTAGTCAAACCCTTGATATATATGCAAGAGCGTGGAATTAAAACAGATCACAATGGCCTAAAGGTTGAGTCTGAAAATGTAACTAAACGTATTGATGAGTTAACAAATAAACTAAGGGAGATTGTAGGATATGAAATTAATCCAGGAAGTCCTAAACAAATTCAAGACTATTTTTACAAAGTCAAGGGAGAAAAGCCATACCTCAGTCGAGCAACTGGAAAACCAACAGCGGATAAAAACGCTATTAAAAGACTTAGCAGAAAAGGATATGAGGAAGCTAGAATTATTCAAGAGATTACAACACTGAGTTATATGCGTTCACACTTTCTTGATGTGAACCTTGATATTGACAAGCGTTTAAGGTGCTCCTTTAATCCAGTTGGTACTGAATCAGGACGGTTGAGTAGTAGTGAGACTATATTTGACACAGGTACAAATATGCAAAACCTTCCATCCGAATTTAGAACATACCTAATCCCTGATGACGATAACATGATGTATAACATTGACCTTAGTCAGGCGGAGAATAGGGTTGTTGCTTATATTAGCCCTGAGCCTAACATGATTCATGCCTTTGAAACAAAGATAGACTTACACAAGCAAACTGCTGGACTCATATTCAGCAAGCCTTGGGAGGAAATAAGTGATGAACTGGGATCAAGTGAAATTGGAGGTGGTAATTTCAGCGAAAGATTTTGGGGAAAGAAAGCAAATCATGGTCTCAACTACGACCTCGGATATAAGACCTTTGCTTTCCTATATGAAATTTCCGAAGCAGATGCAAAGTTTATTGTTGAACGATACCATAAGGCTTATCCTGGAGTGCGACAGTACCACGCTTGGATACGGCATCAGTTGTCTAAGAATAGAACGCTCGAGAATTTATTTGGACGTAAGAGATTGTTCCTTGATAGATGGGGTGATGAACTATTCAAAAGCGCGTACTCTTACATTCCTCAGAGCACTGTGGCAGAGATTATTAACAGACGAGGTATCATATACACTTATTACAATCAAGAGATTTTCAAGCCAGTAGATTTGTTATTGCAAGTTCATGATAACATAATCTTTCAAATGAATTATAAGAAGTATAGTTGGGAGGAACAGGCAAAGTGTCTAATCCTTTTAAAGGAGAGCCTTGAATCTCCATTAACATGGAGGGGATCATCCTTCTCAATTCCTATTAGTCTTGAAGTTGGTATGAATCTGAACAAAAAAGGTATGGTGGAGGTAAGTAGGGATGAATTCTCGTCTGTTGACAGATTGGCTAAAACATTAGGTAGTACTTATGATAGTTTTAAATCTTCACTTTGTGTGTAATGGAGGTTAGTAATGAGTATAGAAGACTATGTAAATAATAAACTTAAAAGAGCTATTACAACAAGCAATGGTTGTATTGAGTGGCCAGGACCTTATCTTGGAAAGGGTAAGAGATATGGCTGTGTAAACTATAACTACACTAGACAGTTAGCTCATAGAGTAGTTTATATTATGAACTATGGAGAGATTCCTAAAGGTAAAGAGGAGTAGCATCATACCTGCAAAAATGGTAAGTGTGTTAATCCATTACATTTAGAAGCTGTACTCCATAGTACTAATATAGCTAGGTCTAATGAGTACGCATCTAAAAATAAGTTGTCGTATAGTATAGCTGATGCTATAAGAAAAGAGTATGAAAAGGGAGAAACCAATCATAGATTCTTAGCTAAAAAATACGGAGTTCATAAATCTACTATTACTAGACTTTTAGCTAAGGAGGCTTGGTATGCAGAATCGGTTACTGAGTGATTGGCTAGACAGCTATTTACTCTTTAGTAATAATTCAGAGCCTCCTTATACGTATAGGCTTTGGACTGCTATTAGTGTTATAGCTGCTTGCTTGAAACGCAAGTGTGTGTTGAACTGGGGTACACTGACGTTGTATCCTAATATGTATATAGTCCTGGTCGGGCCTTCTGGGAAATGTAGGAAGGGTACAGCCATGAGCCAGGGAATGTATTTCCTCAGGGAAATGGGAATTAAACTAGCGGCTGAAAGTATAACAAGGGAGGCACTGATTCGTGAACTTAAAACGTCAAACGATACGCAAGTGGACATTGGTACGGGTGCGATGTACCTTCACTCGAGCCTTACTATTTATAGTCAGGAGCTTACTGTATTTCTTGGATACAATAATCAGTCACTTATGGCGGACCTCACTGACTGGTACGATTGTAGGGACACGTGGACTTATCGCACTAAAAATATGGGTACTGATGAAATCGTGGGAGTCTGGGTTAACCTTATTGGAGCTACAACTCCAGACCTATTACAGACAACACTTCCTAGAGACGCTATAGGTGGTGGACTCACAAGCCGAATGATCTTTGTGTATGAACAGAAGAAGTGGAAGGTAGTTGCAACACCCTTTCTTAGTAAGGAAGAACGTGAACTTCAGAAGGCGTTGAAGCAGGACTTGGAAAAGATAAGCATGATGGCTGGTGAATTCAAAGTCACTAGTGAATTCATAGATGCATATGTCCCTTGGTATATATCCTATAGTGAAGGCAAGCCACCCTTTGACGACTATCGTTTCAGTGGTTACTTTGAACGCAGACCTACACACCTATTAAAGTTATGTATGATATGCTGTGCTGCTCGCAACAGTAATATGCTTATTGATAAGTGTGACTTTGATAAGGCCTTGCAAATAATAGTCACCACGGAAAAGAAGATGCAATACACATTCAGTGGTGTTGGCAAGAGTGATACTGCTGATATAATGGAGAGGGTTATTGCAGTACTTAAAACAAATAGGGAGATGCCATTCCAAGATCTTATTACACAGTTCTATCAGGATGTGGATAAGTTTACACTTGAAAAGCTGTTGGAAACCCTCATCAGTATGGGCTATGTTACTGTTGACTTTAGTAGTGGTCGCAAGGTTGTTGTATTTACTGAGACAAGAACTAATTATGATTCATAACTGCTATGTTCAATATTTGAACAAAGGGAGGATATATGCCAGTAATAAAGCGTTATGTACTTCTTCATTATGATAATTATAACTATGAGTTTTATCAATTATCTAGCTCAGATAAACAAGCTCTTGTATTTTCTATTAGAGATTTAGAAAAGCAACTTGGTAAAATGTATGGATCACTTAAAGGTCACTTTGCTAATAAAGAAAATTGGGAGGTTAAGATGCTATGATGTTAACTACGAATGAACTCAATGCTATTAAGGCTGTACTAGTTGATGCCAATGCAAAGGATGAACACTATAATATATGCGCTACACTTAGGCACGAACTCAGGTGTGACAATCATCAACTACTAACATTATATGCTAACCACATAAATAAAACTAATGAGGAGGAAAAAGTATGCAAGACTTGAACTTAAATGATCTAAGCAAGGAGGACCTTGCTAGGGTTATTAAACTAATGGATTCTGGTATGACACTACCTGAAGCTGTACTTTACCTTGTTCCTGAAGAAAGAAGGGATGTAGTCCTTGGCTTGCATAGTTTGTATTGCAAGATGAATCACAACGATATAGATGGATGTAACTTTTATAATGAAACAGAATGGGATGATCCAGCTCATAAGTATTGGTTTAATATAGTTGATCGCATCCTCAGGGCTTATGATCCTGAGTGTGATATACTGCCTGATATAATTCCCTATTTATGGCGTATTGAGGCTATAAAGAAGGAAGTGGAAAAGGAGGTAGCCGTTGGTGGAATACAACTATTCGACTACCTCCTCAAAGCATCATTC
>JADHEF010000918.1_pt1 | contig 23273 bp, 16 predicted proteins | sample 8952391 | NCBI WGS metagenome assembly JADHEF01 (sample SAMN16124439, study PRJNA663245) | bioreactor sludge metagenome | isolation source: sludge (nitrite) | place: India:Bengaluru | collected 2019-02-28 | reverse complement strand
AGATGCGTGAATAGAGCTTGATGTCCAGTAACCAGTCTTTTTCAGTTTCAGGCTCAGCACTTGGGAAATACAGCAAGTATTTGCCCTGCTGATCCTCAAGTTCCAGTTTAAGCTTAATCGCGAGACTCGATTCTTCTGCCATATTTAGAATCTGGACATCATTCAGTTTCAATGCCTTTACTTCTTCGCTAAAGGACTGTTCCGCATCGTACCAAAAGACAATTCGGTGCTGTTCAGTATAAAAGGCTTGTTCAAGGCCTTGTTGAAGTTGATTTAAGTTCATGCAACCACCTCTGCATGATCTAGTGTGGAAGAAAAGCTATTCATCACTTTTCCCCCGTCACAGCTTTCACTTCAGCCAACAAGTTCCCAAACTTGCCATAGTTCACTTTCACCCCATCATCTAGATCCAGTGAAATACGCTGATCGGCATAATGGCGCAGTTTTTCTTCAAAGCTACTCAGTTCAGCTTGTTGCTTATGTAAATCTTGCAGTTTTTTCTCGATGCGTTTGATTTCAGCCGCAGAGTCACTGCTTTCTTTTGCTGTTTCTAGAGAATTAGCATAGGCAGCCATTTTGGAAATCAGTGGCATGACGTATTCAGTACGCATACGCGCCAAAGTACTTTCGTTATAGCGGTGCAAGTACACCAACGCCTGGAAAGCGCCTTGCTTACCACTGCTGAATAACCAGTAGATCGGGCGCTTTTTATAGGTCTGCATGTGGTCTTTATAGAACTTACTCGCCAAATAACGACGGATTGTATCTTCAGCGGTTTCATTGGCTTTTTTACCCAGACTTTCGGCGAGCCATTGCATATTGGCATCCAACGTGTCTTTACCCCAAACCGCAGCTAAAAACTCTTGGATACGATATGTAGCATCATCTTCAAACCAGTGCATTTCGGTCAGTGGAATAATGCCGTCTGCATCGGCTGGGAATTTTTGATAACGGCTAGCATCAAAGTCTTGATTACCTGCATGGGCATAAATCAAACCTGGTTCATCCAAGCTATAACGTCCCATCATGCAGCCAAGAGCATAAGAGACTAAACGCTGGCTGTCTTTTTCACGGTCGGCACGGGTCAGCGTGATTTGCTCATCTGGTACATCTGGTGTCAGTTCATCCTGTAAACCGTAAGCGTCAATAAACAGCTTATTGTTTTCTTCTTCCAGACGTTTCATTTCAGCCACGGCGTCAGCATTTTGCTGTTGCCATGTGTTAAAGGCTTGTTCTAGGTTTGGCTGCCCCGTACGAATAATTGGGTTTTGAGTAAAGTCCCAGGAAGTTTCATAAGAATCCCAGTCTATTTTAGCAATGTCTATAGGCTTTTGAAAATTACTATTAACCGACTCAAATGCTTTTTCCAAAATTGGTAGTTTTTGGATATCTCCCACTTGATAGTTTAGGGTAGGATTCAATACCTGTAAGAATCTTTCAACAAGCTTTGAACATAAAAAAGCCTGTAACTTGGTTATATCTAATCGTGGAAAAATCATAGATCCACCGACATCAAATATAAATCCACCATATACTCGCCTAGCGCTAAAACCATAACTAGAAATCAACCCATAGGTTATTCCCTCTCTAAAATAAAAGTTTTTGGCTCGTACAGGCGCACCACTATAATCTAAGGGAAGATTCGAATAATCATGAATTGCAAGACCGTTATCTTCCCAATTCACAAGAAACTCATTGTTCCCATACCATTTTCTAAAACCACCACCTTTATTGTAAGGAAACCACTTTTTAGCAGAACAATATGCTTGTTCTAAATCCGTATTACCAAAACCTACCTTCAGAATACTAACTTCCTGCCATGCCCTTAAAAAAAGATTATTGTTGCAAGTAGCTAATCCCTGCTTAATTGAAGATATATCTTTCAATTCAACGGATTCAGTGAAAACTTTTCTATCTGTTTCAGTAAGCCAATAAGCAATAGGACTACCAGGAATCTTCTTAAAGTCATCTGGTTTTGCTGTTTTTAGTCGTTCATTTTGTACAGGGAATTGTTTGGGGATGCCAAATTCATTTACATCATCATTTTCACAATAAGAAAAGCTACCTTCATAATCACTAATATGCTTATTCAACATCACAGTTGCAGCTGTACCGAAAGCAATACCCATTACCCCATTACCCATATGCACCATATTAGACAATGTTCGATCCTTTAATAGCTTTTCACGCATCGCTTCGTAAGAGGATAAAAACATCCAGCTTTGCATGGTCACCATGCTGTTAAAGCCTCTGTCCTTACACCAGTTAAAACCACGTTCAATAAACATGGCAAACAGGTCTGACTTGCTGTCTGGAAATTTCTTTTTGGCAAAATCTTTAAGTGCTGGATTCATCCCCTTACCGCCCATATACGGCGGATTCGCAATCACAGCATCATATTGTTTGGCCAATAACATGGCTTGCTGAACGAGCGGTAACAGTTCTTGTGCTGACTGCTGTGCAAAAATATCGCCTGACTCTAATGCTGTATTGAGCTTTGTTTCTAAATCAGGCAGCTTTTTAGGGAATGCTGCAGGAATTTGAATCAAAGAACCAAAGGTCGAAGCATGTTCAAATAGGTCTAATAATTCTTTTAAATCTGCCTGTGCAATATTGGCACTAGCCAAGTCCTGACTGAATGCATCTAAACGTTCAGGCTGACTATCCCGCAACGCGATAATATTCAGCTTTGGTGGATTGCTAAATAAACGGCGGTCATCCTCACGTGCTTTCATCAACAGCGCAAAACTGGCGAGCTGTGCAGCACGGGTATCAATATCAATGCCGTACAGGTTGTTTTCCAGAATCAAACGTGGAATATCACGGCTACGGTAACCACGCTCTAAATAAATCGCTTTTAAGCAATCATAGGCTTCCACCAGAATATGCCCCGAACCACAGGCCGGATCCAGCACCGTAATACTTTCAGGGTTTAAGGTATCGCCATCTTCACTGATACGGACATTAATCAGCTGTTTCAGCTGTGCATTAACTTCATCACTTTGTTCCGCTGGCTGAATATAGTATTCCCACTCACTGGCAAGCATACTCTCTGGCTGTGCCATCATCCATAGACGACCGACACTGTTCTGTACCAAATATTTCACAATCCAGTTTGGAGTGAATAATTGTGTCGCTGCAGGAATATCTTCACTCTTGACGACTTTACCAATCACCTGATCTTTCTTTTCAGAAATATAGAACTGATACAACCAGCCAATAATCTGCACATCCGACCAGTCTTCTTCCGGAATGCCGCTGACCAGATCACGGATCAATGAATCGGTTTTGGTCAAATTGTCAGGTAATAGTAGTTCAGATTCATCAGACACCTGTTCGAATAGGAGTGGCATGACCTGATTCAACGCATGACACTGCGCCAGTAACAATTCACGATAGAGTTCTTCGTCTTTATTGCCATCCAGCTTGAGTTCAGCCACACGGCTTGCATCTAAACCCGGTAGGTCAATATCCAGACATTCTTCCAAAATCTGTGGCAAGCCTGCACTACCATCGGCACTACTGAGTACACGGCGACCATGATCCAGTAAGCCTTTGCATTCCATGTAGCGAATCGCACAGAGACGGTTAAACCAGCTATAAGCGATATAATCAATCGTCTGCTCAAAATTGCTGGTTTGAATGCGTTTGATCAGCTTGTCACGTGGTTTCATGACGGATAGCGGAAAAACCTGATCGCCAATCAGCAGCAAGTCGCCTTTCTGTTCTGCCGGTAAAATGCGGTCTGCGGTGATGCCATATTTGGCCGCCTGCTTGCGCATGGCTGCGATAAAATCATTGCGTGCTTGCGGTGCGTATTTTTTAATATTACTGGTATTCATTTAAAAACCTTCAATTGATTGCTGATGCCGATATCCCTAACCCAAGTTAGCGAATACGCACACGCTTTTTGTCACCCACAATTTTTTTCAATTCAGCTTTGAGTGCGTCTACAAACTGATCCACTGATTCTTCTGTTTCCAGATAGACACTACTTGAGCTTTTGCTGTAAATGCTGGCGACATCGACTTCGACAACAGGTTTCGGTGGCACTACGGCTGTCACAGACTGTACCGGACTCGCAGCAGGTGTTGATGTAACTGGGCTGGCTGTAGTTGCTGAACTCGCCACACTCTCGGCTTTGCTCTGAGCCAGTTGTGCCGCTTTGGCCTGACGCTGGATTTCAGCCTGAACGTCTTGCTCTAGCTCATACAAGGCTTCATCAAAACGCTCGACAGCGGTTTGGGTTTGCAACATATAGATGGTGGACAGGCTAGTTTCCACTTCAATATCTGTTTTCAGCAGTTGTAGTGGGCGTAATAGCTTGTTACTCAGCTCAGCTGTAGCGATGCCACTGTTTTTAATCTCGGCTTCTAACTGTTTGATCTTGTCATCAATGTGTTCTATCGCCTGATTGCGCTTCTCAGTCAGCAATTGCTCATTGACGCTTTCCACTATACGAACTAAATCAGCGACTTTATTCAAGAGACCATAGGGCGATTCGAGGGTGGCAATACGATGTAATTCAGACAGGGCTTTTTTTGCCACCTCATCACTGCCCAGCGCCTGTTTGTTTTTCTCAAAATGACGTAAGGCCTGTTGCAGTTGCTGCCAGCTCGGCATCTGGTTAGTGAAGAACTCATGAATATCACGATAATCTTCTTCCAGATCCAGATAGTCGTCCTTGTTCTCGACCACGGCCTTAAAGAAATCAAAGCTGTCGCTATTCGCCAGCAGACGTTCCAAAGTCAGAATCGACTTTTCAATCACTTTCTTGCCCGGGAACTGCCCAACATCAGTTTTACTCTTATACGACTTAAAGTTGGCTAACCAGTTTTTAAAATGCTGGGTATAGAATTCAAACAGCTCTTTTTCTGTCGCTGGTCCCATGGCCGAGAATAGGTCTTGGGTGAGTTGGCGTGCCTGTTTCAACACCTGATCATCAGTCTGGCGTTTTTTAATGATCGACACATCACGGCGACGGCGGCTGTTTTGTAAAGGCTCAAAGGCCTCTTTTAACTGTAAGCTTCCGCCATTTAACTGCAGAGAAATTCGGCCCATTGCCGCCAATTGCCCCACCAACAGTAAAATCTCGGCATCTGGCCAGCCATAAGGGCGTTTGGCAAAACGATCTATCACATCCGAGACCAGAATACGCTCTGTACCGGTGGCCCGTAGTGCAATGTACTGCTCTACTTCCTGTAGGGCTTTCGGATTACTCTGCCCGCCATCCAGAGACAATCCGAGCTGCGCCATATCATCCACAGTCAAGACGGCGTTCAGTTCACGCCAGGCATCCTGCTGATAGACCTGCAGATAGCTCAGTTTGGTATAAGTGTTTTCCAGCAAATAACGACAAGCCTCATCCAGCTTGGTGGTTGGACTTGAAGATGAAAGTTGTAGATGTTGACCCAAGGCATAACTTTCCGCGTCCAGCAACATTTCTTCGACCCGGACACGCAGGCGTTTTTTTCGCTCCTGGTTCTCACGGCCACGGTCTGCCAGGATACGGCTGATATCCGATTGGGTGCCATCATCATTAAAACGAATAAATTTATTGGTTTTCAGCCAGGTGCGCAGTTCATTAAAGAACTGTTTATCGTCTGCCAGTTTAAATAGCACTTGTCCTTCGGCCTGAGTACTTTTACCAATACAGTAAGCTTCAGTGTAGAGGTTGTATTCCGTATCCAGCGGAGAAATGATTTCGACTTTCAAATCACTCTCATACTTGCCATCCAGGCTATGACCATCCAGAAAACGACCAATCTGATAGTCCATCTTGTTGGCTTGATGGCGGTATTTGTTCTGATCGCGCAGTAAATCTTTAAAGATTAGATTAGCTAACTCTTTATTTTCTTCTGAAGCCGCTAAGTCTGTGGCTTTAATTTTGCGGGTAATGTCCCGCTCTTCATTGGTCAGGAACAGGAACTCATCGCCATTCCTCGTAATCAGGCTCTCTTTTTCCAGACGCAGTAGGCTTTCTTCAATCCGCTTGCGTAATGCCAGCTTATCTTCATCAATTTTCTCAATCGACAAAGTCACCAGGTTATCCAACGTACCTTTGATGATATCGACATAGCGGATCATGAACAGGGTACGCAGCATCTGCACATCAAAACCATCCAGGGTCTTATTCTGCCCTGCCTGGTCGATGGTACGCTTCACTGCTGTATCCAGGAAGCCTTCCACTGAAGTATAAAAGCGGTGGAAAGGAACCAGGGCACCGACTTCATCTGTAGCAATCGCATTCGCGGCCATCTGGAACGCATCCAACATGGACCGTTCACCATAGGCCAGGTGTGCACCGGTCGCACCGACCTTACGGATTTCTTCAAAAACTTTCTGCACCAGCTGGAAATGGTACGGCGCAAAAGGATAGTTATGGATAAAGCTGTCTGGACCCTCATAGTTCTTGAGTGTTGGGCCTGAACGGTCAAAGGTAATTTGGTTTTTTAAGATATCGCCCTTTTGCTCAAACACCGATCTGAGCAGTGCTTCAGCTTCCGGGGTTTTACGTAATAAACGTTTCTGGATGACTTCATCGGTATTGGAACTGGACAGTGATAAACGGGTTTTAAAACGTCCAGCAATCTTGGAGAAGTCATTGGCTTTGGAAGAAGACATCTCACCTAAAACAGCATCGATGTCTGCCTGTGAGGTGACGATAATCCAAGCGCGGCCTTTACAGATCGTACCCAGGTTTTCAGTAATGGTTTGCAATGTCAGCATCAAGCGGGTATCACTGCCAATAAACTGCCCCACTTCATCAACCAAGAACAACATGCGTTGCTGGGGTCCTTTGCTGTCCAGGTATTCTTTCACCCACTGACAGAAGTTTTCAACCGAAACACTAAAGGTCTGCTCAGAATCTTCAAACCATTTATGCGCTGCTTCTGCTGATAGATTCAGTGCCTGAGAAATCGCAGTTTCGACATCATCCTGATAGAACTGATAGCCGTCACGCTCCTCTAGCCAGGACATGCCGCTGGATTCCTCAAACGCCTGTTTAAAGCGTTCATAGACACCTTTCTGGCTCAGGTGACGTTCCATATGGGCAATATGTGGATGGTCAGCACTAAAACCCTGATACTCGTTAAACACACGTAAAAACACATTCAGGATCGGATTGCCATCGTCATTGGAACTGGCTTTACTGTCGATGTTAAACAGGATGACATCGGCATGATGGCTAACGGCCTTGCCAATATCGGCACGGATAAATGCATCGCGGATTTTAGTTTCATCAAAGAATTCTGCAGCACTGCGTTCGTTACCTTGCGCATCGCGTACCACTTTATTGGCCAGAATATACGACAAGGTTTTCAGGAAGTGTGATTTACCTGAACCAAAGAAGCCTGAAATCCACACACCGACTCGGTTGGCAATCGAAGGATCGCTTAGGTCTGTACCATAAGACTGGAAAAAGTCCCGAAAATGCTTTTCCAGCTCATTGGTGACCACGTATTCATCGAGTTCCTGATATACCGTGGTATTGTCATTCTGATCTGCCTTGACCACCCCGTTTATCGCACGATCTAATGGCTTGTAAAAAAGTTCTTTAATGTTCATCTCAATCCATTCCCCCGAATTCTTATTTCTATTTGCCGTGTTTAAGGCACTAATCTGAATGCTCTGTAGTAATTGTTGCTTGGAATCTTTCCAAATAAACTCATCGCTTGACCGTCGTAATAGCCTGGATAAAACAGCACCACTGGCTTATGTCCCAGTAACGAATGCAAACTATTCAATAAGTGATGGGCACGTAACAGTGGCCAAACCGACCCTACCCCAGTCATCAACACAATATCTTGCGCATTGGTGGCATATTTACTCACCAGATAGGGCGCGAACTTATCCATATGCAGTGGGCCCTTTAAGGCTTTGAGCAGCGCTTCATCGCCTTTGGCTTTTTGCATTTGAATGGCTTTATCGATGAAGTTACGCTCAGCCAGATAATCCACCACGGCTTGCAGCAGGTTGATATTCACCACCTTCAGCTGACTGTGTTTTTTCTCCAGCATCCCGTCTAGAAAATGCAGATATTCGCGCACCTTCAACTCATCTTCAGGTGCATAATCAAAAATCCAGAAGCCAATTTCATTGCCCAATCCTTGTCCAGTGAGAAACTCAGTGGAAAGAATTCGCTCTGGAATCTGGTTCAGACGCTCATGTATTGTTTGACTCATTGCTGCCCCTCTACAACTAACGCGTCCATACCGACACTTCCATAGATCTTTTAATGCGTTGTTTATAATGTTCTTCCAACAGGCTACGCAGCTCTGCTCTGACGATCACGCGCTGCAACTCCAGCTTACGGGTACTTTTTAAGTAACCGGCTTCTGCCAGCATGCGAAACACCACCTGCCCCATTTTTTTCTTGCTGGACTCTTTCCAATCACAGATATCCGGATCACGTTGTGAGCGTTCATCCAAAAAATCTGACCAGATATAACTGTCCAAGTATTGCGCCTGAGAGATATAGGCATCCCTCATCACCGTTTCCATAAACTCAAGCAGCAACAGGTTGCGTTCCAGTGCGCCACAAAAAGCCACCTGGGTCGCCAGCTCATCATCCCCATCACGTAGTGCTTTCCAGAAATCAGGCTCCAAGCGCTCCAGACGCTTACGAATAGCGGTGGCATTGCGTTGAGCTGAAGCAGGCGTTCTTTTTTGCAGAATATTGTCAACCTGAATTGCCTGATACCATTGTTCTGGAGTCGCCTCTCGTAATAACAGATCCGCGATCAGCCGGCTTTCACGTACCATCAGTGAGCCACCAATTAGGTCACTGTCATAATGAAATTGTTCTAACATAGCCAATCTCCTATGAAGCTTGATCAAACAGGTAAGACGACAGCTTTTCGATATCTGAACCTTGTAACACTAAGGTATATTTCAAGGCATCTTCCGCCTCAGCCAGCGTGATCGCGGCCTGATATCGCTGCAAGGTATAGTGAGCCAGGGCTTTTTTCACCGGAATCTGTAATCTGCCATCAGGCATGCCGAAGTCTTTTTCGACCAGCGCTTTTTGAGCTTCATTCAATTTTGGATTAGGGATCAGCGTCAGTAGAATTTCTTCATGCCATTGCTGATCCTGAGCAGGGTCTACTGACTCAATCGCCACCACAACAGGTGTGCGATCAATTCTGGAGAGTAAAAAGTCCTTAAACTGCTTGCTCTGATGGCAATAGGCACGGACATGCCAGCGAAAACCGGTATACACCAGGGTATGTGGGGAAATCATGCGTTCATGCCACTGCGGATTCTGCATCGAGGCATAAATCATTTTTAAAGTACTTTGGTTGCGGCAGGCACGCAAAACTTCCCGAATCACTTCAGGACGTACACTGCGATCAGGTAATTGAACTGCTGCAAGATTCGGTTCTGGCATCGCAATCAGCGCATGCGATTCACTGACCAAGCCCGAGAGCATATTGAGATATTCATTGATATGTACGGTAGTCAGCACCGGTTGAAACGTGGCTTTAGGCACATAGCCTTTTACGGAGGGGTCATGAATCAAGGCATCGGGGTTATACAGCGTATTGTAACGCTTGATATCCGCAGAAGCCTGCTGTCGACTCAGCCCAAACCAGCTCATCAAACGATTGGTAACCAAACGACCTTCCCAGTATGCAAGCAGCTCGATCGCTCGCATTCGTAGCAGGACTTCATGCTTATCTGTCGTCATATACCAATCAGTCAATAAATAGCAGTTTTAAGATTACCCTACAGCAAATATACAGTAAACATTTTTGACGGTATTTTAAGGTAGTATTGCAATCACCAGATAAAAAATATACGGATGTCTCTATGGGGACAGCCGACTAGCGAGGTAGATGAGGATCTGAGATTCTCTGAATTTACCTCTATCAACTGAAATACACAGCGAACAGGTTTTGCAAATGGGGGAAATATGGGCTTTAGATTTCGCAAGAGCATTAAAATCTTACCGGGTTTAAAAATTAATCTGACGCATAAGGGCATCAGCAGTGCGAGCATTGGCAAACCCGGTGCTTCTTTAAATATTGGTAAAAAAGGCACCCGAACCAGCGTGGGCATTCCCGGAACAGGACTTTCTTATTCCAAGCATCATCCTCATACAAACAGGCCGAATACTCCACAGAACGCCTCTGAGCAACCACCGCCATTGAATAACCCAGGTATGCAGACATCCAGATCAACTGTCTGGCTCTGGATCGCTTTTGGGGTGTTGTGTTTTATTGTTGGAGCAATCGTCTTTTAGAGGCTTTACAATGATGTTTGATTTTTATCATGGAATCATTTGAAGTGTCAGCAGTAGGCCTGAAGAAACACCAAAATTGATGCTGAGTACGATATTGGTTAGGTGTTCAACTTACTTCTAATCTTTGAATATTAAGTTTAATCATTTTTTCAGTGAGCTTAAAGTTACCTTCTTTCCATCCTGCGATCACTGCTTGATTCATAGCATCTGAACTCACAGTGGTCCAATCGATCGTATAACCTAACTTAAATAGTATCTGGCCTAGCATGAAACGTTGTGAGCGACCATTACCTTCTCTAAATGGATGAATATAATTTAAAACAACAAAAAATCTGGCTAAAAAACTACAGACCAAATCTATATTTTCTTTATTATTAATCAAATGGTTAAAGTTATTATTGAGGCATGAAAACAGCAGATCTGATAAAGGAGCTATGCTATTGTAACGGAGAAAGATACATTCACCTTTATAGGTATTCACGCGTCTTAATTGGCCAGCCCATGGGTAGACATCCATAAATAATTGATGATGTATATTTTGTAAGTGCTGTAAATCAAAATTGCCTAGAAAAACAGAGATATTTTCCTGTAACCTTGTATTTTGTAAGGCACTTAGCGCTTTCTCTGCCTCATTCAGGTCTTTGGTATTAGAAATACCAAGATTGTTGATCAAAACACCATTTTCATCACAGAATGGATCATCATAAAAATCTTCTTCCGTCAGATAATAATGTAGTGCATCATCAAAAAACATTTTTATCGTACACGGTACATTTCAACGAGTGTATTTCTGGCTTGTTCAAATGTCTTAGAACCCGTCACATAGTCATTAATTGCTTGTAAGCCTTTATTATCTACAACCAAATTATCTACGGCAAATGAAGCTTTTACGATTTTAAAGGCTTCAGTACGGCTATTTCTCATACCAATAACTTTTTTCATAAAATTCTCGCTTCAAATGGATCATGCAGACTCTAAGGATATAACATTTTCATTGAGAAAAAAGAAGTTCCTATGAAGTTTTCACAATTATCTTAATAATTCACCTTGAATATAAAAATCCAAATTCTGTCTTTTTGATTATTTTCTATGTCATGTTATGTCATTGCTACTACGACTTATTTGCCCCATAAATTGGGTGAAAAGTAAATGGAATTACTATGTTAACTAGAGTGGAACTCATTTTTGTGGTGCTGATGGTGTCAGGCTTAATCTTGATTGCTTATGAAATGCTAAAAGGTTTATTCTAGGGCATCTACACATGATTTTTGATCAAAAAAATACCCATAGAGGGAATCTATGGGCAAAACTAAGGATCTTGACGATCATTCAGAAACTACAGCTAGCTTCTAACTATGATTCTGCATTAGACTTCTTGCGTTAGTCAAATTTTAAGCAGCCAAAAGCTATATTTTATGAGGCTTTAGCCAATTCAAAAATTAGATAAAACTATACTTTCGCAAGAGGTCTACTGAATTAAAAAAACCACATTGGCAAAATAGATCAAAAGTTAAATCATGTGATTTATCATTAATTAACACACTTGAGAACACAAAAACATAGCCCTGCTGATTAATACAATAACTCACCAAACAAATCCGCTCTGATCTCTTCTAAGCTGAGATCTGATTTCATTCTATTACAGATTGGATGAACCAGCAGACCATTCTCTAGCACCCCTTGCCCACCAACGGCTTTGGCAATTTTATGATCCGATTCAGTAGAATCAAGATAGATTAATCCATCACAAATGAGGCAAAAGTTATGATTACCCACCAGAAAATTGTGCTTAAGTAAACTTTTGGTTAATGCTGAAAAGGATTTGGGCTTTGAGCGCGAGATTGGACTAATCGACTCCACATATCCCACCACATGCTTCACGACCGTATCATCATAATTCCCCAAAAATCTTTCAACATAAAACTCATTAAAGTTTATGTATTTGAAGGCCTTAGACATGGACAGAATAAATGTATTCAGGCATTCCTCATCATCAAAATCAACCTCCATTTCCAAGCTTAAGCAAATAAAGGCTTTATAGACAATTTGTAGCCGATCATAGCCCTTGATACCACTGCCGAACTTGCCGACCGTTTCGGTGGTCGCCACGGGGAAATTGGCGATCAAGAACTCAATACTACGGCGTACCCGGGTGAAGTCCTTGAAACTAATCGTTCGATGATGAATCTGCATGCGACTTTCATGAATTTCAAACACAATTGAAAACCATGCTAGAAAGGAAGTAATTTGAAAACGCTGGTCCTTATAAAAATATAAGAACGGATGTAAGCCCAAACTCGGAACCCCAGTATTTTTTACAGGAGTGGCCATTCTGCAAAGGGCCGTAAACAGATGTGACATGATCTTTTCAACGCGTTCACCCTGATTCAGGCTCATGATATTATGAATCCGATCACCCGCGATGATATTCATGAGCTCATTGACCAAGCCAATTTTTTTGCCATGACTCATTTCAGTATCTAATAAGATGGTAGAGAAAAGCAGCTGATGGATCCTCTCCCCCAACTCGATGAGCGCATTTAAACGTGTATATTGAAGCTCTTCTAAATTGGATTTATTGTCATTGATATAACAACAAGCATAGATCGCATAATATGCATCACTTCCCCGACTTCTTAGATGATATTCCTCATATTTATCCAGGCGTTTAGTATCTGAGTTAATCGATTGGAATACGCGTCGTGCATCTTCTGGAGTACCAAGCACTTGCCGGAAACTGATTTTAATATCGTCTAATTTAGATTTTTGTTCTGCAAATTTAGGATCAATACAAATTTTTTGGAAGTCAGCCAGATCCCCTAAATGATTTCGCAGGTCACGAATATCTTCTTTTTGTTGATCGCTAAAATTAGGCGCTTGAGTGGCTTGTTCATCTGCAAAATATCTCTTGACCCACGCATAAATACTCGAAAGACGATGCGCCCCATCGATAATATAGATGTTGCCGTGTATATCTTTCCAATACAAGATACACAAATTGATATTTTGATCTTCTGTGCAATTCCCAATAAAGTTTGCAATTTCCCGCACACTCCAACATTCAGTAGAACGCTGGTTATCCGCTTTAAATAAACATTTGATGATGGCATGCTTTTCAAAATCAGTCAGTGCAACTTCAAAATTGTCTCGTTGCATTGATGGTGACATTTCTTCTGGCAACATGACTTTACGCTGAATGATATTCGTCAGTAATCGAGTTTGGCCCATTTTTTGTTTTCTCCAGGCAGCACTTCTCTATATTCGCTCAAATACGAAATTTGAAAGTGCATATCGTTCAATTTGGTTAAAGCGATGAATTAAATGACCGTCAATATCCGGTCAGCGCTAACAAAAGAAACGTAAGAGAAATGGGGATTTGAGATAATGAAATCTTCATGCTGAGTACCTGTAGTTTAGATTTTACTATCTACAACCATCTTTTTCCACGAGATGGAGGTAGACCAAACAGGGGTGGAAATACCGCACTACAGAAGACGGCCAGTCATCGACTGCCCTGCCTGGCCTACCATAATGGCAAGCTAAGCATAATAAGCACAAAAAAACCGCTTAAAGCAGTTTTAATGCTTCTGTAGTAATTTTCAGGTTTCCACGCCTGATTACAGATTTTACTGTAATGTAATTATCATATTTGTATCTTTTTCTTTGGTCAAACCAAATTAGACTTTTTTTAATCATTAATTCTATGAAAGGACCTCAATAAATTAAAATATTGAGGATTATTAAAACAAAAAATCAAATTCGCGGATTCCCAGGCCTTTGCTTGGCAAATCAGATTTTGACAAAGCAAAGGCCTGGGCCCCTTTTGAACCACTTATTAAGCTTAGGCTATTTTTAGAATATTTATGATTAGCAGTTTTAACTAAAGGCTAGAATAAGGAATTTTCATTTATGAGCATTAACTCATCAAAACAGATTAATTCAACTTAAATACAGTTTCTATCTTCAGCAATGTATAAAATTGATTAAAAATTATCAACATAATATGAAAAAACGTACTTTTTATTTGGTTAAAAAACCAAAAAAATCAACCCAAAATAGAGGGTTACATTATTTAAAACTGATTCTCCAATTAATTTAAAACAACACTCAATTTCATATTAAATCGCTTTTAATTTATTATTTTATTAACAACAAAAGGTATTATTTATATCAATAATATTTCAATTAATTTTAACGTAGCGTGATTATTGTCTTGCGTCTCAACAATGCTGTTTTTTAGGCTAAAAAACACTCAAAAAGCCTAAAACCCGGGGTTGGATTTTCACCCTTAATTACCCAGTTTTTGAGCGATAAAAACTCACTTTTCTGCAAAAATATGCTAAAAAAAACAAAGCTGTAAAATCAACAAAAATATCCATCTGATTTCAATGTGTTTTTTTTGATGAATTTCCGTTGATATCGTCAACCTCTGATAGAACCTCTAGGCACTCTTTCATCTTGTAAAAGACGCTTTGCAACAGCATCTTTTGAATAAAATTATTATCTTTTTTATTCCATATTTTATATTTTTTTATTTTCACCTCACCCTTTTTTACATTATTAAATTCACCCGGAATATATTCATCCCATTCAAAATTATCTAAATCTTTTGAATAAAGTTTATTGATAAAATCTAAGAATCTTTGATAGTCAATCAAGTCATTTTTAGATGATGCCTTAAAGTTCAAAATAGGACGATCTTTTTCAAGTGAAATTTTATTTTCTAAACAATCAAAAAAATGTTTAAGATCTTTCTGGGTTACATTTTTATTTAAGTTAAAAGGTTGCTCAATCTCATAGAGAGTAGACCATGTCACCATTTTATTCCAAGTAAAACCGATAAGATCCTCATGATTAGCATCATTTTTGACGTGACTTGTATAGAGAGAAAACGGCTGGCTGATCGATTGAATGAACTTCAATACTTCAGGATCGATCGTTGCTTTTTCTTTTTTTTCCCGCCACTTCCGGTATTCCTCTAAAAACGTTTCACGGTATAAAAATACGTCCTGTTGTTGAGGCTGCTTCTGCTTTTTCTTGCTCTTTAATGCAGCAGTTTGAGAATTATTTTCTGTGTGTGAATGAATCTTCTTCATCAATTTTAAAATATCTCTTTCATTCGACTGAAATTCAACTTTGAAATCGCGATGCATCAACTGACTATCGCCTAATAATGCCTTGATCAATTGAGGTGAATATTCACGGTTTGCTTGATAAAACATGTCAGCAATCAGGATATTCAGATGATGCAGATAATGTCTTGCAGTGATCCGAATGTCTTCATGCCCCATCAGATGCGCAAGTCGAGACCAGGCTTGGGCACTACGCGATGAAGCATCCTTCATACTGGGTAAAATGTGCTTTTTAAGCTTACGCCCAAACTCGGAATCATAGTCAGTAAAACAACGTACCAGTGCTATGCTGCCTTTTAAAAGGATAGCCAAATGTGAAGCGGTACTATGCCTGAAAGCGTGAAAGGTATATTGATGATCGTTTGTCCCTAATACAGTATTAAACAGCAACTGGGTAATTTTTGATAAATTTGTACTGGATAAAGGTTGTTCACCCAGCATAAAGAGCTGTTTGGTTTTTCTATTGCAGACTGCTGCAGTCGGTTTAGAGCCAGGTAACAGGTTTTGATAAAAGCGACAAAATCCTGTGAACTCGTCCGGTGCTAAGAAATGAACTAAATCAAACTGACGCGTGGCATTATCACTTTTCAGATCACGCTCAGAATTTAGACGAATCCTGAGGGTGAGATCATCAATATCACCCATTGTTTTTCTCATTTTATGGTCAGATCGATCGTCTTTCTGCTGATCTAAAGCGGATTCAAACACATAATAGAGCTGTCGATTGTCAGGATGTTTTCGTAACTGCGGAGATACAAAATCATCGATACAGATCCCGGCAGCTTCATCAATACGCAAGCCCAGTCTAAATGCCAATGTATAAACCCATTCTAGACAGGTTGCATCCTGCTCAGTCAGACCCAAAGCTTCTGGGTATCCTCTAAGAATCCGTATCATCAATTGAAACATCTGCGGACTAATGAGTCTGGTTTTTAAAAATAAACCGTCACTTTGACGTTCATATAAATATTGCACAATCGGTGCACGATGATTCTTGACTAAGTATTGGTGAAAAGCTTTCAGCCGATCAAAGGCATAACCCGAGGTATTGTATTTTTTATTGTTGTTGGTTTGGGCGGTCGTTTTATGATTTCTCTGATCATTCAGCAGTTTTTCTTCAACAATCGTGCGATACATTTCCTCAAACTGCTCTTCAGTGGCTGTATCTAGATTGATCTGCTGTTCTAGAATACAACAAAGTAGGTCAAGCACAAAACTACTATAGTAACGCTTGATCGTGGAGACTTTAATCGCTGCTTTCACATGATAAGCAAATTCGTTTTCTAACCACTGACACACGCGTAAATGTGCAATAGCCACTACATAATCTAGGTACTCGCCATTTCCAGCCTCATACGCAGATTTATAGTCCTCAGATTTTTGGATGCTTTCTTGGAGTTGATCCGCAAGCTGTTTGGGTTTGATATCCTGATGAAAAGATAAAAGCCAGGATTTCAGCTCATGACGTTGACCGGTTCGTCGATCATGAAATGTTTTGACTGTAACTGTAGGCATCTCCAAGTCTAAGAGTTGAGGCTTTTTTTCAAGATTTTTGATTCTAGCTTGAATAGTTTTCCAGCAATCGGGTTGATCATAGAGCTGTGTATACTGCTCATAGATTAAAGGCGAAGTGATGATCTGATTGTTCAGTACACTGGTACTTAACACATCCAGATTAGGAATCTCTTGCCACAAGACATAATCCATATGCTTAAAAATGGCAAAACCGGTCTTTTCCAAGCCTTTTAAAAATAGCTTCACGTGATTAAGCTGTGCAAATGGCTGATCCTCACGTGCTTTTCTAGAGTCCCCCTCCTCCGCCATATTCAGTACAATGTTTAAATGGATTTTAAGTTTTTCTAGCAGTAAGGCTTCAGGCTGATTCCCCGTTTCAATTTCACTCTGTTCTTTTTCCCAGTACAGCAATGGCGAAGTGCTTTGTAATACATACCCTTGCGGTCCATTGATTAGCTCCTGAATCCGTCGATAACATAGCATCGCAAAGGCATTGAAATAAATGTGTTGGGTTTGCCATAACTCCGCCTCTTCTTCGCCATCCTGACGATAGATGTTGCCATACTTTGTCGAGGGCAAGGTGTATGAAAAGACATAAGCCTTTTGAACCTTTTCGGCATCTGAATAGATCGGAAGCAAGCCACTATCTAGGTTCATATGAAAAATCGCATCATGAATGGCTATCAGTCGTTCAGGTTGCATGCATCCCTGATCAAAAATTAATGAAATACACAGACATTCAAACAAGGTATTCACTAATTTTTGTTGCTCTTTAGCCGTAGAGTCTAAGAGGATACCTTGAGTTTGTTGTTTGAGATAATCCGCCCAATTCACATACAGTTTTTCTTTTACCTCGACGAGCATAGTACCCTGCTGTAACTTTCGTCCTGAAAAAACGTTGTCTAGACGTTTAGGTGTGTAGACTATCCAATCGGGCAACTTAATCTCATAGCTCTCGGCATAGGAAGGGTAATCCTTTTGCCACTGCTGGTTTTTCTCGTTACAAATCCGTTTCACTTGTTTAAAACAGAATTGAAGGTAATCTGCAGCATTGCCCTTAAATTTGGATATTTGGCAGAGCTGCTCTAAAACTGCTCTATAGAGAGTAAACTTGTCCAGAATTTGCTGATCAAGCCACTTAAAATCAATTTGAGCAAGGTCAGAATTTACATCTGTGTATGTAGCAGTGATCAGCTGAGAAATTTCCTTAAAAATGTCACCGATTTCTCTTTTAATGGCATTTTCTAATTGCGTAACAAGTGATGTATCAAGCACAAGATGGTCCTTTAAAGCACTTCAAGCTTTGCGATTTCTAGTTTGTTGAGCAAGCTTTTAACTTGTTGCTGAATGTCGTGTTTGTAGAGATAAGGGCTTAATCCAGAAATGTGACTGAATCCCATGCTCTGCTTATCATGGGTATATAGCGTATTGTGAATGTCACCACTCAGGGCGAGATGATTTTTAGTGAAATGCCTTGGCCAGTTTTTATAAATCTGTACAGTCTCTTTAAGGTAATTCGTGACAAAATCAGCAGACATGGGCTGTAACTCCAAATGCTCCACGACTTCAGCAAGATTCACCTGACCTTTTTGGGACTTGATCCGAGGATGTGAGATGACATAGAGCATAAAACCATCGTTTTCCAATTGCGCTTGCAAACTTTTTATCCCGAGTGATTCGATGGTTTTCGTCAGATATTTTCGATATGCATTGAAATGATCCTGCCAGTAGCCTGTAACAGGAACAGGACGTCCTACTTTTCGTGAATCAGTTTTTTTATCATGCACGTAAAGCAGTTGTGCCTTAGGATCATAATGTTTCAGTAACCCCGGCATGCCGACTATTGGACGCACCGTCAGGCAGATTAAGGAAAGATGCCACATCCAAATGCTGTAAGCATTCAGCTTCTCGATCAGATTCGCTTGAGTATTGGCTAATGTGTTTTTGACAAAATGATAAAGCTGATTAAAAAATTTACTCGCGGCCTCTACAGTCCAGCATCGCTGACTGCCGATACGTTCCTCACGATGAAAAATATGACCAGGGTGTTCATCCTCAATCCATGGTTCACCTTTTCTACGGTCTAATAGAACATTAATATAGCCTTGAAAATGCTGGTCGATTTGATCGATCTGACGCCCTTCATAGTTCCATTGCACGATATGACGGCTATCTCTGTTGGCCAGCAAGTGTGCGACCAGGTTATCATCCGTCTCCATATCCATATAAAAATAGATTTGCCGCTCTAACATACCACAGGTGATTTCGCCAATTGCATGCTCTTTAAAAATTTCCCGCAAAAAATTATTGTACTCAATCACACAAAATTCAGGTTCCTCTAAAGCCTCTAAACTGGTGATCCAGGGTGCTGGCATGCGCCATTCCAGGGTTAAGGCCCGATTATAACGCTGTGCTTTATCTTGCATGGCACCGGAATGATTGGCATTCAACTTAGGATCGATCACCCAATAATAATGGATGACTTTTTTGACTGATTTTTTTTTAATTCTACCAATATCAATCAAATACTTGATCTTTTGAAAGACCGTTGGACTCAGACCGGTCAAGAGACACATCAGACCACACACAGCTAAAGCCGATTGATATGCATCATTTCTCTTATTTTCTTGATAACACTTCTGCAATCGCTGATATACCTCAGTTAATAAACTGGGTTTCAGATAAAGCGGATTAGTTTTACAGGCTAAGTCACGTCGCTGAATTCTCTTAGCTTGCTTTTCGAGCTGTTTCTGTTTGTCATCAGAGAAACTCCCCTTCACCCGCTTGGCAATCTCATCCTGTTCAGGATCAGAAATATTGATGTCTGTATCTTGTCCAGTATCCTCATTCTCTACATCCAACGATGATGTGCCTGAATCAGATTTATAGGTCATGCCCTTTTTAATATCGTTAATTAAAGCCTGAACATTAATTACTGTTGAATTTAATCTACTATTGGCAATCTCGTTGAAAACAATAATAAATTGTTGAATATAACGGCCAAGATTAAGCTGTTCAAAATCATTTTTTATTGTTTTACGCTCTAAAAGAATTTTTAACTCGTTGGCATCAAATTCATCCATAGCTTGGAGTTTGCGTGTAACTTTTTTATACAACAGTTTATTTTTCTCAGTATTCGATAACTGCTTTTGCAAAAGAAGTTTTAAATTATAAGATACTGTGTTGATTTTATTGTTGTTTTTACAATTATTTAGAATAACCTGTTTTTCATCCTTTTCATCCTTTTCATCCTTTTCATCCTTTTCATCCTTTTCATCCTTTTCATCCTTTTCATCCCTTGTAATCTGAGGCTCTAACAAGATGATTTCCTTCAGTATTTCACACAAGGCTGCAGTACAAAGATAGGAATAGATAAATCCTTCTTTTTGTTGGTCGCTTAGTTGTCCTATAGATGCACTTTTAGTCCATTGCGTTAACCCTGCTAATAATTTCTGTTGTGTCACTATCCGATTATTTTTAATCACCACATGTATTTTGTGAGCAGCAGCATACAGTTCCTGTGCCTGCTGATCTTGCGCAAGGAGCTGATTCAAAATTTGTTTTTTTACACTCAGGGGTTGATTGACCCATTCTTCCAATAGTTTAATTTGCTTGTCAGCTGACAATTCATCAGTTTGGCTCATAAAGCTACCATAATTTTTCAGGGTAAAAATTGATATTCAGGTTTCGTTCGAACTTGAGCTTCAAGTCTTTATTCAGGCCAAAGTATTTTTTATAAGTGTTTGCACTCAATTGAACACAACGCTGCGGATTTTTTCCCACCTTCATATACCGTGATAATGGCAAACCTAAGGTATCGGACAATTGAGTAAAAAAACATGTAAATAGAACAGCATGTACCTCTTTATGTTTGTGCTTTGGAACCTGTTCCAAATCTAAAGAAATTTTATGGATTAACCATTTTAGAATTTCAAATTCATCAACACCTTTATGGGATTTTTCACCCTTGTTAAGAATTCTTTTGATATAAGCATCCAGCTTGTTTTTAAGATTCAAGATAAAATGTCGAATAAAATCTGGTAAATCTAATATCAAAACTGCACTTAACTTGGTCAGGACTTCAAGTGATTTTTTTTGCATTTCCAATTTTTTTCTATCGTAACCATCTCAGCTGATACTGGCTGTATAAACTCAATACTGTTGAAATGGCTAATTTTTAAATTTACAACTTAGGCTCAACAGAATCTGTTAAGCCTAAAAAGGCAGATCATGAAGATAAAAATATTGTTGATTCTGATATGGATGAAATTTTAGATCCATCAGAAGATCAGTTACCGTTCTGGTAAGCATTTTTCCCTTTAACACTTTTTAATTCAATATGTATGATAAATAGCAGTACCCAATATTTAAAAAAATATTGGATACTCAATTATAAATTTCCACAGTGGAAATTTATAATTTTTATGGGTGGTCATCTAAACCGGCAAGAAATTCTTCTAACTTTTCAATCTTTTCTTGATTAAATTCAGCATTTAAACTGGTGCGAATATTTAGGACTGTTTTCCCATTGAGACTTTTCTCGATCTTAATCGAACCAAATTTAAGACCATTTTTATTTTTTAAGATCATTTTGTTTACTAGAGAGGCATTTTCGATGCTTTGATCTTGTTTTTTAGCTGTCTCTTGTACCGTTAGTGCTTTTTCTATTTGATAAATGAATTTTTTTGATGGACGATTTGTTTCTGTAAATTCATTTAGGTACTTTTTCCATATGGTTAACGTGGTATCTTCAACTAGTTGATGGTTAAACTTTAAAACCAGTTTATTTAATTCAGTTAACAATTGTTGTGCGGTTGCACCTGAAATCGCTTTGGGGTGGATTTTTAGATCTTCTTTTATATAGTTTGGCAGTTTATAAAAGCTCATTAATCTAAAGTATTTAGATTGATCTAATTGATATTTTTGAGTAATAAATTCTATATTTTGTATAGTATAACCAAACTCATCGCAGTGTTTTTGTATAGCATTGACTAATTCAAAATCACTAAGATTTGACCGATGTAAATTGTCAATCAATGAAATTAAAGCTGTCTTTTCTGTAGATTTATCATCTCGAATAATTGCACGAATAGTCTTATGTTTTAATACATCACGAACAGCTCGAAACCTTTTTTCTCCACCAACAAGCTCATATGTTTCTTCTTTTTTGATCACAACAATCGGATAAATTTGCCCATTCGTTTCAATACTTTTGGCAAGCTTTTCAACATCTTGTAAAACTTTGTCTGTAATAATGCGAGGTTGATGCTCTGAGAAGTCAATAAGCTCTATAGGTAGATCAACAATATTATTTTCAGTCGATGATACCAATGCAACTTTGCCTGTTCCTGCTGCATTAATAAATGCTTGTTCCATTTCAAAGGCATCATCAAAATCGACAATGAGTGGTTTTTTCGCCATTACAGGATCTCCACCAAAAATTCATTTAATTCATCTTTTGCTTTACTACTACCCATTTCTAATACTGATTTTCCTTCGATCATTGCATCGCGAAATTGTTTGCGATCACGCACAATGGTATTTAGTGTTTTCACAGACTTGACTTGTTGTAGCAACTCTAAAGCAGCATCAATTTCTGTAGATTTGGTATTGGTTGGTGCTTTATTTAAGACTACAAAAGTTTCTAATTTCTTATTTACTTGCTTAGCAGCATTTACCAATCTAAGCACAAATGGCAGCACTTCGATATCTGTTTGACTAGGTTGCGTTGGAATAATAAGAACATCTGCTATTAATAATGCTGAACGAAACTCAGCTGAATCACGTCCTGCAACATCCAATACAATATATTTATTATTATTTTTTAACTGTTGTAGTTCTTCTTTTAAATTATCTTTGAGCGAAATGGTTGTAATCGAGTCTTGTGTTCTACGTTTACTCCATTTTATAGAGGATTGTTGATCATCTCCATCTACAAGAATAGTCTGACCTTTTTTGCTCAGAGCAACAGCTAAATTGGTTGAGAGTGTGGTCTTTCCAACGCCACCTTTCTGATTGGCAATTACGTATATTGTCATGGATTAAATATATAAAAATTAAATTTATATTAGCATAATTTTAAAAATTAAAAAAATATTTTTAAATTTCCACAGTGGAAATTTAAAAAACTAAAAGCCTTTTTTTTCTTTTGTGTAGTCCCGGCATTTGATGGATCGGATCAATCTTAAAAAGTTCAGGTTCATCTATCCACTGTTTGCAGATGAATTCGTAGGGAGTCAGGCCCCTGAGTGTTTTGAGTCTGCGGTCGAAGTTGTATGTAGCAATAAAATCAGCAAGGTGAATGCATAGCTGAGTGTGATCGTCGTAAGGCTTTGTTGCACAAACCTATCTGTAAAGGGTTTTTCAGCGATATAATTTTC